>Ga0065711_1051281_pt1 | contig 10447 bp, 6 predicted proteins | sample Hoacrofraction12_FD_59098 | JGI IMG/M metagenome (GOLD analysis project Ga0065711, IMG submission 59098) | Hoatzin crop microbial communities from Cojedes, Venezuela - Epithelial fraction 12 v2 (version 2) | ecosystem: Host-associated > Birds > Digestive system > Esophagus > Crop | place...
CCCTGGCAGGGTTCAAGGCCAGGTTGGATGGAGCTCTGAGCAACCTGGTCTGGTGGAAGATGTCCCTGCTGATGGCAGGGGGGTTGGAACCAGATGATCTTTAAGGTCCCTTCCAACCCAAACCATTCTGTGCTGCTATGATTCTATAAAGATACAGGTTGGTGCCTCAAAGAGGTTTTCAGAGCAAGCTGCATTTGAAGTGCCAGAATCACACTTAGGTGTGCACTGGGTGCACTGCTCAGCCCATACCTGCCCCGCAGGAGTTGCCATGTGTCATTTCAGAAACGATTTTGTGCCTTTGCTGAGTGGCGAGCTGCGTGCCAAGCACCGGCTGCAGTGCTGCACAACAGCCCTGACAGGCCATGGGGGTCTCCGCAGCCGTGCCCCACCCCGGGGCGAACGCTGGTGGGCCCCAGCCCTCCCAGCAGTTACGGCAGCACGGGCTCTCTGCTCTTCCCCGACGCTGTATACGTGTAGTAACCATGCTTCTTGCTGTAATGATTGACTCCACAGCATTTCAGCTGGAGCTTGACACCAGGCACGATAAATATGAACGGCTTGTGAAGCTCAGTCGTGATATCACTATCGAAAGCAAAAGAACGATATTTCTGCTCCACAGGTTTACCAGGTGAGTCACACAGAGTGTGAAAGTGTTCGCAGAAACCTAGAAGCTGCCGTGCAGTCTTCTCTGTATTTGTGATAAATAGCTGCAATGTTCTGATGAGAGGAATTTAATTAACTTCCCATAAACATCCTTGAGGGTGGATGTGAGCTAATGAATGCACGCTTCAGTCAGAGAACTGAAAGATGCCCGTTCAGGTTCCTCAGCTGGTTTTAATGGCGCATTAAATAGGATCAGAGTAGCAGGGTGTAACAACAGGTGGGAGCTTTCCGTCCAGAAGAGCGTGCACCCTTCCTCCAGGCTAGGAGGAAGCCTCCTGCCGCTGCTGCTACTTCCCCACTGCTGCTACTCTAAGAAACCTTTGGAAGCCACAGACAAACTAGAATAATAACAGGAAAATCTGAAGCTTTGCGTAGCGTGTTGTGGAAGCTGTTTACTGTATGTGTCAGACACGCGTCCTGCGTGTTACAGTTAGAACAGCGTTCCCCTTCCCATATTTATTTTTTGTCACCTATCGATGCATTTCTGCTGTGGTAGTAACTATTTATAGTTACCATAGTAGTAACAGTTATAAATAGGAATTATCTTTTTAACCTGGTCTTCTTCTGCAGTGTGGCGTTGTGACAATTCTAGTAACTGCTACAGCCTTGACTGTAAATAGCTACTCCCACTGCAGGGGCTAGATATGCTGGGAACTGGCAGAGGAAAGAACAACAACAAAAAACCTCCTCTTTACTCCAAATTTTAGATTCCTGTTTTGTAAGATATTCCTGTTTTTGTGAGAGTGGAAGCTTTCCATGCTGTATTTTTATTTCCTTCTCCTTTGCTTTGTGCTATTATTGTGGCTTTTCTTTCAGAAATCTGTTTGCTTTTAAATGTTTTCTTGAGAGCAGTCTACCAGTAGTTCCTCAAATAGATTGTAAACTAATATACCATATAGCTTATTTGAGGGAGGGGGAAGGTTAAAGGAAATTAGATAAACTAAACTTAAAATGCTAAGCATGTATTGTGGTTGTGAATCAGATATTTCAGCTGTTCCTCAACAGCATAGTCCATAATTACTTTCTAAAAAAAAAAATCACATGTAGAAGTAGATCATGTATTTGTATTTTGTAATGTATTGCAAAATATTCGTTCATTGTTCCCTTCCCCCCGAGGTTGAAGGACTTCTGTAAATACTGCTAGTTTTCTGGAATGCTTTTTTGAAGCCTTTGCACGTGTTTCTCATTGTTCTTGAGCAATAATTAAAATTCCAGTCTGGAATAAACATCATGCTACCAAAGCTGTTTGGCTGGTTGATTATTTTCATGGTAAGAATCTACAGAATTTCAGAATCTGAAAGTCAAACTGTTTCTTATTCCGATACCAGCTTTGCTTTTTCCTGAAGCCATTGAAAATGTATTGGTTAATAAAGGAAAATGTGTAATTTTTTTAACTGTTTGCTCATGTTCTGAAAGCTGCTCTTTCAGTTTCTGTTTTATGATTGCAGTGCTCCCAATGGGGAAGAAATAATCAATGAATCTGAAGTCAAGCTGGATGCTGTCAGACGGAAGATTAAGCAGGTTGCACAAGAACTGATTGGAGAAGACATGTATCAGTTCCACAGGGCTATATCGCCAGGTAAATTATTTTAAAATGGGGAAAGTACGCGATTTTGCACAAAGCTTCGTTTCTCTTTGTGTACCAGTGGTTCCTCTTCATGCCACGGGTCTGAATTTGGCACATCTCTATGGTTATAAATTAGGACTCAGATTAACCTTTGCTGTTAGCAAAGTTAGCTCTCGTACTGGAGAGGCTGTTGCCCTACAGTCTTCTTATCATTGCAGTGAAACAGAGATGTAAATGGGAGACAGCAACTGGAAAAATTTGGACCCTGACCTATGAGCTGGGAGTAGTTTTAATGAATGTGCCGGCTGGTCTTCTCTGGCTGAGCAGTCTGTCTCTATGTGTGACACACGCATTTACCCCACCTGAAGAGTTATAATGTTTGGAGGAGAATGGGAGCAAGGAATACGAAATTATCCCATTTTGAGTTGATAAAGTTCATTAATTAAAATCCTTAGATTAGCGTTTTCTTTCTTCTAAAGACTCGGAATGTGTTTCTCTCTCTGCTACAAGCATTAAATCCATTCATATCTGTTTCAATCGCATTTTTTTCTGCTCGTCGCTGTAGATAGCAGTCTTTACTACCATCCGTGAGGTACTGAGTCCTAGTGCTTTCATGACTCTCGCTGTCACATCATATTTCTTTGCTGACAGTCTGAATCTTACCTAAAATTGTTATGCCTTGTTTGTGGCAACGTATGTGTAAAATATGTAACTGCTTCTTTGACGTCTTAGTCATGGTATAAAAGTGTCTTGTGTTTATCAATCTTGTTTTAAACACACTGGAATCCTGCATATCTTTCCTTGTTCAGGCAAGACTTCTTCAGCTGAGGAGAGCTGAAGATTTGCCCTGAATGATTTAATTGTTTAAAAATGTCCATAGGATTGATTTGATAAACTAGCAGCAAATACATCTCTGTAATTTACAAGACAAACGGTGCGCAGGTTGACTTGTGCTGATGTCTTACACAAACTTAAGTTTGTTCAGAGTGAGACAGCTCTTACATGAAAGCTCAGTTTGGCACTTGTGAACCAGAAGGAGCTTGCCATGCTAGTCGTCAGTGGCTCTACTTCAGTTCCACAGCCTTATTACCTGTGGTGCATTGGGTTGTTCAAACTAAATGTAAGTAATTATTCTCAGAAAAGCTACTTAGAATCTGTGTGCGTCTTGCTGCTGTTTATAGCTTAGTACTGTACGGAGGCAATGAAAAGAAAGAGATAATTCAAAACTCCGATACTACAGATGACCTCAAACTGTGAACAATATTAGCCCAGGTATATTACGAGTATTTCGAAATGCTGAAAATGTGTTTGGATTTTCATTTTAAGAACTGCTGATAAAGCTGAAAATCCTTGCATTCAGTTTTGTGAACAAAAATTTTTGAAAGCTTCATTGAGGCTTGTAAACCTTGTCTGAATAATCCCCTGAAGTTTGTGGTCCCGTGTGAGTCCTATAATGCTGTCTCTAAAACAACAGCATCTGAGGTCTGCTACCTCGTGAATTTTTGTGAGACCTCGTGATACGAACTATCAGCCTTGCCCTGTGAGCAAAATTGTGATGGTGTAACCAGTTACCCAGCATCAGCTGCTTCACCTGAATTGTCTCCGTTTTCTTAGTACGTGGCTTTGTGCCTGTAAATTCAAAAAGGCCTACCTACCTCTGCTTTTACTGAGGGGCAGCTTGCCTGGAATTAGCTTGCGTTCATCTCAGACGTGACAGAGTATGCCTACATAGCAGACATATGGAAACTTATCACGCAATAACTCCTCTGTGTACCAATGCCTTATAAAGCGAGTGAGCAAACCTGGCACTAGGTTCCTACTTCCAGCTTCTCCCCTCTGAATAAAATAAATTACCAGTTTGGGTGTTTAAAGAATACATCTTTTCCAACCTGAAAAGTTAAAGTTTTTTTTCATATGAAAGATATGTAAACTTAAGCTAGCCATAGCAACCTGAAAATAAAGAAATTAATGAAAAAAATTCTGTTCAGGTTTGCTTTGTGTATTCAGTAAATACTCCTACAGAGGCAGCTACGCTGATTCTCCTGCGTAATTGATTTCTGACTTGCATAAAAGTATCTGTTAATATCAAAATGGATGTGAATAAACTCTTTAGAAAACAACTGGAAATATGTTATCAGAAACAGTTCAGCATTTCTAAACCTCTTCCCCAGCATTTTAAATCTCAGCCTCTCAAAGTGAGTAGGATGCATTTGTCCATTGTAGAGCAGCCCAAATTACTGTAGACCTTTAGCAGAGGAAGTTAGAGGCCTGCTGCATGGCTGTGGTAACTCAGTGCCACCACAGCTGCAAATCTCTTAGAGTAGACTAGGCTGTTTCAGTTGGAAGGCACCTACAACGATCATCTAGTCCAACTGCCTGACCAGTTTGGGACTGACCAAGTCAAAGCGGGTTGTTAAGGGCATTGCCCAAATGTCTCTTAAACAGGGACAGGCTTGGGGCATCGACCACCTCTCGAGGAAGCCTGATCCAGTGTCCGACCACCCTCTCAGTAAGGAAGTGTTTCCTCATGTCAAGTCCAAACCTCCCTGATGGACGCAGCTTTGAGCCATTCCCACGCATCCTGTCCCTGGGTACCAGGGAGGAGAGCTCAGCACCTCCCTCCCCACGCCCCCTCCTCAGGATTCTGGGCAGAGCAATGAGGTCGCCCCTCGGCCTCCTCCAAGCTAGACAAGCCCAGAGCCCTCAGCTGCTCCTCCCAGGACGTGCCTTCCAGCCCTTCCACCAGCTGTGTTGCCCTCCTTGGATGCATTCAGGGACCTTCACATCCTTCTTAAATTGTGGGGCCCACACCCGTACACAGTTCTGTATACAACAGCACATCCCTAACATTTGCAGGGGTCTTGGAGTGAGATTGTCATAGAATTAAAGAATATTCTTACTACAGTCTTAAGGTAACAAGAGAATGAATCTTACTGACCTCTCTAGATAAAAAGAAAGGACGGCAAAGAGGTGTTAGGACATTAACTAATAAGGGGGAGGGGAAGCGGACTCTGCTGCCCATCTTTCCAGCGATCAGGTGTGCAGCCTCAAACAAATGCTAAAGAAAACTAAAAGATAGAAATACACAGTCCCCCATTGCATTTCTGGATTGAAAACTGAAAATGGCTCTGCTTTTACGTTTTTCCTCTCTTCAGGTGACATGAGCAAATGGCAAGTCTGTGGAATCTCATCAGTTGTCTGGTACTGCCTGGCCCTGAGATCTCCCCGTGGTTTCTGTAATTAGGTAGTTCTTGCCTCATTAAGAAGACTGTATATAAAATCCAACCGAAATAAGTTGCCTTCATGCCATTTCTGTAGGTCATCCACAGCGTCTGCTTGAGTCCTAGCTCTTCTACGTGATGCTGCTCTGTGCGGGGAGTTTGTGCCAGCTGGTGTCCACTGCGCATGGTTTGTAAGGGCGCGTGGTAGGATCGACGCGTCACCGAGAGGACAGGGAGTGCTTTTAGGCATTGCTTAAATGAGCTGCTGTGTATGACGAGTATGAAATGCAAACTTTTAGCCAGAGCTTTACTCTTACCTTGTTCGTTAAATCCTGCGCTTTCCAGTCAGTCGTTGGGATGGCAAAAAAAGGAATGTGCAGGCTTCAAGACTTGGAGACGTTGATCGTGCTGAGGCTAGGATCAAGGAGGTGTCAGAGATGGGAGGATGCTTGGTGTCAGCATTATGAAGCTCCGATACAAAACCTAGAGACGCGAAGAGTGAGGGGGCAGTTAGATGAAGAGCGACTGTGAGGGGGAGTGCTGTATTCCCCCCACCCCCCACTGTTTATGAGGAGCTGTAATTGGGAGGGAAACAGCGATCAGAGTTAAGAATGTTGCTTTTAGTTTTGTTTTGAAGTCTAGTGTTCTTTAATTGCTGCTTTGCTATTTTCGCAGTGGAAAAAGCTTGCGTGCCTTTTTGAAAATAAATGTAGCTAGGAGAAGTGCTAGATCTTTTGTGTGGGTGTATTTCCTAGAGCTGCAAGTCTTGACCTTCCTTTCACCTGGTTTTCAGTCCTGATTTTGTATTTTAAAGAATTTCTGGACAACTAGTTAAAAAGCCTTTTATGAACAAAAACATTGCCATTAAACTGCTTTTTTGCTTCAGAAAAGAATAAAGAAACGCCTATGTCCCATATCTCAATAGCAGCATGTCCAATTAACCTCAAACTTCCTAAAAATATTCTCCTTTGTCTTGAAACCAAACATGAAACATCCTCCTGTTCCCCACCCTACCTCTCGCAGAAAGAGTAAAACGGATCAAAACTGGGCTTGTAATGGAAACCATCGTAGCAGCCTGAACTGGGGATTCATGACTGTCTGCATAATAAAGCCGCCTAATACATATTTTATTCAGTATAATAACCGTTAGCCTATAAATAGAAGAGTGCTAGGAGTATAACGCTTGGGAATATTGTTTGCCACTTGTAATTGTTAAATGCTTTTTTTGGGGTTACTCCAAGCAGTTGTTCTTTTGACTCGAAGATAAAACAATTCTGGCAGAGCACTAAAGGAGTTTCGTGCTTTCCCTCATTAAGAATAGTGCTAATGGCACGCAGGACGTTTCCCCAAAGGACACTCGCATGAGCTCAAACACTGAGTATAGCACTAATTGAACAACAACAAAAACTGATGACTGTTTTCTACACGTTTCTTAACAGTACAGACCGTCCCAGGGGATGATTAAACAAGCAAACAAAGAGATACTGAAATAATGAAGTCTTTTTTTAATGTAGAGCTCTACATTTGTTATGTTAGAATGTTCTGCTTTGTTGATATTTTTAAAGCTTTACTATTTGTAATATAGAATTCCTGCTCCTTTGCCCCACTTTGCAGTGTGTACCTTATATATCCTGTGAGGAAACGTGTACTGTTTCTTTAAAATTGCTGTGAGACACCGTGCAAGAAAAGGACTGAAAAAGGTTGTAGGAATTTATAAAGGGGAGGAAGACATTTTTTAAGATTTTATATATGTATATATGTGTGTTTGGATGTTTCTATGTATACTAACTCTAGAGTACTAAGGAAAATACCAGTAGTGTACAGGGAAGACCTCTACGAGCCTTAAAGACAAGAGAAGAGGGTGCTCTGCACAGTGTTAGGATTTATGGAATTTTTCTAAACGTGTTCGAAATCTGCTCTGCATAAATGCAAAACTTGTGTAAAGCAGAGGGAAGCGAAGAGTTGCTTGGTACCATGGCGTTGTGGGGGACTGAGTGGAGTACCTGTTTAACATCATTTTGTTAAATGAAATCTCTAGCTGTTGAAAGAGTTACTCAGGTTTTGTGTCCCTTAACAGTAAGGGCGTGTGAGAGAATTGTGAGGCTTTTGAGGAGTTTAACTATTTGCCATAGGGCAGCTTGACTGAAGAACCTCTCGGACTGATAGTTTTAACTACACATTGATGTTTTTACAGTGAAGTCGTTAAATTCTGCAAGGAGCAAGTATAGGTGTGGTGTTATCTTCACAGCTGGCAGCCTGTGCCTAAGACAAAATACGGAAGAGGAGCCCGTAATTCTTCTGGGGCTTCTTCGGTAGCGCGGCACGGAGCGATGATGGCAGATGTGAGCAGATTGTTGCCTGGACAAGGTCCTCTACAGCCTACTGTAGGTAACCCTGCTTCGGCAGGACTAGATGACCCACAGAGGTCCCTGCCAACCCCTACCATTCTGTGATTCTGTTGCTGGCTGACCTTTCCGTTCGCCGTGCGCCTGTGCTGCGAGCAGCGGTGAGTGGCGTGGCGTGCACGGAGCAGCTCATTAGCTCTTTATCATGTCTGCACTTGCTCTCGACAGGATTAGATGACGAGGCTGTAAAATGTCAGCACCTTGTCAAAACTATTGCTCTGCAACTGCTTCTGCTGCTGCTGATGTGGGAAATTCTGTGTAAAAGTTCAGCATTGACGCAGTCTAACACATAATTTATCTTGTGCAGGCGCTATTTTTGTTCGAGAGAATGGTATAAGGGAGCTTATTTCTGTCTCCTGCCGTACGCCGTTTAGAGTCACGTTAGGCGTGAGTCGTACTGCAGCCAACTGCGCTGCTGGATGGGACAAAATCAGTGAAGTGGATAAAAAGAAAATACTGTACTTGTGCTAGAATACCATTTTTTTCAACTGCAGTACGTAGGACCACCAGACATGATGCTGTAAGAAATGCTATGGAGATGAGTGGGATCCCTCCAAGCAGGCCAGATTTAGATTACTGATTATTTAAATAATACTGGTTTTTTTTCATATTGTATGAAGGATTCAGATTAGAGCACAAACTAAAGGACCTATCCAAGTAGATTTCTGTGTTACTTGTTTTTTTTGTCTTAACTTTTTTACTCCTAGTATGGAAAGAACATCTCATACTCGAGCTGTGCTAGCTATCTTTGTATTTGTAAACACCTATGTATTTCTGAAATAATACTAAGGTAAAGAACTATTCTGCACATCAGGAACAGTATAGAAGTAGGACATTTTTTTCTTCTTAAGAAAGTTGAACAATTGTAATAAAAATAGGTGGCATATTTAGTCATAGGCTGGCGAAACAAAGGAAGAGCTTTTTACTGCGTGAGGAAGGTATCATTAATTGTAAATGTCTCACCCAGGACAAAAAACGTGAATACACCTAAAACTTGAAAGGAAAGCTGTCCATGAAGGAAGCAATCAGGTTTCTGCAAGATGGTGGGAAATCATAATAACACAGGAACAGGATGTAACTGAAGAATTCAAGTTCATCTCTTTGCTGTTGTGGGTGAGAGGTAAAATGCCAGAAATGGAAACAAAGTTTCCTGATTGTACTGGAAAATTAATGGAATTTGCAGGGAATAAGCTAATATTTATCCAATCTAAATTTGTCAATTTCTTTGTTTCTCTGTTTTGTTACTTTCTGTCTTTCTCTGATGTTCTCACAATTCCAAGTGTGCCAACAAACTTTGTCAAACTGATTTTCCTCAGTCTGCAAGCTGCTTATTTGAACCTTGATACCTTCAGGTTGTTGCATTTTACTGCCCTTTGATTATTTCTGGTTCATGCCTTTTTTCTGGGTTCTTCCAGGGAAAGTAACAAATCAGCAGCTGCAGAGCCTCTCACTTTTTACTTTCTGCTGCAGGGTTTGTATGTTCTTGGGCAAAAACTTAAAACGAAACTGGGAAAATGAATGTGAATTTGGACCTGACCAAACAGGGCATGCCCGATGCGGGCGTTGATTATCAGCTGGTCCCTGAATGAGCCATTTTGTTTGGCGTAAGCTGTAAATTCAGCCGGAGCCATTGAGGGCAGCCTAAGAGAAGCAAAGTCCGTAAGAGAAGCTATATGCAGTCTTTTAAAGATGTGTGCGGTGGATCGGGCCAAACAAAGATCGTCCTTTCCTACTTCTAACTTGAACCTAACGGTCCTAAGGTCCTGCAGTACTGTTACGGCAGCCACTGCACTTATTTACGTGACAATCTGAATCCAGTGACGTTTATTATCTTCTAATTCAGTTTCATAGCTAGCAAATGGCAGAGCCCTTGTGCTCTGGCTCGGGAATTTTTTTTTTGACCCTGCAGCTGTTAACATCAGACGTTCAGAGACCAGAGCTCTGAAGCCTTTACAGGAACCAGGTGCAGGTGGAACACGAGAGAAGACCAAGAAAAATCTATGAACCTTTTTTGTTTGTTTGTTTGAAATCACACAGGAGAATGTGTCATAGAGGAACTCCATTCCAGGGAACAACTAGCACAGCACATTGTGATTAGGCTTTTGTTTTGCAGACACGAGGTGAGAATAGGGGTTGGTGCGTGGTGATTTGTTACCATCTCACTAGATCTGTATTTAGGAGGATAAATGGCCACCGTTGGTACTTCTGACGTGCTAGTGAGTTGGGGCTGTTGTATGGAAGCAACATTGTCTTGAGGAGAACTTTCACTGGGGTTTGAACTGCAGAAGCTGTGTTGTGTTAGGTGCTCTTCCCTCTCTGATCACTGAACTTCCTGGCGGAGTCAGAGCTTCCTTTTGTTGGCATCTTGAACGCTTGCCCTTGCTAGTGTAAAATTTACCATCTAACTGAATGACTTTTAAAACTCTGTATCAATTATCAAGACAATTGGAGGTAGTCACAGAATCACAGAATGGTAGAGGTTGGAAGGGACCTCTGTGGGTCATCTAGTCCAACCCTCCTGCCAAAGCAGGGTCACCTACAGCAGGCTGCACAGGACCGTGTCCAGGCGGGTCTTGAGTATCTCCAGAGAA
>Ga0065711_1051284_pt1 | contig 10447 bp, 6 predicted proteins | sample Hoacrofraction12_FD_59098 | JGI IMG/M metagenome (GOLD analysis project Ga0065711, IMG submission 59098) | Hoatzin crop microbial communities from Cojedes, Venezuela - Epithelial fraction 12 v2 (version 2) | ecosystem: Host-associated > Birds > Digestive system > Esophagus > Crop | place...
TTTTTTTTTTTTTTTTTTTTTTTTTTTTTTCTTTTTAATACGACTGATCTAGAAACTGGTAACTTACTCCCTATTTTCTTTTTTTTGATTTAGTAGCCCAAAATTCTTTTAAAACCTCCGTATAAGTCGCTGGTAAAGCCGTGCCAGCTTAAGGGGACAACTCTTCACTCTATTAGCCAAATGTAATCTGTGAAGCCTGCAGAGGATAATTAAGCAGTCTTCAAAATGAAGTTGATTTAATCTTAATGATCTTCCCTTACTAAAATCTTTAAAAAGTAGAGCAATGGTATTCTCTGGCTATTTAAGTGGAAATGCTTTGTGGGGAATTTCTGAAACTATTCAGTAAACATATGGGAATTTTCTGTTGCTGTTTAAAAGTTTAATAATTCACCTGTGGGTCGGTTATGTTATATTTTGTTCTGTGTTGTGTGTTCAGCAAACATTTAACTTAACAAAAGTACAGAGGCACCTTCAGAAAAAAACACACTTAGGGTAATTGGTGGAGAAGGCTGTACAATGTATGTTTAGTAACTGTGCCAGTTCTTAGTATGAGGTGAGTGATTACACACATATAAAGTGCATGCCACTGCAGGATCTGTAAGGCAAATGTGAACTATCTTTGGTCATTATTTAATTTGGAGTTTCTCTTGAAAGTACCTTTTCTATAATTTAAAGTGGTCTAATTGTCAGAAATCACGACTGTAATCAGTCATTGTCTTTACCTCGAGCTTTTACTGAAGTCTGGCTCCAAGATCAGTTCAGCGAAGCCAGAACCTCACCCCATGTTACTGTTGTTTTTAAAACTGTCAAAGAGAAAAGATGAAGTTACTTAACGGAAAAGATGTAATGGAAAGAACCAAATGGAAATACTAAAATCTGTAGAGTAGAAACACTGTTTAAATGATGCATACTTTATTTTTAGTTCTCTGCCTACGAGTTCCCGTATTCGAATCCTCCGAATGCAAGACCCTGAAAGAGGCCAAAAAACACTGAATTTCCAAAAGAGGAATGACAAAGAGGAAGATCAATAAATATCTCTGTGTATGAATGTGGCATACTATTGAGGATAAACGTGTAATGATGTGTGCAAAGTTATTGTTCCCTGATGCTGCGTAAGAGGCTCTTCTGTTAGATACTCTCAGGAAAAGCAGAGGTTCCTGTATTTTTTTTATTTTTTAATTTTTTTTAAGAATTACTGTGTATGTACAGACCAAGAACAAGCACAGCTTTGATGATGAGCAAATCCTGAATGTTCAGTTGATATTTTTAACTGTCAACTAGTAGAATTTTTTTATCAGTTGTTCTGTTTTTTCTTCTGGAAAAGATGAAATATATTTTGTATATCTATGGAGTAATATTTTAATAAACAGTGAGCATTGATACTTGTGGTAATGTTTTAGTGTCTTTACACACTTAATATTAGCATTAAGTTAAAAATGTTTTCTTCCTAGCTTTAATTTATTTCTTAAATGTGTGCTAACTAATACATGCAGTAAAACACGTGTTTTGCTTTTTTTCCAGTGGAATCACAGGAGCTGAACATGAAAAACTATTAGTGCTTAGAGTATGTACTTTCTTAATTAGCGAAGTGAAGCATTTATTTGCATTATATTCTCTGGGCAGGAAAAAAAGTGCTTTTATTTCTTCCTGAAGAGTTTATAGGGAAGAGTTTCAGCTTCTTTGGACACAGAATTATAGACTGGTTTGGGTTGGAAGGGACCTTACAGACCATCTAGTTCCCACCCCCGCCTGCCATGGGCAGGGACACCTTCCGCTAGACCAGGTTGCTCAGAGCCCCACACAGCCTGGCCTTGAGTTTACAAAACCTGGCAAACTGTGGCTTAATAAACTTAGATTCTTAATTCCAGAAAGCTAAGCTCTTGCACAGTGTGAGTTTGCAGGTATAGGCTGAGTCTGTATATATTCATGATGTTAGCACAAACTGAAGTGACAGAAGTCTTTCCAATATAGAGGAATGATGTGGAATAAGAATTTTGCGAAATAATACAGTAACTTTTCACAGAATCACAGAATGTTCGGGGTTGGAAGGGACCTCTGTGGGTCATCTAGTCCAACACCCCTGCTGAAGCAGGGTCAGCATTGTAGGCCTGCGTTTTGTTGGCTGTCCCCACCTCCAGCAGGACTATACTAGAATAGTTACGATAAAATAAACTTGCTTTGTTTAAATAATACCAGTGTTTATTGGGGATAAGAGGGAGAAAGGATGAGATTTTTCAGACTGCCCCAAATTAACTTTTTTTTCTCTTCTCCTTTCTCCGGGAACTTGAAATTGTTGGGAGCTCTTCACAAACAATCACTTTTTAGAGTTCAGCCATACATAAGACATACTTTTTTTTTTTTTTTGCTGTTAGGGGGATACAAAAGCCATTGAGACTATTCAGAGAACAGTTCTCCAGTTTCTACAGCTGCTTACCAAATAGTGATTCCTTAATAAAACCTCACTGCACTCAGGTTTTAACTTGGCTTCATAGCCAAATTTGTTTTCAGCTGCCGCACGTTATTGTGTGTTCTTTAATGTTGTTTAGTTTGCACAGAAGTGTGTATTACACTTGTAGGTATATCTAAAATATGGAAGCTAGCGCAGGATTGAAGGACACACTGGGAAAGCCAACTGCAGTTCTAGTGCATTCTGACTTTGGGAATGAAGTCTAGCAATCTTTTGAAGGCTTCAGATGTTCACTGCTGAAAGCCCAGGGTAATGGGCCAGCAGACTTCTGGCAGCCGTGAGGAGGCCCCTGGCAAAACAAGGCCTGGCTTTTTGTTGAGCTGCGTGGCAGAAGAGACAGACAGCTGTCATGAACTGAGGTGGTGAGGTTCTGGCTGGGTAAACCGGAGGGGGAGGGAGTGTTCGTGGTGAAGGTAGGAGGCACTTGAGCATGTTGTCCTCACAAGCTGTAGAACCACCACCCCTGGAGGCTTTTGGGATCTGAACAGGCTGCTGCACCTCCTTCTAGGAGGAGGTTGGACAAGAGACCTCTGGAGGTCCCTGCCATACCAAACAATTCCATAATCCTGTGGTCTGATGGAACATGTATTGAAGGTACTTACAACTTGTTTAGGACTATGTGAAATTACCAGGCAGAGGGTGGGGATGAGACACTACAACGTGCGTGCTTGGCAAAACCTGTCTGGAACACAAGCCCAGTTTGTACTGGGAGTCCTTGATACCGTTACATGATCATGAACCACACGTTCACTTTGACTCAATTTTTATGGGGAAGCTAGGATATGTTTCAGACCCTTTTACAATATGAAATTACAGAATGGCATAGCATTATTTCCTCCTGATTTCCTTCAGCATCTAAAAAATAAACCATGAATGCAGAGGCAGGAGAGAGAAAAGCGTTTATCTTCATTAGTACTTTTATAATGAGTTGTGTGGAGAAAAGAGCTTAAGGAAAATTGCCACATTCCTACTGAGCTTCAGCTTTCTCCCAGGTTTTCTGTAGACTTACTTGAAATATTGGAGCAGTTGGCAACAATTCTGGTCTTTGGCTGAAATCAATACATTGTATTCACTCTAATCTACTCCTGTACATGATGCAAATGTGTGCCTGGCTGTATCGTTAATATATGCAACTGTTTTCATGGTAGAGGATTAGTTCTGAATAAACAATTACTGAAGCCCTTGCTTGGACGCGCTTATTTTTGCAGTGATCCCACTAAGGTCTCGAAACTATGTCGTTCTTGATACTTTAAATCCAGAGTTTACCAAAACCGCGTTGCAGTGCTGCTGGCGCGTTGGGTGCCGGTGTGCGCGCCCGTGGCCCTTCCGCGTGGCAGCGCATTGCGTAGCGCTGCAGCAGAGCAAACGGAGCCCGTCCAGCCGCCTGAATTTGAGGCGCAGGGGGACACGGACTGAGGTCCTGCTGCTCTGACATATGTGTGTGAGCCAGGGAGGCAGAAACGCCCAGGAATATTCAACATCTTCTCTACAGCTGATAATCCTAAGTGGAAACAGTGGACATAGTGCTCTCAGAAGTACGTAACCTTTTCAGAATGTGTGTTTTATTTGTAAGTTACAACCAAACGTACAAAGTATACCACTCTTATTTTCTAGGGCTGTCACCAGTGTAGCCTAACTAAAATCCTGGTGTTAAAAAATGTAGTTGAAATTTCTGCCTTTTGCTGTTTGTTTGGACTCCGAAGAAACTGAAATATGAGAGGATGGCTGTGGTTGTGGCAACAACTGATTCTGTGTTTGGCCACCGTGTTTGTTAGCAAAATATGTGAAACTGTTTTGTTTGTGGGTTTTTTCCCCCTTCGATTTTGAGATGATCTTCACTTTTAAAATTTGAAAATACAGAGAATGGTTTGGTTTGTGTCGTGTTTCATTGTCTGATTTTTAGCTGTTAAAAGTACCATCTTGTTTCTTCATAAGGCAAAGAAGAAATACCAAACACGCAATTGTAAGATGTTTGGACTTTTTTTTGTAATCCTGTGAGCAAACAACTGTTTAAAGCAACTGGGAAACGCGGTGAAGGGAAGATTTTTATCTGGGATTTCGGCAGTGGGCTAGCTCTCCGTGCTTTCCCAGGGCTGCGCGGAACTCGCACTTGCCACAGTATAAACTTGCCTGGTGCCCATAGATTTGAGGGAGAAGGTGCTTCTCTTCAGTATCCCTTCTCAGTCATCATACTCTATGGTGTATTTATCTGTCATGGTTTTTGACAACATGTCTGTTTAAACTACCCCAGGTTTGATACGGTGCCAGATGATAAGAGGAAAGACTCTAACTCAAGGAGGGAAAAACATTAACGACCAGGTTTAGGCCAAGCAAATGAACTGTATTTGACTTCCAGCTAGCTTGAGGAGGGAGCTCCGTTAGCACAGGTCTCGTAGGCATGCTGTTAAATCGCAGCAGTAGCATCTTAGAGGATAAACTGCTGCTCTGCTGATAAATACAAGAACTACAACTTTTGGTTTCGTATAATTGGATTCTTCGAGTGAGTGAGTGAGTGCAAAGCAGTCATCTTCATACTTTCATAACGAAATATGTATTTCCCAGTAGTACAGTGACAGATAATTAAATGAGATTGAACTTCTTTTTTCTATTACTTTGCTGAAGACATGAAATAAGAATTAGGGGAAAAGGTCAAATGTTATAAATTTATTTTGGGACATATATATTGCAACCTCTGTGGAAGCTTTTGAAAATTCAGGCAAAGATCAATACACTTCCAATAAAACCTTTAAACTTCCAATAAAACAATATTTTAAACATTATATATATATTTATATATACTTTTAATTAAAGGGATCATTTTAGCAGGATTTTCTTTTTTTAATACTGCATTCCTCTGACATAGCTCTTTCTGGATTGAAGGGATGCAAATGAGGTAAGAATTAAGGCAAACCTAAAAGGCATGCAAATGAAGTACATTGATACCCACTGACGATACAAGCACATGTGTGGATCAGACTTCAGAGCTGAGGAACTGTGCCCCTCTGTCTGTCCAGTACTACTTTACAGCAGAATGGTGACATGATTTATAATAAACAGTTAACATTACCATGTGAATTCAGTGTCACTAACATTACTCAGTCTAGGAGACACAGAGCTAGCATCAGTAAAACATGAACAATAAATAATATAATTCACTGCAGCACAGGACTGCTGCACAGGCTTCAGAGGAATAGGGCTGTTATGAAATGACATTGCACACATCACGTTGTGGCAGTTTATTTTTATAGTATATACTTTTAAAATTCTTTAGCAAATGACATTCTCATGCACACAAGTGTTTCAAACACAAGAAGCAAGTCCATTTATAGGTAGTCCAAGCAAATTTTTGTGTGTGTGGAAATAGCTGCAAACTGAATGGAACATTAAACTTCTGTGCAGTCTATGACGCATTGAACACAAGCTCATTTCTGAATGTCACACTGCAGAAGTAATACAATGGAAGGATCGCTCTTTGCAGCTTCTTTGAATTCATCCAGTGTGATCTGGTCGTCTTTGTTCTTATCCATCTTACTGAAGATCTTGTCTACCCGTTGCTCAGGCGTCAGACCATCCTCATTCATCTTCATCATTATCACGGTGCCCACCATTTTGTAGATGGCCTTTGGAAAGAAAGCAAATAGAAAATCCAATATACGAATTATAACTCGATTTTTTGATGTGATCAAATTCTGGAAAGACATTCCAACAGTAAGATGATTGCCAGTTTCCCTAAAGATTTGGGGTTTTTTCTTTGGAATCTGATGTCTGTATACGTAAACCAAACAAGAATGTGTTTTACTTTCTTTGGATGTAGATTTATTTTGGTGGTTGCATTTTCCATCCTGGAATGGATTTCTGTGGCTTTCTGTTTCACAGTGCAAAACTGTTGTAACCTATTCTCTGGTCAACTGTTGGCTTTTAGTTACCCCACTGAAAGATTTCAATATAAATTCCAAATAATCAGTTTTCGAAGTCATCACCTTTTAATAGCTTTCTATGTGTACATGTGAGTAAAATCTGCTATTAACTACTGTGGCGAGTAGCCAACCGATGATGAGGGTGATAAACTTTATCCTTCCTGTTATACGCTGTGGTCATCTTAAAGCCCATCTGCGAGAGCTCACTTGAAATAGTGTGGTGTTATCCCTGTAAATTTCTGTAATCATCTCAAGTTAATCTCCAGTCAGGTTTCAGCTACTTGAGCTACAAACCAGTAATTCCATGAGTGTCAAGCGATTTTCAGATGGGCTTTGTAAATCCTTTGCTGTGCCGTTCTTATGGTTAACCCGTTGATCAGGGGAAAAAAAAAATACCTCTTGATATTTAAAAGCTTACATGTACTCTCTGCAATTCTCAGAGATTGCATCTATTAAAATGTGTGTGGTTGCCTCAGCTGGGTATGAGTCCGTATAGGATCAGTGTACGTACTGAAGGCTTTCAATGATGATACAGTACAGAGTTTGCGCGCTTAAAATCTAAAGGGTATGTGAACAAGTAATCAAACTTTACTAGTGTTCAGACATGTTATTTTTGAGTGTTATATTGATCTCACCTCTATAATTTCCAGCATTTCCACTCTTGTAATTTTACCATCACCATCCAGGTCGTACATGTTGAAGGCCCAGTTCAGCTTTTGCTCAAAACTTCCTCGTGAGGTGATGGAGAGGGCACAAATGAACTCTCTGAAGTCGATGGTCCCATCTCCGTTTTTATCAAAGGTTCGGAAGGCATGTTGGGCAAACTTTGAAGCATCTCCATATGGAAAAAACTGCAAAATAAAATAATAAATAGAACTGTGGGCAACACAAGGGAGCAAGCTGTGTACCCGCCTGCAAAATGCTGAAGTGTGAGGCACTGATGAGGAGTTGCTGGTGGGTTTTGTGTGAAGCTGAAGATACACAACATAAGCTTCTGTAATAGTTACAGTGTAATGATTATTAAAAACTTATTTCTACAAATATCTCTTTGCTTACTGCCAACTGTATTACAAATATATTTAACACAAATTTAAAGCTAAATTAACTAGATGAACCTTAAAATGAAGTTGGGTGCAAATGGGAGGTTGTATGTAATGTTCTCTAACTATGAAATACAGCAACCAAGGTGCATTTGAGCAGTACTTTATTCTGCCTGGGAGTAACCAGCCCTTTACATGTCGCAACCAAGTAGATGTGTGGGCTTGTTGTTATATAACTTCATTGATTTAAAAAAAAAAATAATCCACACACAGCATAAAAAACCAGGAACATATGTTCTCTTCTGCCAACCAACATAACACAAGTACAGAAAATGAGAACTGAGATTCAGTTGAACAACACAGGACAATGCTTTTCAGGTTTAATATCCATTATTAGTGAGCACTGCAACTGACTGTAGCTTAACAAAGTATTTTAAATGACCATAACGTGTAAGTTTTCAGCTGATATTTTTTCCCCTCCAGAAGTGTATGATTTAAGACATTTGAGACAGGAGTTGTTCTTTCTATGGCGCAGACTCAAGAAAGGGAGTTTTAACCCAGTGCCAAAGTCCAGTCGCAGTGGAGAGACTGTATGAAAATAAGGATTGTTTCTATATTCCCTGCCCAATTTCATGGAGCTTTTCATGCTCGTAAAATATCAAAGTGCATTACCCCCACTCTGAGAGCCACCTCCTTTTGTACCTTTTAAAATGCCAGTTCTTACTTGTTAATTATGTACGTTTGAACACAAAGGCTTCGGTGGCAGCCAAGGAAGTGGGTCTGCATTGCACGATTTTCCGTTTTCCCGTCCAGAGCTTTCACTGCAGGCTGACGTTTGCTGTGGTCAGCTGCAAAAGCTCTTGAAAAATACACTCGGATTTTGTGGAGGATCTTAGGGATCTCGCAGCACGCACAGAAATGGGCGCTATTAATTGTCTGACTAAACACAGATGTAGAATATGGCAAGCCTTCGCTGCTTTTCCTTTGAGGAGACCAAATGACCATTTGGATTCTGTGTCACGCCCCAAAAACCGCAAAGCTTAGTGCACAGCCTGCTGCTTGCCACAAATTTGTGGCCATTCGGGTCCTGTCAGGAGCCACCGCTGCATTGCCAAAGGGGTTCTAACGTGAAAGTTTCCTTTAAACTTACTGTCTTCTCTGACATCAACTTTTCAGACTCAATTCTGGCCAACATTTGCATTACTGTAACCGCTATGCAATCTCTTCTCTGGCTCAGTGGCATTATAGTCTATGCAAAATCTTCCTTAAATTTTGCCCACCGCCATCCATTCAGAATATTGCCCTGTGGTGAGTTACCCCCAAAAGGATGCGAATCGCGGTATTATCCCAGAAGAGGTATGAAGTACGTCCATCTCGCTTCCCAAGTATCTTTTCAGGAAGACATTTGAACAGGGTGTGAAGCATCAAGGGAGAGGGACGCTGTACCCATTCCAGCGGTATTTTGTCCAGGTTAACATTGCTGTTTAAGTTGCGATTTCCTTGTCTGGCTTAGTATGGGGCAGCATCCAACTGCTGCTTCTACGCCCCTTCTCCAACAGCTGGAAGGGGCATTTGGTATCGTCTCCTCCTGAAAAAGTAACTTAAGTGTCTGTCGTCAACCCAGCCCCTGTTTCTGTTTTAATAATCCAAACTGATGGACCTGTAAATACCTCGAGGTACTGCTGCAGCTCTTTTCTGTACTTTCTGGTTTTGACCTTCAAACATTTTTGGATGCTGGTATGGTAAGCATGATTGGGCTTATGAACACATGTAAAGGATTCTCGGCTACAATTCAGGACTGCAGTGACTGCAGCTATCAGACCTCGCCGAATTGCTCTTCTAGTGCAAACCTGAACCTTTTGTCAAAGCAAACAGAGTCTCTGGGCTCACAATTCTAGGTTCGGCTGCATCAGAACAAAGTTACGTGGATGCTATCCAAAACCTGAACGTTACTTGAAGGTTATTGAAAATCCTCCTCATTGCTTTCTCTTCTTTATGATCTACCTTTCCCCCAACCTCTGTATCAACTGCAGATGTTAACATAGGTGATAGTTAATTTTATGTTTGTGTGTGTGTATGTATAGATATATGTTCACTTCCACAGATCACTGGTAGGAAGTTCAGGAGCGGCTCCACCGGGACTCCACTGTCCCCCCTTTCTATTTCTTGGGAGCTTGCTGGCTGTTCAAAGCCGAAAAGACAATTAGAATAATCTCTTGCTTTTAAAATCTGTTTTAAAGTACAAATGAACTTACTGGTGGAACAAAAGAACTAAAAAAATGTTCAAAACCAAAAAGACAATTAGAATAATCTCTTGCTTTTTATATCTGTGCTGATCACTGTCCTGTGACGTATAGTTTACAAATCAAAACACTTCAAAGTCTGATAGTCTTCCAAGCGTTTCGGTTACGGGCTGCCTGTTGCTGAGGATGCAGCCCGATGCAGTATCTCTGTGGCTCTGCCACTCCCCAGTCGCTGCAACGGAAAGGCGAGAGGCAGAAGGACATGGAATCGTCCCTTTCACTGTCCAGAGAACCAAAATACATTCAGGTGCTACTCTCCTATGATCCAGACTGAGAAATGGTACAAATGAACTTACTGGCGGAACCAAAGAACTAAAAAAATGCACTGAAGAAGCTCACCTACAAAAACGGCTAAGAAGTGGTGGACACCCAGAAATACTCAAGAGCCCAAGAACGAAGCAGGGGATTAGGGGGGCGTCAGTGGCTGGAGATGCCAAAGACCACTTCTAAATTATTCTTGGGGAAACATGAACATTATCATTCAGTCTCCCACAGGAGGAGCATAAGCAAGCTGTGACCACCTCTGTGCCAGTCATACCATACGCCTTTAATGCCATGTCGCTGGGAGAACAGATTCCTTCTAATTTTTCATCACATACAAGACAACGATTTTTTCTCTTCTGAGGTGAGGAAGGCAGTGGCACTGCTCAGAGCTAAGCCTTGGCATTTACAGCCTAGTAAGGTGAACAAATAGAATTGATGCCTGCCTACCCGCCCCCC
>Ga0065711_1051282_pt1 | contig 10446 bp, 5 predicted proteins | sample Hoacrofraction12_FD_59098 | JGI IMG/M metagenome (GOLD analysis project Ga0065711, IMG submission 59098) | Hoatzin crop microbial communities from Cojedes, Venezuela - Epithelial fraction 12 v2 (version 2) | ecosystem: Host-associated > Birds > Digestive system > Esophagus > Crop | place...
CTTTTCAGTAGTGCCCAGCGACAGGACAAGGGGCAACGGGCACAAACTGAGGCACAGGAAGTTCCATCTGAACATGAGGAAGAACTTCTTCCCTCTGAGGGTGATGGAGCCCTAGAACAGGCTGCCCAGGGAGGTTGTGGAGTCTCCTTCTCTGGCGATATTCAAGACCCGCCTGCTGTAGGTGACCCTGCTTCGGCAGGGGGGTTGGACTAGATGGCACACAGAGGTCTCTTCCAACACCTACCATTCTGTGATTCTGTGATTTCCAGCACACCCAGCTAACTTCTCTGACCCTCTGTTTCTTTCCTATTAGATACATAGAATATTAATTTAGGGCTCGGTTTTGGGTCCATAGGCTTACCAGAAGCCCAGTGTCATCATCTTGCAAATTGTCATTGAGAGAGTCTTTGTATGGCGTCATTGCTTACGTACTGTGGAATTGCAGTGGAAATGGCAAGCAGGAGTAAAAAAAGCAAATGAACTGCAAATGAAGGAAAAAGGCAAAGCTCATGCTAGTGAGAATTATGAGACAGTTTTATGAGACTAGAAATACCCATGTTTGACTAGTTCCAGCTGCAGAGTAATAAGACCGTGTAAGTTGTAGGTACCTTTTTCCCCTGGTTAAGAGCTTTTCTGTTTGAACTATGAACTGAAAAGTTTGAGGTGAATGATAGTCCATCCATGTCTTCAGTGAAGCCTTGGCTGTAACTGTTTTGGCAATGTTAGCACACAGTTTCACCTAAAGGAATGGAAGCAATGTGTAAAGCAATGTGCATTTTTGGAACTTCAGCTATATTTGTAATGAATAATTGAGTGATCCAATGTCAAACTGTGCCTATAAATAGGTATTAAACTGTATTTTCCTTTTGGGAGGGTATCAGAGTTTTCTATTAAATACTGGTTTGTGCTGTCGGTTGACTTAGTGTCTCTTCTAAGTCTGTTTACACTGCAGCACTTTTCTAGTTCCCATGATGGACCCTTGGAAGAATGACAAATTTTGCATTACCACAGCCCAAACTATTCTATATTAAATCCAACCGCAAGACAGTAGTATAAACAGATCTGAGAAATCTGACAACATGCATCATGCGTTGGCAATATTTTGACCAGCTACAGCCTGTTTTGACCACAATCATATCTATGCAAGGTTATCAAGAATTTTTGTTAAATGGCATCTCTGGTTCTAACAGTGTTTCCTCAAGTTTTACTCTCATGCTGCTCATTTATATATCTATCAGCAAAGTCAAAATTGAATTTTGTTACCCACAGGATGAAAACAGAATAACCTATTCTGCTTTCACTTTTGGAATGGCAAAATGACTGGCCATAGCCAAGGCAGAACAAGCACCAGATGGCAGGGGTGGGAGAAGAGAGAATGAGCAGTTATCCAGAGGGATTTCTGGACGGGAGGAGTGTGGTTTCAGATCAGTGTGATTTGCAAGGAACACTGGGGTCATATAGTGCTATGATGGCCAAGTCCATATCTTGAAGCAACATTAGACAGTCTGCTACCTCTGCCAGTTTGGTGTCTGAGCATATTTTGACCATGTCAAATGGTGATTTATGTTCTCTGTGCAGTTGCTTCTTGAAAAGGTAGTGGAAAAGGCACATTACATGAAAAGAAGTGTGCTAAGATCTTCTACTGTCAATTAGATATTAAAAGATCCCTGAGTCAGATGGGTAAAGTAATCCTTTCCCTTTTATACTGCCGTTAGGTCAGCGACGTATCACTCTGATTCAAGGTTCATACATTTTAATAGGTAGTTATTCATACGAGGTGCTGTCCTCTTTGATGATAATCTAGCATTCCTCCTCAATGTACTCATCTTCATCCAAAGACATTCAATTTTGTCTGTTTGCAAACAAACCAAACTCTATTCCATCTCCCATTTCTTTAGTTTTTCTTATTATGCTGTGCATTAATAGTCTTTTCATGGTTGTCTTTGATCCTACCATTGAAATGTACTCTACTAACTGTTTATTTTTAAAGAAGCACTCAGATTTTCCCGGTTATGAAATATATTCCCCAGTTCCAGTTCAGGGGAAGTTTATCTGATATAAAACACGAAATGTTTGTCAGTTCCAAAAAATACCTGTTTAGCAAATAAACTAAAACAAGGTGGTGTATGCTGAATGCCACTGCCTAGGAGTTGTATAACTAAAATATTTTTGTATTGTATATGTAATACTTCACATATATAGCATGTAATGTGTAATGTTATTTGTACATATATTTTCCATCTACTTTTGCCATGTTATAGCTTGATTTATGTATCTTTAAAAAAATCCTTGAAGGTTGAAATGTGCTGATGTAGCCTATATGTATAGGCTCATTCTTAACATAATGAATAAGAACAAGATTTTTTTTTTGAGGGCCAAATGCTGCCTAACTCCCCCTGAAATGACTATAAGAAAGGCACCTCGGTATCTAACAGTTGACCCTAAGTGTCTTGCTGTGATGGAGCAAAGATTTAAAATTTAAAATGAGATACGAGTGCCGTAGTTATCTCACCATTCTTACTGTCTCTTCTTCTTTCAATGACAGGCTGCTATTTTCATTAATACATCTATCTATATTTCTGTGAGTAAAATAGCAGTGTTCTAACTTGAGTTGCAAGCACTTCACTTAAGTTTTAGTTTGACTTGATGGGCAGTGATGGATCTTGACAATTATATTCTTAACAGATGAAAAGACCTATGGTTTATTTCCTATACACTGCAAGAGCATAATATGCTCATGAGGGAAATAATCTTTGTCGGATTAAAATCAAGCTTTGTAACCTGTGGAAAAATACCAATTATTCTGAATGGTATGAACAAAATTCTATGCAAAGTCTGCATCTTTGCAATACTTGTAAATATTTACTTCTCTGTTATATGTAAAAGTCTGGACAGTGTATGATATTTGGTAGAGTGTATTTTTGTCTCTTTTCAGATAAAATAATAAAAATTTGCAATAATCAATGTGGATTAAACTGCATGGAGGAAAGAGAAGAGCACAATGAATTTCTGGGCAGTTTGGTGTGTAATTCACAGTAACCTCATCAGATAAAAACTGCTTTCAACAGCCTTAGTTGCTTCTGTTAATAAGAAAAAGCAGCAGCTGCTCATAAATGTTTGGTTTAATGCAGAATGAGAAAGTAAGCAATTCTGTTCGTAATAACACATCTTCGAGAAGTGATGATTTCTTATTTCCCCCAGGAGTCACAGCTGAAAGCTCTGAAGGAGACCGTGCAGCTTTGCCTGTCTGCCGTTCTGCACAATCAGCTTCCCACCACGAATCTCATTCCTCCGAAACCAGCTGAGAAGCTGACATCCCCGGTTACAAAGGGCTCCAAAGTTCCATTGCAAGTAACAAGCACCAAGGTATGGTTTCCTTCTCAGCTTTATATTTTTCAGTATCTGTGAAAGTTTGTCCTGTAAGAGCATCATACTGGAACTAAGGAGGATTTTAAATTCATTGAAAGATTAGAATGAATTTTGAGGGTAAATCTAAGCCTGTTTCTGATGTGAATAAACCTTTTTTCAAGTTGGGAGGCAGCTACTTTTTTTTCCTGAGGAAAAATATTCTGTCTATCACTTGCTAAATGGACCATGTGTGAGTAACAAATCTACAAGGAAGATGGATTTGCATCTAAAATAGGTGAGGATGCTAATTCGTAGGATTATTTACCTGTCAGGCACTGATAGTGAGTTTGTGGTAGTATAGCACTAAACAGTAAGACTGTTGTTGCTTGTCATGTTTTTCTAGTGAAAAAGATTGATTAAAAAATCCCATAAAACAGCATGAGACACCTCAAATCAAATTTGTCAAAAGGGATCTATGGAATTGACAATAGACCATAGGGAATATTGCAATCGTGCAACATGTCCCAGAGATAGGAAGGGCATTTTACGGGAAAGCATGAGGAAGAAAAATTGATGAGAAGTGTTTTGTTTCAATTGATTCAAGCATTTTAATATAGTCAGGATTTATAGTGATTAACAACTGTCCTGATAATTTTAATTTCCAGGGTTGCATTCTACTTATGTATTCAAATGATTCAATAGGCGTAGAAGAAATGAGTGATTTCAGTTAAAAAGGAAGTTGTACAGAAGAATTATTGAAGGACACTTTAATGCCCTCCTTAAATTCCAGAACTCTTTCCTGAAATATAAATAGGAACTGCTAACTCATAGCCAATTGGTAATTTTTATACGACAGCTGTTGATATTCGCTATTAGTACAGAGGCTGAAGCCAAAAATTAGTAATCTTTCTGTATATAATTAAAATGGAACTATAATTTCAGAAAGCAGAATGTAACTATAAATCTGGATCTCACATTGCTACTCTTACAATAGTGACTGTCGGTTCCTTAATCACTTGTTTCATAGGAAGAAACCTTCATTCCCAAAAATTATTACCTCTGGAAACAAAGCAGTGTATTAATTAATAGCAGCACATGGGGATATTAGTGATCATTTAGATTAAGATCACGAGCTCTGTGTTTTACAGGAGAGTGGACTCTTCTTTTGTACGTGAAGCAAACTGAGCTTCAGTCTGGGATCTCAGGAGTAGGTTTTTCCTAATTAATGTGGCTGTAGAAATGTCTGTCTTGTTCTGCTTGTCCTTCTCTTCGGGTTGGAAGCGCCTGTGCCTCTGCCATGAAGGCGTAGGTGTACGGAAGGGTAAGGCCCAACAAGCCACTGCCTGTCTTTAAGATTGGTTTAGGGTCAGAGCCTTTGCAGCAATTGAGGTCTCCTTCCTTTCACAGGTATTACTGTAGGGAATACAAGGTAGAGATCACAGAATCACAGAATGGTAGGGATTGGAAGGGACCTCTGTGGGTCATCTAGTCCAACCCCCCTGCCGAAGCAGGGTCACCTACAGCAGGCTGCACAGGAGCTTGTCCAGGCGGGTTTTGAATATCTCCAGAGAAGGAGACTCCACAACTTCCCTGGGCAGCCTGTTCCAGTGCTCCATCACCCTCAGAGAGAAGAAGTTCTTCCTCATGTTCAGCTGGAACTTCCTCTGCTTCAGTTTGTGCCCGTTGCCCCTTGTCCTGTCGCTGGGCACTACTGAAAAGAGTCTGGTCCCACCCTCCTGACACCCACCCTTCAGATATTTATAAACATTTCTAAGGTCCCCTCTCAGCTTTCTCTTCTCCAGGCTGAACAAGCCCAGCTCCCTCAGCCTTTCCTCATAGGACAGATGCTCCAGTCCCCTCATCATCCTCATAGCCCTCCGCTGGACTCTCTCCAGTAGCTCCTCATCTTTCTTGAACTGGGGAGCCCAGCACTGGACAGAGTACTCCAGATGAGGCCTCACCAGGGCAGTGTAGAGGGGAAGGAGAACCTCCCTCTGGAACAGAATACTCTTCCTTCTTTTTTCCATGATCATGCAGATTTTGTGTTTAATGTTCCTGTTTGTGAAATGTGTCAGTATTTCTATGCTCCAGCCTTTTGAGAACCAGCATCCAGCCCTCTGTATCCAAAAGTGCTTGAAGAAGTTAGACTGCCTCTTTAATAGACGTTGCTCACATTTCTCTGCACTTGGCACATGCCATGAAAATGTCTGAGAAAATAATGGTCTGCAATCCTGTTCTTCCACACATTGACACCTCATTATTACAAATCTGCGCATTATCTGTGATTATAAAACCACTGAAATCTGCTACTGTGAAATAGGTTGTCAAAGAATCACAGTCAGTCCAGAATAAATGCTCTCTGTGCTTGAGCTGTATTACGGAGGGCTTTTTTTTATGATAATGACATCGATTATTATCTGTCTTTTTCTTGGCTTCTTCCTTCTATTACAAACCAACTAACTCTAACTACAGATGTATAGCTTTTTTTGTTGTTGTTGTTAGATTCACATAAACATTTTGATATAGCAGGCTAGTATTTTTAGGTGTGTGATTACTTAAATATGTTCTCATACGGAAAAATGGGAGCTTCAGTTGAGCAGCACTTACACATCTTGTCATGTCTGATAAGCAGCAGTTTCACCTTCAGGAAAGAAATGATTTGTCTGGCAAATATTTTATTTCAAAGATATTCTCATTCAGGCTAAAAATTACTTTCTTAAAGTGTCAAATTTATTTTAAACCTACTGAAGGGTAACACCATACTGTGTATGATATCTGTATCATCTGGGGACAATCAGCCCTGGGATTGGGGTGAATCCTGATTTTTATTTTTTTTTTAAAAAGGTGTTAATAAGTAGGTTGTATATTAGTGTTGATAATTGGTAACCAAAGTACCCGAGTGCTTTTTAGAGATGATCTTTAACATAAGAACACGGTGTAGAAGGGATGATTAGGAAAGCAAGTGTCAAATTTATTGCGAAGGTTCATTTTAAGAATTTATTTCCTAATGAGGGATTTTAGTCTTTCTAGAGACTGTGATATAAAGAAACATAACTGAGGTTTTAAAAAAAATCAGTGCAAATCACTGCATAAAAGTGCATAGATCAGTGCAAAAAAACTATTGTCCTGGATAGCTCAGGAGTTTGGAAGAGTGTGTAGTTAATGGGAAATTCTTACATTTAAATCATAGAAAAAGTTCCCTTAAAGTAATCAGAAGCAGCACTGTCAGTCTGAGGTGTGTTTTGTGACATGTCTTAAATGAGTCAATATTCACAATGTACAAGAACATAAAATACAGAATTCACCATTTGAATTGGTGCTGATATTTCAAGCCAAAACTATTTTACCTGTCCTAACACCGACGCCGGTGCTGAAGGCACTGACCATTACAGAGGGATGTAGGGCTCTGTGCACACAAGTTCAGTGACACTGACAGCTAAAACCAAGCGTAACCAGAAGGCTGGCCATTAATCCTGAACTATGAGGTCTTTAACTTTCTAGATTGTTGACAATTCTTTTTATTATAGAATTTCTTTTGTGCTGTAATGTCGCAGCAATAACCATTCTGTGTTCTGCCAGTGGAAAATGCTTCCAAGCTAGTCGAGAGCTGTCAGATCTCGCTTTTGCTGTAGCAGTTTCCATGCCTCATTCCCATTACAGAGATGATGCGGAAAGAGAAAAATGAGAAAGGAGGAGGACTGAAACTCCGCTTTCCTTTTTAATCTCCAGATGAGTGCTGAAGGACCCGGGTACTTACAGAATATTGTTAATGGATGGAAACTGTAATGTTTACGAGGCTACCTGCTGTGGGAAATGTGGGTTGGTATAATCCCTGAGTTGGAGCACTGGCAGTGCCTTCTTACTGAGGCATTTTCTGCACTTACTGTATCCTGTCGTCACAAACAACTAGGAATTTATATGGAGTTAGCAGATGGAATGCATTCTTGCTCTATTTTTTTTTAATTCCTCTTTCTGAAAAAGGTTAATATTATACCATTAAGAAAAAGAAATTATAATAGCTATCATTCAAATATCTTTGGTTGTGCAGGGTAAATATACCTGTCCTCCTCTTGCAACAAGATGAGCTTTAGTACCACTGGAAGATTAATGGCAAACCAAAATACGAAGTGAAACAGAAGAAAAGTATATTTCTAGCAGCAAGGTGGAATACACAAACGACAGGGAATACGGTGACACAGATAACAGAATAAAAGTGTTTAGTTTGCTCTATAGTGTTTTTGCCTAACGTGAAAACATTGTTTCATGTATTCCCCAGATGAATTCCTTCAGTATAAATGCCCTGTGGTTTTTGTGAATTTTGTGAACTGCATTATTTTAAGAGTTGAAATATACATTAATTTCAAACCGCGAAGAATAACATCCCCTCCCATATAGTACATAGCATAGGTAGAAGGACCACCGATGAAAGCCACTTCAGCGTCCTGGCCTTGATGGGGAAATACAGGCTGAAAAGGAAGGAGAACCATTTTGCTGTAGGCATGCATAGTACAGAATGAAAGGGCAACTGCCACTCCAGTTTTTAAAGATTTAAAGATCTCACAAGAAAATGCATCACTTTTGTGGCAAAAACTGCTGCAAGGAGCTCTTGCTTCTGCCTCATGTATAGTGAATATTGTCGATTCCAGCACACAATGATCAGTGAAAAAATTCAGAAAAGTGAAGGTACTGTGGGGCATCCTCCTTTTATCTGGAAATAAGTACTTTATTCATTCGCCAGCAAAGTGAGCTTGAGGCACTTTATATCTTCATTAAGCCTAAGAAAAATCATTCTTATCAGAGCAGGAGTGATGCTCTGTGAGACTGTTCGAAGAAGGTACAAGCTGGTCAGGAACAAGGCAGGCTCTGAAAAGCATTTTAAAATGGCCGTGTAGGAAATCAAGAGGCTGAGTTTCCTGTGTTGACGCAGAAATAATGTATTTGTGTTAAATTTAAGCTCGCAGTTAGAAATTCTGAGCACATAGTTACTGAGCACCTACTACAAACACAGAGCAAGGCTGCTGAAAAAAATCAAATGATCATAGTGTCAAGAGTCTTAGTTTTTTCACTAATTTAATCAGAGGCTTTGAAGTCTTTTTTTAAAAATAACTATTTAGAAAGATACCGTGATTTATCTAGGAAGCCAGAATATTTCTTAGGCTCTAAACCTTACCCATCTCATTCTACAAACCCAGAAGTGATTGATATCAATATTTATATAAAATAATAATACAATTAATTATTTGTACTAAATATTAGTTATACAAGTGCTATAATGTTACAGTTAATACTCTAGGTTATAGTAATTATATACTTGACTAGAAATTTGAAAAACATTGTAGTCATACGTGTGCATTTCTTCAAAATATACATACTCATTTTGAAAGACTGAAGAAATGTTTGGAATGTGAAGGCTGGGCCCAATCCATGTTTATGAAGACCAAACAAAGTTTTTTTAAGCTGTCTTTTAAGAGTGCCTTTGTAGATCCTAGAAAACTATCAGAATAGCTTCAAGTTCATGAAAAATTAACCACTGAAGGTAGCAATGCATCATCTCATCTCTCTCCCTCTGTAGGTTGACAAAGAAACCTGGATCAGAACAAATGTCTTCTAAAATCAGAGCTATTGCTGCTCATAAAATTTATCATAATATTCCAGTATAACTGAAGGTTCTGACCCTTTGAACAAAGCAATTGCAAATTCTTTGCTCGAGAACCTGTAAAACAACACAAATGTAATTATGGACTTATTTTTGTCCTTGTGGGAAAGATTAAGCTGCTGAAAGCTTTTCTGATGTGTCTGATTATTTTTTTCACTCAGGGTGACCTCTGTATAACATGCTGAAAACATAACTTGGAAGTTCTCTCTCATTAGGCATTACATTTCAAACTGTGACATGATGGCTTCAGGCCAGGAAGCACCCCGAATCTTGTGTGTCATAACCCTAGCCCAGAGGCAGAAAGAGGCGCAAATGGACTTCTGAAAAATAAAGCACGCTAGTCTGAATTTAAAAAGATATTAGTGAAGTGAATTGGATATCTGAAATTCACGATAAGGATGTGCTTTTTTGTAACATAATCTCTGCTTTGTGGATTTGGAAAACCAGAGCTTTAAAATGCGAAGTATTTGTGACTCTTCTGTTCTAATTTTCCATTGATTTTGCTGTGTACTTCCTCACTGTTGCCTGAGTCGTTCTCTGCATCTGCCTGGTGTTTCAGACTGTGAGGGCAGAGAAAGGCTCTAGTACTTAGCGTTTTTTCCTCTATTTCCTTGCTTTCTTTCATTCTTCTGTTCTTCATTGCTAAATACTCCTCATGATTTCTCTTAACTTACTACTTTTCAGCATCGTTGTCTCATTCTGTCTAGCTGAATATTCCCTTCTGATATCTATCCCTCCCTTAAACTTAAGAGTAATAAGCCTGATTAGGCTATTTCTTTTCCTGTAAAATGAATCTTCAGATCTCAGAGAACAGTGGTCCAGTGTTGTTGGAGGCAGCTTTGTTAATGGACTTGTTTTAAAGGGTCTGTTTCAAAGAGATCATAAAATAATGAGATCAGACCTGAAATGATGATGGGTTTTAAACAAAAATTAAGCCTGTTTTTTTTGCTGGACAGTAAATGAAAACTTTATGTAATTATGAAAAACACGTAGAGCAAAGCTTTTGTTTTAATGAAGCTCCAGGATAATAGAAACCAATACAGATATAGCACGGTGTGCTTGGATTTATCTGGAAATTAATTGTATGCTCACAATTGAGGAAAAAAAATGGTGTCCATCCTCATAACTTTGTCAGAGAAAACAGAGGTTGAACCTAAGGGCACCAGATCTAATATCTGTGGTCAGCTATAAGCAAACAGCAAGAGCGTGGAGGGCAGTGAATAGATTTGTGCTCCATTAAAGCCTGAGGAAGCCGGCCTCTGTGGTACCTCAGTGCTTTTCTACTTTTGTTGCCTCAGACTTTGCTTCTGCTGGAGCTAATGAGATATCACTGACACCTGCAGTTTCAGTGACCTCATTGTATTTGGCATGGGCATTGGAAAACTGTAATTAAACAAAAAAAAAAAGGCAATTACTAAATGCAGAGTCAGCCACATTTTGTA
>Ga0065711_1051286_pt1 | contig 10446 bp, 7 predicted proteins | sample Hoacrofraction12_FD_59098 | JGI IMG/M metagenome (GOLD analysis project Ga0065711, IMG submission 59098) | Hoatzin crop microbial communities from Cojedes, Venezuela - Epithelial fraction 12 v2 (version 2) | ecosystem: Host-associated > Birds > Digestive system > Esophagus > Crop | place...
GACAAGGGGCAATGGGCACAAACTGAGGCACAGGAAGTTCCGTCTGAACATGAGGAAGAACTTCTTCCCTCTGAGGGTGACGGAGCACTGGAACAGGCTGCCCAGAGAGGTTGTGGAGTCTCCTTCTCTGAAGATATTCAAGACCCGCCTGGACAAGGTCCTGTGCAGTCTACATTTTACAAGTATTACATATATTTTCTGCTGTGATGTCCCTTTCCAGAAGGAGACATTCCAGACCTGCACTTCAGTGAAAGGTTTGAACTATAGACTGAATTTTATTCAAATAAAAGGCTGAGACTGAAAATCTGGTGAACTCTTTGGCCTGGAAAAAGCAGCCTTGCTTCCGCAAGAAACATAGAGTTTAAACCCCTAAAATCCTGAAGAGTGACTTCATACACGGCTAACGTACCCCCTTCCTTTTAAAACAGAATGATTACTTGAAATATTCTGTTACCAATTTTCTTCTATATTTATACACATATTACTGTTACTGCCATACTATCACAATTCAGCTCTGCACCCGTAGATCGGGATAAGCAAACCTGATTTTCCTTACTGTCAATGGACTAATACTCTTTGGCTCTACTTTTTAAAAAAGTGTCTGTTCAAGACCTGCTTAACATCAGTATTCTCCACAGTATAGGGAATTCACTGTATTATGGATAACCAATATAGGCTTACACTCAGTGTTCTTACTCTACAATAACTTCAGTCTGAAAATTAACATTAAACCTGTCCCATGCAGTATGAGCACCTAGTTAGCAAAAAACCCTCAAAACATCTTTCTGTATCACTGGAGATTAGATACATCTAAAAGAGGATACATTCAGGACAGAAGGCATTAGCAGTAGCCATCACTCTTCCCAAGCAGAGGGCAGAAATGCACCGGTTCTAACAACCATCTTTCAAGTTCCCACACTTGACACTTTGATTTAAAGTAGAATATTTACTCCATGGTCAACACATTCAACCATAAAGAGCAAGAGCTTCTACAGCTGTATCTGCAAACTGACTGGTAGAGACTCCTCTGAAGGGGGGACACATATGTCAAAAGAAGTACCACCTCAAAAATTTCCACTCCTCACACCCTCTATAGAATACTTGATTATATTCACTAGCGTTCTCTAATGCAAGTTAAATGGCGCATATATATGTATACACACACATATACGTACATCTATATATGCATGCCTAAAATCACTAAAGTTGTCAGTATAAAGCCAGTTAACAGCTAGAAAAGACTTGATATTTTAGCTTATGAGCTTCAGATTTCAAAATCAGAAGATGATTTAACATAGCATTCAATTACAAAGATCCTATTAAAATGCTTTAAAAGGTTCAAAGAATAGGATTACGCACCTCATCTGCTCAAGGGCAAGAATAAACTAAAGGATGCTCATGAGATGAAGGTTAAAATGACAGCCTGCAATTGATGATTACAGGAACTTCATATACATTCAGGTTCTCTGTTTTTGAGGTAGAAAGAGGGGAAGGCTACCTTCCACAGAAACATGGGTCAGTCTAGTAAAACAGAGTATCAGACACAAAGACAAATCATACTTGGATATTACTGTTTTGATATTATATCTCTAAAATATTTTTCCAGGATTTTTGGTTTGCCTGCAGAGTCTTGGTTGGTTGATTTGTTCTGGCCTTCTAATGGAAACATCTTGACTCAGAATGGACGCATCTTATAAAACAATGCATTAGCCGCTTTCAAGCGGGTACGAAGTGTAAGAAGGGACATCCCAGCATTTAATTTAATATCAATAATATTGCTAGTTAATGTGCGCATTCAATAAATTTGTAAATTAAAATATGGAGCAGGTAATTATCTAACATTTGATGCAAGTTAGAATTAACTTGCCAAATATATTGATTTTGATAAGGCCAAAACTCTTACAGGAAACAAATTCATTCCCTTTTCAGGACATCCACACTAGGCAACAAAAGATTTGCCAGAATCGTAAAAACTTCATCTTATTTCAATCTTAAAATATATGACAAACTGTCTAAACCTACCACTTGACAAGAACTATATATTACGATTATTTACTAAGGGTTTGTGTTTTTTTTATCCCCTTCAATTAGAATGAATCATTTTATGAAGGTACACAGCCTAGCAGTTTAGTAGTACAGAATACAATAGACAGCAAAGGGGGAAGTTTTCAAGCATCAACATGAAATTTCAAAGAAAACTGCCTCCTCCAAATACATACATTACACCATGCAGAAATTCCCAGCCTCAGAAGCAGGACCAGAGATTATAAAATTCAACGGACAAATGACAATGATCTTGTCATTCCCAATCTCACACAAAAGAGAACAAGACAATGATTTAATTCTAAGTATATTGGATTGGGCATTTTGTCAACCTTAAAATATCAATGTAGCTCTTATTCAAGTCAAAGTCTCAGGCTCTTTCTCTTTTTTCTTTATAATCCTTGCTGTGCCGAATTTAATTGCCTCGGCAATGCCAGAACACTGCCTGATCCTAACAGGTCAGCATTGATTGCTCTAAACCAATTGGTCCCTTCATTACAGAGAAAATGAAGTAAAGAGAAAAGGCAGGTGTGCTCCCGCACAGTCAGCTGGACTCCAGCTTCTCCTGCCTTTCCTTCTCCCTCATTATCTAATAACCAATCGATCCGGAATCCGCTCAGAATCCACAAAAACTATTCATCACTTCTGACATGCAATGGTTTTAACAGGTCACTAAAGCAGAGTATTTGAGGTATCTTTAGAGCTCATACGGTTTTTAAATCGATGTCCAAGAGCAAGGAAAATCAAGATGTTACTCCTATGTAGTTCTAGTCTAAACCTTGAATCCAAAATAAAATCTGTTACTTATTTGCCCAAGACAAGAATCTGTGGCGTAGGATACCTAATTTTAAACATTATTCACTGTGAAGAACTTTGACGGATAGAAAGACCATAACTGGGAAAAAGAGTGCAGATGGCCCTGCTTCCAGCTCCTTCTCTTCTGCACTTCCATGGTCTTTAGCTGAACAAATTCAAAATGCTAGTGAATGTTTATCGTAAAGCTTTATTTACAATTTCTACCTCCACTTTTAATAATATTTGAACACTGCTTTTATATGCAACCTTTATTTTATCACTTCTTCCTAATACTCCCTTTCCTATCAAGCTCCACGCTTCATTTGTTCATACTATTGCAAAAGAACCCCTTTACATCATTTGCCAAAAAATACTAACTGCTCAAAATACTCTCAAAAATAATTCTTCTTGAAAAATTATCTATACTGATTACCTTACTCTAGTCATATATTCACGTTGTTTCTTCTCTTTCTCTGATTGTAAACTCTGCAGAATATGCCTTGTCATTATGCTTTGTTCACTAAAACAGGTTTGCAATTTCACGTTACTGTCAGTTCAAAATACTAACACCAAGGCAATTCATGAGAAGAAGCCACAGAGATACTGTAATAAATCTATAAGCAGGGAACAAGACTTTAGAAAGGGGAAAAACCCCACAAACAAAACACTTCCCAGAAGAGAACCAAACAAAGCATAAGGGAACAAGAAATGAAAAAAAGGGAAGAGGCAGCAGACAACCAAGTCAGTGAAGAAACAAAGGGAAGTGGCACCACTTTGCTTAGCAAAAGGAAAATTCCAGTGAAAGATATTGCATGAAAAATTTCACTTACTTCTACTAAAAGAACTGCAAAAGAGAAACACAGAACCAGTCTGGCACTTTCTGGTGCACTGAATGGGAGGCCAAATTTAAGAGGACAGCAAAACACCAAGGTGTAATGCTTTTGTTTGTAAATCAGCATAAGAGCCATTTCTCTCCCACTTATGTCTATAATCTCAGAAATTAAAAGAAAAGGTTTAGAATCTTTTGAACAAATCAATGGAAATGAATTGACTGAATCCGTACAACAACATATGGAAAATCAGGTGTTTCAGATGTGTTCTTTGTAATACAAACATGATGTGACCAGTGAAACTTATGTCAGTTAGGAAGAATTTTCTCCATTTTATCCTACTCATCCCAGACTACTATAACAACTGTTAATTATACAGTAAAATGGAATTACCATGAACAAATAAATTAACTAATTCTTTTACTAAATGTTTCCTCCCTTATGGTAACATACAGAATCAGCCTGCATTCTGCAGTTGCTTTTCACCCTCCTTTTTTTTTGTCCTTTCTCTTTTTAAAACCTTTGAAGCAGCCATCCATGCATCACTCAAAGGCCATGATTTCTGAAAAGTTGATATCGCTATTCAGGAACACAATGTCCTGTGAAGAAAATCAATTTACCAATACAGTACACTATATAAAGGGCTACTCACATGACCCAAGTTAGCAATTTGGATTCTACCTGAGCTCCAGAGGATGATTCAAGTTCCCCAGGTCTGGCTGGGTTATCATTTGTCACTGAATCACAAACACACATTCATGAGCAGGTATCTAACTTGGACAGAAATTGGATGATTACACCTGCTGTGACTGTATGGCAACACATAAATAGCCATACAGATGTCAAAAGAGAAATACGAGCACGCTCAACAACTATTTTAAAGGCTGTATGATGAGGGAACTTAACTGACCTTTCCCATAAAGAGTCAGAAATTACCTTCTAATGATAAAAATACATTCTAGTAGATTTGTGACAATCTTACTAAAACCCTAAAAATTTTACATACTAATGCAGAAAAAACTGCAAGACTATTTTTCTTTTGGCATTTAAAAAATCAGTTAAATCAAAGGTTCCCAAATTCTTTGGACAAGACGACAATACCAATCCTCCAAGCTTCTCAGACCTCTAGATACTCTATCAAACTAATTTAAAAAATTATATTATGAGTACCAGAATAAAAGCAGCCTGGTTTTCTACTGATGACACAGACTTAGTTGGTTTTGACACATGCAAACTCCAAATTAGGTTTCTCCAAAACCAGGTATTTATAAAGCCTTTTGCTGTCTCTGACTGTCTTCTGAAGGGAGATGCTATGATGTCTGACAATATTTTGGCCTTTTTCCAGTGAAGGCATTACCAGAATCTCTTTCCTGTGTTTGGTGTCTGTCAGTATAGACCTCATTTCTTTATGGAACCAGCTACACACACTAAAAGAAATGTGCTTCATCATACTATGTCTGCACAAACAGTAATCAATAAATCATAGTTTATATACCATGGAGCTAGATTATCCCATGAATCACTTCCAAGTCATGATATTCGCGCTGACAACCAGACTGCAGCATAAACATCAGCTTTTAAGAAACAATACTGTACTGACCCTACAGTCATCATGCTGCTTTTACTCAAACTACCAATATGTCACACATCGTCTAGAAATCAGAGTCTAAAAGTCACAAAAAAAAAAAAGGATTAAAAGAGAATTCAAGATGTTATTCAGTCCATCCTTCCCGTCACAATGTCACAAAGAAAGATCAAGCCACATTTATTACACTCCAGACAGATAAATACCTAACCCCTTGTTAAAATTCTCCACTTATGAAGCTTTCACAGCCTTCACAGGTAACCTGTTTCTAGCCAGTGTGACAGTGTTTCTTTCTGCCAAATCATCTTTCATTGCTGTAATTTATGCCTATTCCTTCTTGTCTTGTTCCTTATGAAGATGAATATATTCATCTCTCGGTTTTATGTCGAGAGGTTTTTCATCCCTCTCCCCTCAGACCGTTCTTATCTAAATCAGTCACAAGTTTGTCCATCTTTTCTTGTAGGTCGAACTGTTCTTGGTGTTCCTTTCTAGATTCTTCCCACACTTTTTGAAGTATGAAATGGTAATTTCCTCAGGGGTCCAGAATCAGCAATTCACGTATGACTGAACTGAATGAACGATGCTGAATCATATTACAAGCTGTACTCCCGTTTATATATTCAAACATTATTTTTTGCAACAGCTGATACTGCAGTCCCATGTCCAGCTTGGCATTCACTAAAAATTGCAGATCCTTCTGGTGCTGAAGAGCTATTCAGCCATTTGCTCTTCACACTCATTCTTTAAACCATATTTTCCTGCACATGTACAGATTCTTACACTTGTTCATAGGAAACTGCATTCTGTTTATTTCAGACTGTGTCTCCAATTTGTCAAGTCTTTTTTTAACTGTAATTTTGTCCGTTCACGGAACCGCATCTCTTCTCACAGTTTCACGCTATCCTCAAATTTAAGAAAATGTGGTGGGTATTTTTACCATTTAAAGCATTACACATACACTGAGCAGTATGGAACACAAGAAAGACCCCATAAAAATCTCACTTATTACATCTTTCCATTTTCCATTTCCATATAACTACGATTACAACAGATGCTGCTCCAGCTTTATACCCACTTTATTTTCATCTAGATCATGTTCCCCTCGCTTGCATACTGAAACACCATGTTAATGTCAAAAGCTTTACTAAAGACAAAATATAACATGCACTGATTTATTTCTTATCCATGCCCTGTTTTTCTGCCTCAGAAGGAAACTACATTGACTATCTGTTTTTGGACAAATCCAGTTTAGCTGACAGTAATTTCTTTATCTTCTAGTGCCTACAAACAATTTGGTTCAATTACTGATCCAATATTTTTCTGGAAACTGAAGTTGTGCTGTATGACACAATTCCCCAGCTCCATCTTTTTGCTCCTTTTAAAGATGGGAAAACAACAAGCTTGGTGCCCATTACCCATTTTCCGTGAGTTCATAAAATCCAAGCTTTTCCTAGCTAACAGGTATAAATTACAACTAATAGTCCGAACGCTGTTTTCTGGGAAACAGAAAGCAATTTATATATTTATATAAATAACTAAAATGGGAATTAGAATATAAATTATAGGTCCCAGCAGAACAGCTTTATTTCTGGTTCTACAATTACTAATTGTTAACTGCAACTATTACCACCAAGAAACTGGGGGCTTACATATTGCAGATTTTCAAGGACATTATCTGATAGTTACAGTTTATTAGTAATATTTCCCTATTTGCATAAAATGTTATGAATGATAGAACAGGTACTTCCCCTTCCCTAACATGATTATTGCTCCTTACAGCTTCATGGTGAAATAAACATGGAATTTCAGAATGAACTTTGGCACATCATGAAATTATATATAGTATAAAAACAAACAAATTTCAAAATTGAAGAGGAAATAATATTCTCTAAGGAGTGAAAATCAGTAACATATACAAAAAGTTGTAAACATAAGTACAATACCTTTTTATCCTTTCCTCTTTAAAAAACAAAAATCATTTGGAAACTGTTAAAAGAAAGCCTTTCGGTGAGAATATTCAGCTCTAGTGGTAAAAAGTGAACGTAAGCCATAGATGTCAGCAGCTCTGTTCTCTAGTTTAATATGAAGCAACAGCATCCTGAACAACAAACCACTGTGGGCTTTTCAGAGACCTGCCCTGGAAGGCAGAGGGAGAGGACCTTAAGGGAGAGACTGTCATATTCTAATCTAACCTTCCTATAGAAAGAGCTTAGATTCCCTTCTCCCCCCTCCTCCCTAACCGAAAGATATAGGTCTCCCTGCTATTTACACTATGAAAAAACAAACAGGAAGTAATTCCACAGCCTTCTGACTTCTTGAGAAGATTCCACTCAAGAGAAAAACCTCTGCAGGTGAGAGCTGACCTTATAAGAAAAACAAAGAAACTGCTGTTCAACACAAACCATGACAGAAGTTTTTCACCTTTGAAAAACAACTCCACCTTATTTTTTAATTTAGTGACTGAAATCACTGAAAATGTGATATCTGATCTGCTGGTATCTGCAAAGTGTCCATAAGGATCATCCATCGGTTTTAACCAAAATCTTTGTTTAAGCGCTACAGAAAACTTCCTTTCAAAGTCTGTCTCATCATACCATCTATGAAGATTCAAAGAAAATAAATTAAAAAAATAAGAGAGGAACCATTTAAAAAGAAAATAATTGTTTTCTAAATGTAAATTGGATGATGGAAGATGTAAGAAACTGAAGGAGGGCAATTAGCCCTGTCTTGTCTTCCATGGTGCATAAAAAATAATAATGTTGAAGTAAAACAATGTGGGAGTTTGTTTTTATTTATTTGAAATAACTCTTTTATAACATAGCTACATGGGAAGCAAAGAGGGATAACCTATTGCACTCTTTGTTTCATGCAAATACCTGCACGTTATTTATACTACTGTTTCAAAATTCAAGGGCCCGAGGCAAGTGAGTAACAAGAAATTCAGCTGTGTCAATAACAACTCCTTTTATGTTTTGCAAGAGAGAGCCGAGAGCTGCCTTCCCACTTAAAGTAAGTGTAAAAACCATTTGAAACGGGCGACCACTTCAGTAACACCAGCCTATGGTGTCAGTAACAGATCAGTGTATTTCATGTTGGGATTCTTAAGATGATTTAGATGCAGCAATCTTTGGGTAAAAGACCAAAACTCAGAAACCTATGAGAGAAATTCTTATCTTCGTATCCCTGGAAATCTGTACTCGGATTAGAGAGATGCTTACAATCTCACTGGGGCAGCTGAACTTCCTGCCCTCCAACCAGAAGTTACAGGCTCTTCACATCAGGCCCTTTTCCTCTGCAGTACAAGAGGGACGGTACACATCGTTGCATCTCAGTAGACACACCTATAGTCTATTAGAGGAAGCAGTAAATAAGAAAATGACCAGAAGCTAGTTAGATAAGGAGATCATCATGTACATATGTTTGTTTAATATATTAAGTGTAAAATAAGAAAAGCTATGTTTGCTCCTTTAGACATATTACATATTCCCTGACATGAACAGCCTCCCAGAAAGCAAGGGGCTAGATAAAATCCACTAAGACACCTCAGAAAAAAAAGCTGAGTATTTTAGTAAGTTTAATTTTCAAAATTATTACATCATCCTTTGATGACCATGATCAGGTAACAGAAGAACGAGGAGTATTCCACAACATGGATTGATTACCAAGCTCTTCTTTTTTAAAGCTGTTCTTTTGCATTCCCTTTTCCTCCATGTGACACACAAATCTCCAAAAAAACTAACAAAACATACAATGATTTTAAAATATTATTTCAAAAATTGTCAGTCTAAAAGTACAGAATATAAAAATATATAAAGTCAGAATTGTGGGGAGATTTCTATCTTCTGATCTCATGACCTCAAAGATACCTCTAGTTTTCCTCTTGGCACTGAGTGATGGGCCTGCCACAGACACAGTGCCTGGATATTAGTTTTTCTGAGATACTCCAGTCCTCCTAATGAGGAAGGATGTTAGGTGAGAGACAGTAACAGAATGACAGTGTAAGTTTTCAAAGATGACAGGAGGAAGAGGAATAGTTTCCTATTCCACTCCATTGAAGTGCATCATCTGAAATTTCAAAAATATATTGTATATAAATGAACTTATGTACTGATAACTGTGCATCATACTGAACAAGTTTTAAGCTAAGTCTGCACAAAAAAAAAAAAAAAAAATCTTCAGGCACATTTCAGTTCTTAGTTTTTGAATATCAGACCCCTCAAAAGCAGCCATACCTAGGAGTTTCAATAAATACCTATGTATCAGAAAAATAACCAAATACTAAAGTTTTTCTCTCTTATTACTAAGTTGCACTACAGCAAACTATGATTTAGATAAATCAAGAAATATATATTCTGTGCTTTAACTATATGGAATACCAACTTATCTCTATACTTTTCGCTCTCCAACTATTCCTCCAGTGACTTGGTGAACGTGGTCAAGAAGGATCAGGAAAACTCCCAGCCAAAACTTTAACAGGCACGGAAACGAGTATTTCTAACCAGGGAAGAGAACTTGAATGTAGTGTTTGGAAACCATACGTCACTTTACTGAAAGACCAGTAGTTTCCTTACCACAGAGAAAAGCATATTCTGTAAGTAGTTGTATAATTTATACCTTTTTCAGCACAAAAAATAAGATAAGGAAGCAAGAATATCGGTATCTTATCACATTCATTTCCATTTCATTTTTTTAGACAATCACCCCTTACTCGAAAATTTTGCTTGTAGCAGCTATTTGCTGTTTCCAATTTAAAGGCACCTGTTGTATCTCAAAACAAGACTCCAAACTTACATTCTACAATCAGAAGCAGCCACTCGGAACACCACAGTGGAAAATGATCAATGGATACTCTGGGGCCTTGCTCAGATGCTAATAATACTAAAGAACAACTTTCGCAAAACCTGTCCCAAAATCCAATACTACTACTGGATCAAGAACCACACTGAATAATGTTATTACTAGAAGAATGACACAAATTTGATTTTAAACAAAAGAAATTAAATAAAAAGGTTAAAAATCAGAAGCAGTTCTGTACTCACAGTAATTTCTGTTCCCCTTCTTCAACCTTCTTCAGAGTTAGAATGTACCCTCAGCAAGTTTGCTGATGACACCAAACTGGGAGGTGTGGTAGATACACCAGAAGGCTGTGCTGCCATTCAGCGTGACCTGGATAGGCTGGAAAGTTGGGCAGAG
>Ga0065711_1051287_pt1 | contig 10446 bp, 7 predicted proteins | sample Hoacrofraction12_FD_59098 | JGI IMG/M metagenome (GOLD analysis project Ga0065711, IMG submission 59098) | Hoatzin crop microbial communities from Cojedes, Venezuela - Epithelial fraction 12 v2 (version 2) | ecosystem: Host-associated > Birds > Digestive system > Esophagus > Crop | place...
CCCCCCCCGCCCCAGGGAATTTTCTTCTTGCCAACATTCTCTGTACTTTAGTATTTTGTAGGGAAAAGCATAAATAAGAGAGGTGGATAAACCAGAAGGAAGCTCTATAGGGATTAACCCTGGTTGGGATAAACAAGGACTGTGTAGGACATTGCTTCTTTCCTTATCAAGGCTCCAACTTCCAATACTTTGTCCCATATCCATTTATCACTCAGTAGTGTTTTTTCCTGAATTAAAATGGAGTCAAGCATGCCTCTAGGAGTCTTATCACATGGTGGAGAAGAAAGACAAAGGCAATTGGTGCCCCATGTGTCGCCTCCAACTCGGTCCTGCCAGTAGAGCCCCACAACAGGCGTGCACCCAGCTCACCGGGAGGAAGAAGCAAAGTCCCAGCTCTGGTCCTCTGAAGGAAACACAGTTCCTCAAAGATGCACTTTGTCCTGCACATGTCAAGATCCCATGCAGATGAAGCATGGGCAGAGATACCTCCGTGGTCTTAACACTTGAATGAAATGAGTGCTTCTTTCAGCCCTGGTGCCAACATGCTTGGTTCGTTTTGGGTCACGCACAGCTACTCATGGGGCTCAGGCACATCCTGGAGCCTTTGGAGTGGTCATGGACTCCATTCAGCTGTTTCAGGAGTGTTATCAAACTACAAAGATTACAGGCAAAACAAAAAGCTTACAGCAACTATGTAATTTGAAAGCTAATTCTCAGCAAGTAGCATTAGTAACAACTGGTTGTTTAAACAGAAAACGCATTATTCCAGTAGAGGGAATAATCTCAGTGGAGCTTTAATGCTGGGCAGGGCTCGACCCAAGTCTGAGGAAGATACAGGGAAAATCTAGCATCAACACACAAACACTCTGCAACTTTCCACAGCACCAGTACTCTCTTCCCAAGTAGAGGGAAACCTGAGCTTCATCTACAACCTACACAACTTACTGCTACACATGTGGGTAGGCACTGCTCTTTTTCTCTTTTGGCATCTTAGCCTGTGAGGCTCCATTAAGCGCATCTTCATTTACAAGTGCGTTTACCTCAATAGTTTCAGATCTGAGGAGTAAAGTTATGAAATAACCTTTTTATAATGATGAAATTTAACAATCAATTTATTTCCACCAGACTCAGCAAGCCATCAAAAATGAAAAAATTTTGACATGTTTAAATGTCCCGTGCATATAAATTGTATTTCGAAACATTCAGTAAGCACCAAAAGTCTTCCCTAACCAGAGAAACAGATACAGAGATCCAGGATAAATATTCATATAACAGCTTTAATGGATCTCAGAGGGTCTATTGATGGAGCAAATTAAAAAAAGAAAAAAATAGAAGACCTATGTAGGGATCTTGTTATTTGCCACAGAAGGGCAGCTGTCTCCGAGGTGAAACAGCAATTGCCACTGCTGCGTTGCAGCCTTGCACAGCAGCTTGGGTCATGACTTACGGATGTTGTATTGATCTGAAATGGCATGGGCAATCAAATAGGTTTAGAAAAAAAAAGGATGGAACATAGCTGCAATATGGCAAGACCTTAGTGTTGTTAAAAATACCAGGAGACCATTAAACGCTTGGGATAACCTGAACTCCAAATCTGATCATCACCCCACAACAGGGTCCTCTGAGGGCAGAAGATGCGTGGTGAACTTCAGGAGCATGCTTCAGCTCTTAAAGCCGTCTCCTCATCAAAGCATTATTGAAATCATCTTCACTTCTCACATCCTCCTCTACTATGATGTTTTAGGCTTAGCTACTCATCGTGTGAAAATATCACCGACAGCCATAATGCAGACAAGAATGTTGCTAAGTCACCTAACAGAACTTTTATAGCACTTAGACAGTAGTGCATGCTACCTTAAACTCGGGGGCTATTGGTGGATCCTAGAATTCCCATTTTATACATCAGGTGCTTTTTCAAAAGGTAAAAAAAACCAAACACTCCTGGGAGAATAGGGCAAGTCTTCAAGATACTTCACGTGCTGTCCCCAGCTGTGCCAAAGCCTCAGACCTGTCGGGGGCGGGGGGAGGTACAGATGTTGAGCAGACCCTTCTGTTTGGCGTGTGGGATGGTGAGAGCCAGGGTGGAGGGGACCCTTCTCCCGCTCTATCCCCATTAATTCCTTGCAGGGGCCAGCACAGCAGAAGGGAGGGACTCGGGAAGAAGCAGTTGCAGCTGCATGATGCCCCCAGCTTTTGCTGCCTGGGGAAGGAGGATTTCAGTGGGAAGGGGTGGCAGGGGTGGCTGGGCACACAGCGACCAGTGGATTTCTGTGGGTCGGTATAAAACGTGGGACCTGAGCATGCTGAGCGCAGCACACCCCAACTCCACAGAAGGATAAGCAGCACCCACCTCGCTTGCCCCAACCCCTTTTCCCTGGAAGAAAACGTGGATGTGTGGGTCCAAAGGGCGCACGGTGCTCCCCGCGCAGCTGGGCAGCCGGGGTCCGGGGCGGTGGGTCACGCCGCAGAGTTCCCCTGCCCTCCGGGCAGCCCTTCGCCCTGTCAGCTTGGCCAGGCCAGCACCCCATGTATGACAGCAGCCCAGACAGACACCCCAAATATAATCTTCCCAACAGTTAAATTGTGCATGAGAAAGCGGATTCCTGGTAGGCATCTCACTTACTTCTCCTACATACAGGCAACAACAAGTGTCACTGTGTCATTTATAAGGATTATTTTCTCCTGGAAAGGCAGACCTTTGCCTTTATTAAACAACGTTTGGATTAAGGCATAATTATCTGCCAGAATTACATGCTTGCTTGGAGAGTTTAGATGAGATGTTTCAGGCTAAAAGAGTAGCTTGTGCAGATGTTACGTTATTTCTACACGTGTTTCTTGCTTTTCCAGTTCCTTTTTGCTGAGAAAATGTCAGTGTAATTGTTTCTGCATGAATGCTCACTGATAGGACGCCACATAAGACGAATATGTACAGAAGCTGCTGAGAGCCTGTTAGTAGTCTCAGACACTGCAGAGAAAACCAGAAAGACTAAAAAAAAAAAAAAAAGTCGTATGACCACATCTGTCTTTCTGCTTGCTACTTCCTCTTCTTGCCAAACTCAGAGTTAAAAAGAAAGGAAAAAAAAAAAGGCAAGTAAATTCCTAAGCATATTTTTTCCTAACCAAATGGGATTTGTGACGTGGTTTTACTCAAACTTGAGGTAAAAAATACTTGCAACTGTTTCCCCAAAGTACATCTTTTCTATTGACATTTTGTAAAACGCTGGCTTTTGAAGTCATATCCGTCATATCCAAGTCTGTCATCAAACACTGGTGCAATTACCATAATGAAAATGATTAATAATTCACTGGTGTTTTCTTTTATGGTATAGGAGGCTTGTGACAGTTATGAATAACATTCAGTTTTGTTTGCTAAGGATTTTTTTTTCCCTTGTTTTCCCCTATCTCTGTTATCTTACAACCTAATCCTCTACCTGCCTGCCCTGGCTGCTTTTACACTCCCTCATTGTTTACAAAATGAATAATTAATGGCTGATAACCTGCAGCCAAATCCCTCCCACTCTGTTTCTCCTGCCTGGTCTATGCCATTTTCTAGTTTATTCCAACAGCTTGGTTTACAGGACTTGATATCACTTACTTGTTTGAAAGAAAGAAATGGGAGCAAATAAGAGTGTAACAAGGTGAAAGTTCATGTTAACAGGAGCTATAATACTTATCTATTTGTAGGTCATTTTTGCAGCACTTGTTATATAGCAAATTTAAATACATCTAGCCTTATCTTTACAAGGCAATACAAAAAATGCAAATCACTGCAAGCGCCTTGACCAGTTTCTAAACATTTCTCCTGTTTTCCAGCACCACGCAATGCCATCCCTGTCCCTCAGGATATCTTCCCAGCATCCACAAACGCCACGTGAATTCTCCACCCCTCGCGACTCAGCAAAACACTGGTGTTCACTCACTGCTGTATTACCGTATTTCGTCAGTCAATGCACATCAAAAGACAATCTCCACCCCAGCCAGCCAGTGACAGCTTACAAGAGCCTATGAAGCAGAGCCATCTCACAGGCACGCACAGCCCTCCTCACAGGGATGAGCTTCCGCTTCCCTGCACAGCAACAAAAGCTGGATCAGGGGATGCTCATTTTGACTTTCCTGTGATGGCCCTGACTTCGGAAAATTCATTTTTAATTTAATTTTCCAGCTCAGCATCTAGACTAAGACCTGGCACTCTTCTTGCTTCCATGACTTTGCTCTAGCAGCAGTTTTGTTTGAGTTGCTTGTGGGCATCGGGGCCCAGGTGCTGGCTCTCAGCTTGCCCTAGGTGTGTTCCTCAACACCTGTACAAGGAAGCTGAAGCTGCCTGAACTGCAGGTGAACAGAGAAAAAACCCAACCATGTGATCTGGACTAAGCATGCCATGAAATTCAAATATTGGGCATCCATATTTCTTTCTTCAGCTAAAGTTGCATGCATTTCTGTTGGCATCAGAAGCACCTGACCTTTGGCTACAGCTGTAACCAGGAGTGTTCAGATACAAAGCAGTGCAGAAAGAACACCAGCCTAGTTTAAACTGACACAGGCTTTTGCGTACAGGATAGTGCTGATGAACTTCTTATTGTTCACACAATACCCATTCAGCTGGGATTTTATGAACCAAAACAGTAAAGCATGCATTCTTGGTTTTGTTGATGGTTCGAAAAGTGAAGACAACACACCTTTACAGTTTTCCCATGGATATACATCAAGTAAACAACTGCAAAGCTGCCCATAATATATAATTAAATGCATCACATACTGTAATCTTACCAACAATGAGAATGTGATGATAAAGCAAGTGAAATGCAAAAAATGAAGTGCAAGAAGCTAAGGATTAATAAAATGCAAGTGTAAACAAGGTAAATTAAGTTTACAGTTTTCATGGAAAAGACAAATTCATGCATGCTGACATGATAAAAAAAGAAGGCGCTCTCACAATTAATCTGGGGCCTGATCTTCTGTGATGCCCTTAGCAGAGGGCAGAATCAGATTTCTGGGTATTAGTGGCACTTTCACCAATGCAGTGAGCTGGTGGTAAATCTTCTGCCTTTCAGGAGAAGGAAATTAGTCAGGCTGGCTGGAAGACCAAGGCTCTGAGACTTGATTTTGTTCCAGTGCCCATTCACTTGAAATTCAGAAAGAGACATTATTTTCACCATGCCACCTCAGAGTTTCTGAAGTGAAATCTATTTTGCGTGATGCCTGTGCAATGAGAGAAATGGCAGTTTCTGGCAGCAGTTGCCCTGCAGAATCCCAGGCTCTGGGCAGATCGTGCCAAGTCCAGAGATTGCCGCTGCTGCATACCACTTTTCTTTCAGGCTCCCTCAAGACAATTCAAGACCTCCAACCCACTCCCTGTGGGATTTCAGGACCTTTCGCTGCCCCGGGTTAATGATGGTCCTGGCATTGGGTGTTTCCCGCAGAGCCACGCACATCAGGAAGCCTGAGTCTCTCTACATCATGGCTAACTTCTGAAGGGCAGAAGACCTTTAAGGCTCAGTATCTTTGACAGCGCTATGGGTTCCCAGCAGCCTGCAAAACCCATCTATATCTCAAGAAATGTTACTTGAAACTGAGATGTTTTCTACAGTACAGTTTACAAAACACAGTACAAACCAACATTTTTTTCCTCCCCCACAAAGTTCTTTAATTACAAAATCCTGATGAGTTTAATAGTTTAAAATTACAAATTAAACAGAGGGGCACTTTGAGAAGGTCACCAGGGCAACAGGGTTGAAGAGCTGAAGCATGGCCAGTGGGACATGAACACCTTGCACTACATTCTGGATACCACCAGCCAAAATACCATTGCTAGTGTCTCACTAGGAGGCAACATCTAACTTCTGACCATTTCTGCTTTTGGAGACTAGCAGGTAGTGGTAGGGATGTTCGGCTGTGAGTCAGGAGGTGCTGGCTCATTCCTGACTGTATCACAGACCTTAGACAAGCAGCTCTGAACTGGGTCCTCCACACCTAAAAAGGAGACTTTGATTCCAAACATAATTCAGCAGGATATTTAGGCTTACTTCATCCAAGTGCATAGCAGCACTTGATTTTGAATGGCAAATGCTATGAAACACAAGTAAAGTTTAAAGAGAATAGGGTAGGGCTTTGTTGTTGACTATGTCTAGTCCAAATCCAAGATGCTAAGGAAAAAATGGAGACGAGAGAGACGTACATTGAGGAAAGAGAAAGGAGTAATGATATCATCATGACAATATAATAAATCAAAAAGTAGTATCTTTCTTAACCTATCAAACTCATAAAGCATTTTTTTAGGAAAATCTTGTACTAAGAAAATACACAGTTGTTTAATTTCCAACTGAATCCAACAACTAAACCTTTATATTCTTGGCATTACAAGAAATACTAACAAAACAACTTCTGAAAAATTTAATACTCTAATCCTCCCAAGAGACTATAATAAAAGAATCTCAGCAGTTAAACAATTTCCACTAATAAGACCAGAAATGTACAGAGACATTCTGAAAAGTTATATCCACCTGTGTGTCACATTCAGGGTTTGGGGCTTTTTTTGTATTCACACTGTTGCCAAAGTATCTGAGAAATAAAAGTAAACCATTAAGACACTGAATATTTTTTCTCTTTTCTTTCTGTGATGCGAGTTTTACACAAAGCTTCAAAAGGAAATTCTTTCCATGTGTTTTACTTCAGCCATAAAATACGCATTATAGTGTCACTGAAATGCTACGAGACACACTTATGCTGCAGTTGTATGGCCTTATGCCACCTGGCCAGGAGACATTGGCAGTCGAACACACTCCGTGTCGCGTGCACCCAGATTTTATTGCCCATTCAAAAAAACCCCATCATTTTGAAAAAGAACAGAACGAATGCCAAGAAACCCCAACCTGAATAAAATCTGAGTCAGCTAAACTTACAGCCAACATGCAAAGCAATCTGAATACCAACTCTCTGATGTTGGAAAAATATTGAGTCGATTCACTGCCTTTTCCATTGCCATGCTGTTCCTGCCTGTTATAAGCAGGACTAAACCTTTCAATGCTGTCGATATCCAGTGAAGTTGCTCTTCAGTTACCCAGCTTACCACCTTTTCTTGGGAAGGACTTACCACCTCTTTTCAGACTGAAAAAGAGCACGGACACACATGCGCAGCTATGTGAATTTTCAAAACAGGCCCAGCAACGGGCTGGGCTCAGTACTGCACGCCGGGCTCTGCCTACCCTCCCGAATCCCCATCTGTTAGCTGAATGGGTATTCATTCGTGTAGGGGGCTTTTGAAACACCCCTTATGGCTGCGTAGCAAAGGGCAGACACCCACTATAAACACCATTGTTTTGGAGCCCTCTAGTCGAGGAGTCACACAGAGCTCTAGTAGCAGCCCTTTCAGTGGGCAGCTCCTGTGCCAGAAGAAATTGCTGCGCTGGCAAATTAACAGTTGCGCCTGCTACAGAAATGGGAAGGAAGTAAATTTCTAAGTGAAGGAGATTAACTTTCCTATTTTGCTTTCTTTTTTTTTTTTTTTTTAGCAGGGATCTGTCCCACAGGACCCAACCAACAGAAATGCCCCTGGAAAGAAGTGCTTTGATACTTAAATAAAACCATGAATCTGGTGAGGGATCTATTTCTTTTGTAAGGGAAGAAATGTGGTTTATGACTTAGAATATCATCCAGTTTTCAGAAACCTAAACGGCAAAGACGAACTTCTACATGGTTCTCTCAAAACGCACCACGAGTTGGCATTTTTGCAGTGTGGGAGAGACCCTCAAGTCACTGATCCCATCAGCTGACCTGCTCTAATTGCTTTCAGATTCGTCAGGTGCACAAATGATTATGAGACATTCAAAGCCAGGGTTTACCACCCTTATCCAAGTGATCACATTAGAGTCCTACATGAGAAGCTCACATGACTCCGGCTAAAACACACATAGATTTGTCATCTGCGTGCGGAAAGCTTTGCAGGCCCTAATGCTGCCAACGTAAATTCACCAAAGCTAGAAACCTATGGTGAAACGTCAAGCACCAACATCAGCATGAAACATGCTACGATCGTTCTAATAGTGTTTTCCAATATCAACAAGGGCTCTCCCTTTGTGCGTGGGATCCCTGTTGAAATGACACTGGATGGCTTGTTTTAGTGCGGTTTGTGGGCACATCCTGTGCACTCTCGCACAGTTGAGCAATCCCATTTGATTCCAAAGGCTTATTTGTGAGCATAAAGCTGACTTACAGTAATAAAGAGCTACACCCTTGTCGTTCCAGCGCTCACCTGCTTACCAAGAATGTTATCATAATACAAACAATGAAAAAAAAAAAAAGTCCGATTCTATTTTCAGCCATGCCCAAGCAAAGAACAAACCCACAGAGAAGGATAAACAAGGACCCTCTCACAACCTCCAGTTCCTGCACTTGTTCAAGGTGAGGGAAGGAAATTTGAGCTACAGTTATTAGAAGGATGAAAATTTCCTGTTTCACTGTGGACCCAAGACACATAATTCTGTCTTTTTTTTTTTTCTCCATAGAAATGAAACATCCGCTTGTGAATGCCATACTTTTGGATTTGGGGTTTTTCTGGGTTTTTTTAATGCTGTGAGCATTTATTTCAATTTTATATCAAAAACTAAATTCTTATGCAAACAACCTAATTTTATCAAGCGTGCTGCTTCGTAATATAATTGCAAATTCTGACAGATTATCGCTCTGCAGCACCTCAGTGGGTTTTTCAAATACATGCTTTTGTTGTCTTTTGTTTAACCTTTTATACCTACTTATATCAGTGTTTTTATTACAACCAGCAATAAGCCTCCATGTCTCTGTCTTACTTTTTTTTGATAGAAAATACCCCTCTCCTACCCAGTTTTTGATCCTGTTTGCTTCTTTTGTCTCTCTCAGACGGAGACCCTGCTGCAGCCAAGGACAGGTTAGCATCCTGCAGGTAGAGCCAGCTCAGAAGGAAACAGATCTTTCCCTGCCAGCCACAAACTATTGTGATTCTCCCTACACAGAGGCAATTCAGGGAGAAGGTCCTGCCAGTATAAATCCATTTGGACTGTGTAAACAGAGAGTAGGACCATAGACTCTGAGCTCCTGAGGGAAATTTCTTCCTTGTGATGAACTAAGCTAATAAGCAAGTTTTTAAAAGACCAAGACCAATTAGAAGCTCACAGCTAATGTTGAGAGCTTCAAAGAAGGATCAAGTTATGCAAAAATTGTGGGTGATTTTTCAGGCAAAACTGTTACTTTGCATCAATGAATTGCATCTGTTATTTAGGCTTCAGATACTGGTGAGAAGGAAATCCAGTTAAAGCAAAGAGGGAGGGGAACGAAGGCCTTGCCTCTAACTCTGCAGCTTACCCCTGCCAGTGCAACGTGCTACATCAGCATGCCAGAGCCAGGAAGGGAGACACTGAAAAAGTCTGTCCCCTGATTTGTGCCACCTGCTAACGTCTCCCAACTGGTGTGAGCTTACAGCAGAGAGTCGCTGTTTCACACCAGCTAGCAGGAAGAGGCACTGAGAAGAGCACGGAGAAACTTCCTGTGATTTCACAAACACCTATGCTGCTTTCTTCTTGGGCAGGGGGTGTGTGTGGAATTTTGCCTTGAAGCTTTGGGTCTATCAGCTCTGTATCCTGAAAATATGGTCCATGCTGCACACAAATATTAATTGCTACAGTTACCGATCCTGTCCAGTCCTTGCACCTCTTGGGTGTATGTCAAAAATTACACACTCAACAGTCCAAAGAATTTGCATTGACATGGTGTGGATTTTTTTTTTGTGAACAATTTTGTTAAATTAAATCACCAAACCATACATCTCTTGATGGACAGCATTCCTGAAGATTCAACAGTCTTAAGATTCGTTCTTAGCACAGTTATTATAAGAACTTTTTATCTTTATATTTCATTCTGAGCACATATTTTTCTTCAGTATTTTATTTCTTACTAATATATTCATAATTCATAAACTGAAATACATGTTGGATGAATACTGTCCGTTTTCAGTTATATTGTGATGAAAATCATCTTGCACGGTTTACACAAACGACAGTATTTGGACCCCAGAGGAAATTGCTAGTATGTCACCTGTGTAACGAGCCAAACTTCTATGCTTCACATATGACTCGGGTCTTACAGCGATGGATGCTGTATAGATCAAAAACTCACACTGCATTGAACAGGGGGAGGTGGAAATATTTTCACTGTGATGGTTTCAATTGTTGGGTTTTTTTTTGGTGTGTTTGTTTTTTTTTTTTCCGTCGGTATTAGCAGGAAGGGACTAAACTGAGGAAGCAAAACCAGGGTCGATCAGAAGGGATAAATAAATTTATTTAAGAAAAAAAGAGCAGGAAAGAAGGAATAAGGCAGCACAGCCCCCGGGAGAGCCCGCGGCGCGGCGGCAGAGCTGGGAGCTGCCCGGAAGGGGCGGCGGCACCATGGACAGCGCCCGCCGGGACGCCGGGACACCGG
>Ga0065711_1051288_pt1 | contig 10446 bp, 4 predicted proteins | sample Hoacrofraction12_FD_59098 | JGI IMG/M metagenome (GOLD analysis project Ga0065711, IMG submission 59098) | Hoatzin crop microbial communities from Cojedes, Venezuela - Epithelial fraction 12 v2 (version 2) | ecosystem: Host-associated > Birds > Digestive system > Esophagus > Crop | place...
TAGGGCAGTGTAGAGGGGAAGGAGAACCTCCCTCGTCCTGCTGGCCACACTCTTCTTGATGCACCCCAGGATCCCATTGGCTTTCTTGGCAGCCAGGGCACACTGCTGGCACATGCAACCACAAAGTACTAATATTTGTTTATGCAACAACTGGAAGAAAAAACTTATTTTTAGGGCTGCCACATAAAGTTTACCATAAAATTAAGTTCCTAAGCCAGTAAGCATCATTCAGAGATTCTAACAGAAAGGATTGCCACTGTTAGGCAGCTATAAGGTTAAGAAGCAAGACTGTTCTTTCCCCTGGCCCTGCCCTCCAAACGGTAAGACAGTAACAGTTCTTCCAGCTAAAACACAAATAGAAAAAACAATTTTAACTCCTCTTTCAATTTTGGGAATATTTTAGAAATTTGGGGGTTTTAATCTATTGGAAAAAAATACGTAGCTTTCTAGCAAGCTCATTCAGTGACAATGACTATTTTGCATTATATAGATAAAGACAGATAAGTTAGAAACTTTTATCTATGTAACACTGGAAATACTGGAAACGTACTAAGGGAAAAATCTAGAATTTTATCACCTCCAAATATGCATGAGATATGAAGCACAAGTAAAGGCATGGATTTCAAAACTGTTAAGTTTACTCAAGATGACAAACTACCGCAGGAATTGAACACTGTTCCAACACATTTTCTCAAAGCTTTTCCCAAGGTTGCATCTACTTAAGTATTTCTCATCCCAGAATATCCTATCACAGAGCAAGACTGTAATATTTTGTTTGTTAATGGAATGGCTTGATAGTGCAACACTGGAGTACCCAGGTTTCATGACAGTCTTTAACCAAAAATGACAGACGCACAAAACATCAGGTTAATATAGAAAATTGACAACTTACTCCACTATTGTATCTCGGTCTGCAATATCACCGAGAACCATGCGTTGTATGATACTGTTGTGTTCCTCTTCAGACAGATTTTTGTATGACACGAGAGGAATATTGTACTTTGTTGCAGGAGATGGGTCAACTCCTTGGAGCCATGCATGGTTTTCAATCTCTTCCAAAGACGCCCTTCGCTTCGGGTCTCTCTGCAACATCCGTGTAATTAGACTGTGAATAGAAAGTAAATCTAAACAAAATGCACTCACGTGTTTAAAAAGCAGCCATTATAAAAGTAACACTAGGAAGAAATTTTCTGCTGGTGGTCCACACAGATCTTTAGAAGTCTCTACAGTAAACAACGTGATGGGAAATTATTTATTCTCAAAGACATTCCAAATACTGCTGAACTGAAACAAACAATTTACTTATTAAAAATGATAAGTATCATAAACACTGCAGTTTTCATTTACTATGCTTAAACTCTTAACCTGATTTTTCCGGTTGGTTTGTTTTTAATAGGTCTTATAGGGCAACTGTCACAGATGGCCTACAGGCTGGTCTGTAAAGTAATAGAAATATCATTTTCTCTTATTGCTGCTGTCAACAAGAATACGGAATGGCAAGATAAGTAGAAATATTTTGTTCTGAGATAGCTATCAGACATTTGATTCTTCAGTATTCCTGAAAGAACAGTGATCTGTTCTATCCATAGAGAAAACAAACCAAAACACTATCTGGGATGATGAAGTGACAAACCTACTAATGGGTTGATACTGAGTGTTTACAAGTGCTGGAAAGGAAGTACATAAATTCCCCAAATAAACAGAGAAAGACGACTTGATTAGCACAGCACATCTCTGCTCATTTACTAGACGTGAAAAAATCTTGGGAGAAGTATTTTTGGCTTTGTACAACGAACAGAACATGGATATTAGGTTTTGGTGCCAAGGTTTCAATGAAACTTTATTGCTCCAACATACGGAATGAAAGTTCTGCGGTTCTCACATAATGCTTTTTATTGCACTAACTATACCACACCATGCAACTTCAAACCACAAGGCCACACAAAACCAAAAAGTAATCACAATTTACTTTCTTTTTAGTGCGAGATGATGTCTGGAATTAAACATGGAGGTTAATTCAGACTTTTTAAAACTCTACTGTAAAAAAAAAGAATGTCACATATATACTTAGTAGCTGTGGTCTCTGCCTTTACCCAAAGGAAAGGTGGAGTGAGACATGGGAGCCCTAATTTTCTTTGCTTTTGCTAATATTATGATAGAAAGGGAACAAAATATATACTTTATATGCCTTCTTTTAAACTACACCTGTAGTAAAACCACGCAAATGTACCACTTATGCCTCCTGCTTTAAGCTTGCTTATGCATCCCAAACGACCAAGAATGCTTTCACTCCAAGCAGGAAGTTTAAACATTCCCAAAGTCTTTTCCCTAACAAAGCCTAACCTATAGAGGACTTGGGTAACTGACCATACATTGTTGATGCATCGCGTAGAGAAAGCAGATCTACTTGGGCCTTTAACCAAATTAGCATTAGCCAATGTATGAAGTGAAAGGCTGCAAAAAATAAGTCTCCTGGCTTCAGCACAGCATATAGCTTCTCAAGAGATTTATTCGATGGAATTCACTGATAAGAGCTCTCTTTTAAACCTCTTCCTGTGCTGTATTTTAAACCTCTTCCTGTGCGTAAAGCTCTTCAAGCTGTTGGGAGCACTGACAGCAGCTTTTCCATGTTACTGGAAATGCTAGACGCTAATGACAAGACACAAAAACCAGCTACGGGATCATGCTACGCGTTAGATTCGTGGACCACACAGACGACAGGTGAGGAGAGGAAGGGTCGTTACGACTACAGCTGTAACAGATTTCCTTCTGTGTCTAACAACAGCATCTTAGACAACGGCTCTAGTTTTTTGACCGGACCAAATGCATTTTTCAAGCATTTAAGGGCATCTGGATACTGTGTTGCAGATTCAAGAACCTAGCCAAACATTGTGAAATAATTTAATTGATGCAACTGGGATGTATTAAAAGGACTGCAGAGGTCATTAACTGATAGGGAAGTAAGGGAAATATTGGAACATACCAAAAAAATAAAAAAGCTGCAGTGAACACCGCAGAAAAACAACACATCAAAATGAGTCATGATTCCCAAGTGGCATATGGTATTTGCAGACAGAATATTTTTCTCCCCTGATTGCCTAGAATGTTGATCTGGAGTTGCAATTTCAGTAGGAGATGAACAAAACCTGCTGTGATATACTTGGCTTTTGACAACTTTTATTTTGAACAGAAATCTATAGGAATCATTACCTTTTTAACCCCTGCCACAAAATACTCTCAGCAACACCTTGCAATTTGTCCAGCAAGAGTGGTGGCCAAAGCCAGTCAGTGGTGAGCAGCTTCTTCAATCATTTATAAAATGCATGACAACTGAGACACATGAAAGAAAGATACATCATGTAAAATCAAAATGAAGTTTCACACAACTGCGGGAAAGAACTATTGGTAAAAAAATATCATAGGATTAACCTTTAGTAAGAAGGGACACAAAGAACAAAAAAATGCAGTACTGGTGCCCAAGAAACTACTGAACTGATGGGAAGAAACGCTAACAACTAAGCAAAAGCAGTAGGCATAATATCTTGTTAACAGGCAAGGAATATTCTACACGCTGATAATACAGTACGGGGAACTCCCAAAGGTAATGAGAATCCACTTCTATCAACGCTCCCGAGTTCTTTAGCACTCTACTTACTCTTTACATTCTTTGGACACATGGGGTGGCACTGTGTATTTGCAGTCCATTATCATAGTCAGAGTTTCACTGTCATTTGCTTCTTGAAACGGTGGTTGTCCACAGACCAGCATGAAGAGGATGACCCCCAAACTCCATATATCTGTTAAATATATAGTATGCATTTTAAAGTAACTGTTGAGGAAACAGACATAATTACCATCAAAACCGTGAATTATTCTTGAGATGCATACTGCGGCGATTACTGCACTCTTGATCATGAGCATTACTTAGGGAATTTGCAATTCCACTGAAGTACAAAATACAGTAGTTCGAGTGTTTGACAGCTTTTACAGTTTTAGAGTGGGAAAAAAATATCAGAATTCATGACTTCAAGGATGCATAACACCTTTGACAGCAAAGTGTTAGATAAAGCTGAAGATAATCTGGTCACTCAGAAGACAAGAATTCATTGCCCTTTTCTTCACCGGTAGGCACAGGTTATTAAAGAGATCTGTATTCAAAGCACGTTCCTTTCTGAAGGACTAGCACAAACTCTTGTCAGTATTGTTTACACGTTACTCTATGAAGCAAGAAATCGCAAAGAAAGTCATTTCGTTCAATGAGACTGAACTAGGTATGTTTTTCCTTCAGTGGTGTTGCTTTAAAAAATTCTTTGCTGCTTCCAATGGTAAATAATAAATAATTTATGTAAACCCACCTCCTTACATCAATCATATTACAACCAAGTGTGGGGTGGTGGGTTTTGTTTGGGTTTTTTTTAAATATCCAAATATAACAATTAAGAGTGATCCCTACTACACTCTGGGAATCGTCTTGTTTCCTTCTAATTCTTGCTTGTGTAAAATAAAAGAAGAAAAAACCACTTTAACTACTTTCTTGTTCCCAGTGAAATGACACACCAAAAGATGAAAAAGAAGCACTTCTGGGCATGAAGCCCTTTAGTTGGTTTCTGCTTACTGTAGAAGCTAATGTTTAGTTCAAATCTTTATTAAGAGTTTGCCCAAAAGAAAATATTTCACAAGTCTCACTGCATTCAACACAGGAAGCTTAAATATTGAGAAATATATCATACTGCAGAAAAATAACTAACTCGCTCCAACATATGCTCAGAGAAAAGGCCATGCTCTTCAACTTCAGCTACAACTCCATGCTCTGGAAATTTCAGGAGCAATTTTGAGTCTCCCACCCTAACATTTCACAGATCCCTACCCAGTAAAACCAAAGAGCTGAAGTGAGCGCAGTGAACAGGCAGGCGCCGGCCGAGGGGCGAGCAGCTGGCAGCAGCCTGGGAAGCAGAGCACACCACCTCCGTCCTGGAAGGGCTTGCAAGAGGGAACCACGCTAAGTTACCCACCCAACTGCATCTTGCTTTTTGTGGGCTACTCAAAACACTTGACATGCATTTAACGCTGAAGGATAGCTACAATTTTATTTAATAATGTAAATCACACACATTCATCCCTAGAACAATTACTCATTTTGCTAGTTACAACCCATTCTTCATATGGTTTAGCTGACAGAAACACTACATGGTAATTTTCTTTAGAGCTCTAATTTGTAGTAAGTGTATGCTATTAACTCAGACAATTATTTGATTTCAGTTATGCTTACTAGGGCCTCAAGCCTGTAGTTACTGAGCATCTTGAGGCCGGTACACCATATCGTGTATACCTGCAAATTCAACATGACTACTCCCATGTTTAAGATTCAGCAAGTGCTTGAATACTTTAGTAGCCTGATGCCAGAAAGCTGAATGTTCTGGAACACAGGATTTTAAAAAAGCCTCACAAGACAGAGAGGTAGTTTCACCTAAGAGGTACACCTTGAATTTTGTAAAGCTACTCACGCCTTTCTCCTGATGTTTAGTTTGAAAGTGGCCAAAAAGTTTTGGTGCATTATCTATCTCCCACCACAGAAGAGATTACAAGAACTCATTTTTGCAAGCACATAAAACACATGAATTTATGCATTTCTATGAACAGTCATCTTTTGGATATCAAAGTCCTTCCTAGATTTTAGATTTGCCCAAGATCTACTTTGTGATACGATCTATCAGAGTATTCTGTTCAATACTCCCCCCACAATGAAATAGAATGCTTCATGTCTCCTTTCAGCATGAAGTATTTCAGAAGAGTCCACATAGTATTCATAATTACAGATAAATTATATTTGCTGTAATAAGCATACAAAAAACTTAAACAGAAAGATAAATACAATATTCCAAGAAATCAAGTGTAACACAATAAGACAGTCCTCAGTGAAGACAGCAACCACAGTAAGACAGCAATTAAAGTTCCATGAAATCATCATGTACAGGGAACTCTAGGAGACCTCGAAGTTTCAACTGCACTGAGTAGATCCCGAACAACCTTAACTACTTTCTTTTAGAAGGTAGTCTCCTAATCCATTTTCTGTTTGGCACACATGGCTTCTCTTCTTGGATATGCATACATTTTTCTCTATTTCAGTGTGGAAGTATTTGTCGTGACATACTGTTTTTGTTTTCCAAGAGTTTAGATAAACATGTATGCACATTTACTTTATAAAAAGAATATAAAAAAACCTTTTCAGAAGCAGAATCCAACTGATCCTCTAAATGCAAAAAAAGTTATTGTTTGCTAAAGCGCAATGTCCACTTAGATATCAACCTGTGTGTTCTGACAAATAAAACATTCTTACACACTACAGGCAAAGCTTACTATTGCACTTCTCTGACAAACGTGTATTTTGTTAGCCTGCCAGCATAACAGACGCTTATCTGATGTGACCAAGAAGTAACAGTGACAGAAACAATTACATGGCTTTTATTCTCACTGTATTTTTATCGCTGTGGGTGAAGATCAACTTCATTGTCTCTATAGTCATGGCTACTAAAATGACTTGGCTTGGAGTATCAAGGACACACCTGAGCAGCCCATGCAGAATTAAAAGTATACTAGTCACTAGGAAGCAAGAAAATCACGTGCCTAAATCAGTCTAATCTACACGTGAAGACCGAAGACAGAAAAATCATTGGAAAACTTAATGCAGACCTTATCATGTCACATGACAGATGTCATCTTGGGATCATCTTCGCAAGCCCTCCAGTATCATATTATATCTCTCCTCATTGATGGAAGCAGAGACAAGGGCTTGGCTGTCTGTAGGTCTATTAAGAGCACAGGTTCAAGAGTTTTGTCTCGCCCCTTAATATGCAGACTCACAAATCAAGGGGCTGCTCCCTAGTCTATTTGCTGTGCCACAGTTTAACTAGACCCAATCACTTCTTTGCAACTCCACACGTAACTAAAACAAAGCAACCAACCTGATGATCAATGCAACATCTTTAAAAGGGTCTCTTTCAGTCAACTGCAAGCTGCCACCTTATTAAAGGTAAAGGCACAATGGAAAACATACATGTTGCTACAACCACACCTAAGAAGAAGAAAAGACTCACAGTTTTTGGACCCTCCAAAAAGTAACAAAAATTACTTAGTGAATCTTCCAGCAGCTTTTGTCCTATGTGTAAGTGACCTGATCAGCCTTACAGGTATTGTGTCACAGGTGCTTGCAGGAGTTGTTGATGCTTTTTTCTGATGGGAAAAGTAGTGCGATGGCCAAGCTCACTCCTATGTTTTGCCATCCAGCATTTCAGGCAACAATCTGTGGGTGCTTGTATTTTAAAAATAAAAACAATCACTTAATGAATCACCATAACTGTGAATCACAATAATTAGGATGGGTATTGCCAGCAGGTTGAAGGAGGTGACCGTTCACCTCTGCCACACCTGGAGTACTGTATCCAGTTCTGAGCTCCCCAGTGCAAGAGAGACACGGAGCTCCTGGATTGTCCAATGAAGGGCCATGAACATCTCCTACGAGGAAACGCTGAGAGAGCTGGGACTATTCAGCCTAAAGAAGAGAAGGCTGATGAGGGGGATCTTATCAATGTATATAAACACCTGAAGGGAGGGTGCAAAGAGGATGGAGCCAGGCTCTTTCCAGTGGTGCCCAGTGACAGGACTGCAGGCAATGGGCACCAACTGAAACACAGGAGGTTCCCTCCAAACATCAGGAAACACTTTTTCACTGTGAGGGGGACCAAGTACTGGCACAGGTTGCCCAGGGAGGTTGTGGAGTCTCCATCCTTGGAGATATTCAAAATCCATCTGGAGACAGTCCTGGGCAACTGGCTCTATGTGTTGCTGCTTGAGCAGGGGCATCACACCAGACGACCTTCAGAGGTACCTCACTGGAGTATGAAGAACAAACAGAAAAATTATGTTTCCTTTCGCCCATCAGAAGCAGCACATTGTGTTTATTTGAGAAAATGAAAGCATGACACAGCACAGTAAGAACTAAAATAATGTTGGTAGTGTGAACACACAGAACTTCAATGCTCCATTTAAACCAGCACAGGGCTGTCTCAACTCAACTATAACACACAATTATTTTTCACTCCTCACACCAAACACAGTGTAAAGGAAGGTAAGTGTGAAGGAAGTGGTAAAAAAAGCTGACAGAAAACAGGAAACATTAAACAAATTCTCAGAGTAACTGCATTTGTAATATACAAACCCTGCAAGAACAGTGGGAAAATGCAACTGGTATATAAGTGAATTATTCACTGGCATTTTAAACTACCAAAAATTTCAGACAACTGAGCTCAATCCTGAACAAAATAAGAACAGTATCTTGCCCTTCTCAACCTACCACAAAATTTCACACACGCAATACTGAATGAAATTAAAAAAACACGATTTTTACTGGCAGATCTCTCTGCAATTAAGTTTGAGACAGAAATCTCTGCGGGTTTTCCATTAGAAAGTTTTTATTTTGCATGTTTTGAAGCCACTTACAGCTTGACATAGGAAATACTACCAAAAAGGGGAAATCATCTCCTCTCTATAAAAGGGATCGCTAAACTTCAGCATTAAAAGTCTGACCTATTTGTAAATATCTCTTCTAAATGTACATAGGTGACCTACACTCCCAACATGCAAGGAAGTTTAAACATGTTGTTTTGCTAGCCTGCAGTGTAACTCAAAATCCAAGGTTTAGGTCTGAAGTCATGAAAGCAGATTTTCCAAAGTAATGAGTTAATACCCACATATAATTTTGAAAGTTTTAAAAGATCAACAGTTAAATGACTGTATGGTATACACATAAGAAATGCTAATATTTGTACCCAACTTATTAATTTTAAGCCATTCTATACAATAAAAAAAAATCAATCCCATATCTGCACTTTCCACTTTTTTCTACTGGATACACATAGCTGCATATTTTTCAGTCTGTCCTAGTTTTGGCTGGGAAAGAGTTAATTTTCCTCCCAGTAGCTGCTGTGTTTTGGATTTAGTAAGAGAAGAATGTTGACAATACGCAGAAGTTTTTTGTTATTGCTAAGAAATGGAGGACTTCAGCTTCTCATGCTCAGCTGATGAGCAGGTGTGCCAGAGCTGGGAGGGAGCAGAGCCAGGCAGCCAGCCCAAGCTGGCAAGAGGAAATATTCCATGCCATGGGCATCACGCTCAGTTTACAAGTGGGGGTTGGCTGGGGGGCAGGAACTCAGTCTTTTTCCATGAGTTTGTTATTTTTCCGCGAGTTCTGCGATCACTGCTCATGGACTGGCTATGCAATCAGTCATCGGACAGTAAGAAAAATTGTATTGTCTGTAGCTTGTTTTGCTTAATCTTTATTATTATTTCTTTTGTTGTCTTATTAAACTGTCTTTACCTCAACCCACGAGTTTTACTTTTTCCCATTCCCCTCCCCATCCCACTGGGGGGCAGGGAGGAGTGAACAAGCAGCTGCATGGTCCCAGGTGCCAGCTTAAACCATGACAGTGAAATTCAGAAAAATATACCACAAAGACTGAAAGAAATGAAAATGTCTTCTCTTTAAAGATACAAATTTTGTTCACCCATTTAATGTAATAACTATGGTACATTTTGGAAAATGCTTGGTTTTCAGACTAGTGCCATCTGGCTGAGAGGCAAAACTCAAGATCTTTAAGCATGGCTGGCTGAGAAATTAGTAAAGGAGAATCAGAGATTTCATTATAGTGCTTCTTTACCAAATTTTAGTATTTCCTCAAACAATACACAAAGCCACACACAGGAGTGTTCTTTACCATACTGTTTTTTGCTGTCATAATCAGTGCTGCTCTATTATTTTTTCCTAATAAAGAGAATACTCATCTGTATGGAGATGGCTTGTATTCAACTGATCAAGTGCTTTCATCACACTTGGTCAGTACCTGCTGCCCATTCTTGTGCTGTACCCTGCTATTGCCAATTTCTGCTCACGTATTGGGTGCAGCAACAGGGGAATAACTGATTCTGCTGAGGAGACCAGTTCCAGCTGCAGAGCAGACAATGGCACCTTGAGCTTTCATTTTTAAATCCCAAAGAGCATTCTCACCCTATTACAAAAGGGTGTTTCACTCAAACTAAGTGAAAGCGTCAGTCATAGAATTGTAGAATGGTGTGGGTTGGAAGGGACCTTAAAGATCATCTGGTTCCAAAACCCCTGCCATGAGCAGGCACATCTTTCGCTAGACCAGGTTGCTCAGAGCTCCAACCAACCTGGCCTTGAACACTGCCAGGGAGGGGGCATCTCTCTGGGCAACCTGTTCCAGTGTTTCACCACCTTCATGGTGAAGAATTTCTTCCTAATATGTAGATCTCCCCTCCTTTAGTTTACAGCCATTCCCCCTTGTCCTATCACTACACACCCTTGTGAAAAGCCCCTCTCCATCCTTCCTGTAGGCCCCCTTCAGGTACTGGAAGGCTGCTATAAGGTCATCC
>Ga0065711_1051289_pt1 | contig 10446 bp, 4 predicted proteins | sample Hoacrofraction12_FD_59098 | JGI IMG/M metagenome (GOLD analysis project Ga0065711, IMG submission 59098) | Hoatzin crop microbial communities from Cojedes, Venezuela - Epithelial fraction 12 v2 (version 2) | ecosystem: Host-associated > Birds > Digestive system > Esophagus > Crop | place...
GATCCCATTGGCCTTCTTGGCAGCCAGGGCACACTGCTGGCTCATGGTTAACCTGTCGTCCACCAGGACACCCAGGTCCCTCTCTGCAGAGCTGTTCTCCAGCAGGTCCGCCCCAAGCCTGTACTGATGCATGGGGTTTTTCCTCCCCAGGTGCAGGACCCTGCATTTGCCTTTGTTGAACCTCATCAGGTTCCTCTCTGCCCAACTTTTCAGCCTCTCCATGTCTCGCTGAATGGCAGTACAGCCTTCTGGTGTATCCATCACTCCTCCCAGTTTGGTGTCATCAGCAAACTTGCTGAGGGTACATTCTAATTCTTCATCCAGGTCATTAATGAATAAGTTGAACAAGACTGGGCCCAGTACTGACCCCTGGGGACACCACTAGTTACCGACCTCCAACTAGATTCAGCGCCGCTGATGGCAAGCCTCTGCCATTCAGCCAGTTCTCAATCCACCTCAGCGACCATTCATCCAGCCCACACTTCCTGCGCTTGCCTAGGAGGATGTTATGGGAGACTATGTCGAAAGCCTTGCTGAAGTCAGTCTGAATCAATCTGAATCAATACATGCCTAATTTTCCACAAGGACAAAAGCTGAAAGAGAGCATCTAGCTTTTCAAAGCAGATCCTGTCAAAGGAATTTTCTCTTCAGTGTTGAAAGTAAAAGAATTTACATGAAATTAATGCTGAGGATTTTTAAATGTTCATTGTAGTTACAGATCTGTATTCTGTGGTATACGGTAAGGTCTATAATTGTCAGCAATACTTTATAAAACTCATGAAATTGTCTGTGGTCATTGCATGCCTGTTGTGGTTACATGAGAAGAACCAAAAGCAGATGCGTAACAAAAATCTGTCCCACACATTTACCCAACTGCATATATTCTAGTTTATTTCAGTTTCAGTCTACACTACAGGCACTTCAGTTTAGCTATATTCAACATGCACGCATTCCACCAGATCATCCCACTTTAATGGGAATAGCCTAGGACATTTTCTTACCTAAAAAAAGATTAATTTTTTTAAAACCCAGCTTGCATTTTGAGAGCTTATATGCAAATTATAATCAGATCAATTTGGGTGAACACAATGTGCATCCCTTTAATTGCCAAGGAAAATATTGTAGAAGAGTTAAAAAATTTCCTGATGTAATTAGTGGAATGTGTACACTTTCTTTACATTATAATTATGTCAGTTTATTGAAGCAAAATAGGTGAGCTAAAAATTTTGTGACTATTTTCTCCTTGCACAAAATATATCATCGTATTTATATGAACTCTTCCACTATTTATCAAACACATACTAGTTCAATAGCATGGGTCTTTTTCTACCGTAACTATTATAACAGTAAATAGGCAGCAGAAATATTGAATTTATTTGCTTCTTTGCAAATATTTTACACCACAATGTTAAGCATCTCATAACAGTTGTCTAATGGTAAGGTGACTCATGTCATCCATTGTCTATTGTGACGTATTTGAGCTCAGGCTTTGCGTACACTATATGTAGTTTAGGTCTAGCAACCCTTGGTAGTCATGGTGTTAAAAAAAAAAAATCCGTTATGTTAGGTGAGACTGAGGGAAGCTCATTATTTCAGACCTCCACTGGGAGCTGGTAATAAAATATCCCCAAGCAGCTAACAAGCTTTGAGTGCAAAAAGCAGCCCCTCTCTTATTGTCCCGCACTGTTGGATGTTCCCTCTACCACAAGGACATTTAGACTGTGTTGGGGACCAGAATAGAACCACACTTGCCCCACTGTTGACTTTCTCTTTTTCACCCAAACTGTTCAGCTGTACACAGGCTTATATTGGAACAATGATGAGAAAAGCACAGAGCACATAAGTCTATGCTAAGTGGCTCCATCACTTGGTTGTCTCCTTCATTCGTTAAGGGAATCCACATATTCCATGGAAAACTTTACCATTAGACAGTTGTGAAGAGAATCTAAATAATCTCAAGCCACAGCAAGCCTAGACAAATCCTGATCCTGTACATTGTCAGTTAATTAGAAAGTCTATGGACTTCTACTAACTGTAGCAAAAGCTCTGTTTCCTGGGCTGGAACACAGATTAGTTGGCTGTATTCAAATCCACAAGGCTGGATGGGATTCATCCATGGATACTGAAAGAGCAAGCTGATGTGTTTGCAAAAAAGATATGAAATATGGAAAATTGTGGTGACTGGGGAAAGATTCCTGAATCGAAAAAAAAGAGCAAATGCTATGCTTGTCTTTAACAAGGGTGAGAAGGAGTACCTGGGGAACTGAAAGTCAGCCAGCTGCACCTCAGTCTGTGTAAACTCCATAGAGAACAACCTCTTGGAATTCTTGTCCCCTCTAACTCGGTGGGTAAGAGAAGGTGATCTTTTCTGATTGTCTGCGCGGTACGCAGCAGTCACGACACGAAGTCAAGAAGCTTCACTAAAAACAAAGCTTTACTTGGAATTCAGTAAGGTTACAAAAGATGGTAACTTTGCAACTTCATAATACTACTTTTAGCGCACTGGGGTTAAAGCAGATATTGACCTGGTAAAACTTATAATAGCATAATGTCTGATTTTACAGAACTATAAAATAAAGCAGATTGACAAACTTAAAACAACATTACCCTTATGTGCCTAGAATTTCAGAGATAGAGAAATAAAGGAAAACAAAAGGAAAGATAAAAGACATCACCACCCTTGGATACAGCAATAACTTCTGCTGGAGATCAGGGTCCTCCAGTCATGGGTGCACACCCACCTACAATCACATCGCATACTTATACAGTTAAAAAATGTTAGCACCACCTAATAGCCATGACTTCCTAACTAGGATTGGTGAGTTCCCTTCTTGCTTCAGATTAAAGATACAGTGCTCCTAAAATTCCCTAGCTGTGCTCAGTGAAGAAGGGTCTTTTCTTGGGCCAGGGTCTCCAGCTCAGGGGCTGTGATTTTTAGCATCATAATGAGGGTAGTTCAACTAATGATACATGAAATCCCAATTTTTCCTGCCAAGTTTTCAACATACATAAAACATCCCAATTAATCATCCTTCTCAAGGTCCAGTGACTCCAGCGTGTCCTTGGTTAAAGATATCATAAGTTTGTTCTTGTCACAGGCAGTGATTCAGTGTCCTCGGTTAAGCAGATCTGTAGCCATGAGATGCTCCTTATCAGAAACACTGGCTGCTATTCAACAACAATTAATCTTCTACACTTCAGCTGCTTGAAAGTCCTCGAAATGAGTCAGTGGGTGCAGGGGGGCTTGATGGTCTCACAACCGCCCCCTCTCTGCAAGGATAGTTTCTGCCTTACACAAGTGGTTAACTTCCTTGCTTATGTGGCATCTCAGAGGGAGAGAGGGGGGCTCCATAAAGCGGTGAAGTGGCACCCTGTCTCTGCAGGGTTCTGCTTTGCCTGCCACAGTCCTTTGTCATGATGATAAAGTTCCCAAAGCACAGCGCCTGATTTAGAATTTTTCTGAATTTGCGCGTCTCTGTCTCGGTTTCTCAAGATAGATGTTTGTGACAATTGCTCACTCCAGCCTGGAGCCTTACAATACATTTCCATGATTTTTTGATTTCTACTAAAAGGCCGTATTTACTTGACACTGCAGAGTCTCAGGATTTAGCTAAGCTTGTCTTAGCCTGAGCTAGTTTTAGTTTGTTTTGGCTGCAGCAGCAATTGTCAAGCAGCTAGTGGACTGTGGACTGTCTTCTAACCAGTTCTGGATTAGCTTGATGAACACCGTGTTACACAGTAAGGATCAGACAAATTGATAAGATCACAGAATAAGGAAGCCCTTTATGTTTATTATGCCTGGGGAAAATATTGTGTCACTTTAACTAATAGCTAGAAGTTGAGGATGTTCAAACTTCACACAGCAACCACTAGCTAAAGAGCAAGAAAGCATAGCAAGTACTTTTGTGTTAAGAAAACTTAAAAATAACCCCATGCAAAGACAAGTCAAAGGAGGAAGGGACCCTTGACCTCAGCCTCAACTCTTCATGGTGAAGAATTCAGGACACTAATGTTGCATCTTAACCTTTCTTGAGCAAGAATGAAACCAATGACCTTAGGGAAAAGAGAAATGCCAGAAGGATGAGCTCAACAGCAGAAAAAAAGGAAAAGATACTGGTTGGATTTTTAATAACTAATTCAAACTGTAACATTAATTAAGCCTTGGAGAACTGTGGCAGACGGAAAAGGGAAGTTGTTATTGCAATATACTAAGGGTCTATTGTGGAACCTGTAATGTGTAAGATCTTTATCAATTACCTAGGAGACATTATGGAGTGCATTCTCATTAAATTTGTGGGCATCAAACTGAGAAGGACCAGACAACAGAGGTGCAGAGAGACCTGCCATTCTCAGGGTCCTAGACAGGCTGGGACAATGGGCAGACAGTAAGCTCACGAAATTCAGCGAAGAAAAATGCTTGGTTCTGCATCTGGATTGGACTACTCACTTGCAACAGTACAGGCTGGCAACTGACTGGCTGATTGGAGAGCAACTGTTGACAAAAGACCTAGGGAAGAGAAGGCTAACCGGAGTCATAAGCATGCTTTGGTAGTGATGATGGCTAGCAGCTTACTGGGCTGTACCAACAAAAGCATAGCCAGTAGATCAGGAGAAATGATTGTTCCGCTTTACTTGAAGATGGTTAGACACGTATATAACACTATGTCCAGTTTGGGGCCCACAGTACAAAGAAAGGCTTTGACCACCCAGAAGGAATCTAGCTGAGGACCACCAGAATATTTGGGGCTGAAAGTACTTGCTCTGTGAGAAGGCACTGAGGGACTGGGGTTTGTTCATCCTGCAGAAGAGATCGCTGTGGTGGGACCTAACAGCAGCCTGCTTCTCGTTTCTGGTCATACCTATGGAGAGGTCAACAAGGAGACAGAGCCAGACTTTACTAGAAGGGTGTGGTGGGACGTGGAGATACAATTTACAGAAGTGAGGCTTTAACTGAGTATAAAAAAGAAAACCCATCACTGTGATGATAATTAAACACTGTGAGGGTAATTAAACACTGGGCAGGACCTGTGGGTGCATCTCATCAGGCCCCATGGACTTGTGCACCTTCAGGTTCCTTAAGCAGTCTCGAACCTGGTCTTCTCCTACAGTGGGCGATTCTTCATTCTCCCAGTCCCTGACTTTGCCTTCTGCAATCTGGGCGGTGTGGCTGGAGCACTTGCTATTGAAGACTGAGGCAAAAAAGTCGTTCAGCACCTCAGCTTTCTCCATGGCCTGGGTAACCAGGTCTTCAGCTTCCTTCCGGACAGGGTCCACATTTTCCCTAGTCTGCCTTCTATCAGTGACGTACCTATAGAAGGCTTTCTTATTCCCTTTGATATCCCTGGCCAGATTTAACTCTGTCAGGGCTTTATCTTTCCTAACTTGCTCCCTGGCTACTCGGACTATTCCTCTGTATTCCTCCCAAGCTACCTGTCCTTATTTCCATCCTCTGTAGTCTTCCTTTTTCTGCCTGAGTTTGGCCAGAAGCTCCTTTTTCATCCATGTAGGCCTCCTGGCATTTCTGCCTGACTTCGTCTTGCTCAGGATGCATCGCGCCTCAGCTTGGAGGAGGTGATCTTTGAATACTGACCAGCTTTCCTGAGCCCCTCTTCCCTCTAGGGCTTTATCTCATGGTATTCTACTAAGCAAATCCCTGAGGAGGCCAAAGTCTGCTCTCCTGAAGTCCAGGGTAGCGAGCATGCTGCGCACCCTCCTTGCTGCCCTGAGGATCTTAAACTCCATCATTTTGTGGTCACTGCAGCCAAGGTTGCCTTTGACTTTCACATTCCCCACCAACCCCTCCATGTTGGTGAGAACAAGGTCCAGCATCGCACCACTCCTTGTGGGCTCCTCTATCACTTGGAGGAGGAAGTTGTCCTCAACGCATTGCAGAAACCTCCTGGATTGCCTGTGCACTGCTGTTTTGTCCCTCCAACAGGTGTTGGGGTGGTTGAAGTCCCCCATGAGGACCAGGGCTTTTGAATGTGAGGTTTCTCCTATCTGCCTATAGAAGGCCTCATCTGCTCGCTCGTTCTGGTCGGGTGGCCTGTAGCAGACTCCCACTATAATGTCGCCTGTCCCTGCCCTGCCTTGAATCTTGACCCATAAGCTCTCCGTGGGCTCCTCATCAAATCCCAGGCAGAGCTCCATGCACTCCAGCTGATCTTTGACATAGAGGGTGACACGTCCTCCTCGTGTCCCCTGCCTGTCTTTCCTAAGGAGCCTGTATCCTCCCATGCCAATACTCCAGTCATGGGAGCTGTCCCACCACGTCTCCATGATGCTGATGATATCATAGCCCCACAGATGTGTGCACATCTCTAGCTCCTCTTGTTTATTCCCCATGCTACATGAACTTGCATAAAGGCATTTGAGCTAATGCCCCAGTGAAGCTGCACCATTGCTGCCGCACAGCTCCCTGTTCTGTACCCTCACTGACTCAGCAGAATGAAAATCCTCGCTAGCACACCATCCACTAGCAGCTGAGTTGCCACCCCCAGGCCTTTCACTGGCTAGCCTGATTTTATCCCCTTCCCCCTTCCAATCTAGTTTAACGCCCTATCAATAAGCCCTGTTAACTCCTGAGCTAGGATCCTCTTCCCCTTTTGCCACAGGTGTAGCCCATCTGTTGCCAGCAGGCCTGGTGTCATGTAAACAGACCCATGACCTTAGTTGCTTAGTGTAATAATAAATACAAAGAAGAATTACAGAGATGGTTTTAATTGTAATCAACTCTAATTTTCATTGTTGTCATGCTCATTCCAAGGCGGAAGGGTTTTAATATTTTAGATTTGTTATTTAATCTGCCAAAATGAAGTGAAACAAAATACATATATATATGTATATGAACACCAGTTATCCGGGCGGAGTATTTCTAGCAAGCATTGCCAGACTACTACTCCATCACATTATTGTAACTCTTAAAAAAATAACCAGACTATTATTAGCATGAGTAAGATCACCAAAACCCGGGTATGGAAGACATAATCAGAAGCATGCATAGATGTATTTACCAAATGAAACTGCTGATTCAGTGAAGCGAATAGCAAAATTTTCAATGACTTCAATAGGGCCAAAATGTGAAAACATTCTAAACTGTGCTAGATAGTGGCATATTGATATGTATATATATTTCAACAGATATGTTATTTCTTGAAATGCGATTATTAAAATAGTAGAGAGAGTGAAAGTAAGTTCTGATGTTGATATGAAGCTCCAATTCAGTCAAAATCTTTTAATTTGGCTGCTGTGGAAAAGATGTTGAGCTCTGAAAACAAGTTTAGCCTTGCTCTTCATGCCAGGGATCATCTAACTTCAATTTACACATTCACATGCTTTTTATTTTTAGAATCACTAAAAATTAAGATGTTAGCAGGAATTGTTTCCAAACAGCCTTTACCACATCTCTTCTCTTAGGCTTGTCATGACTGGATAGAATTTACTGCTTTTACGGTAATGGTATATTTCTTCAGATAGATATTGAAATTTTGCCCAAGACAGTCACTATGGGAAACTGATTATCATAGGAAACATGGAAGTGCATCAGAAACTGTTCCAAAGAGTTTACAAGTTAAATATAGAGAAGGAAGAACTACTTTTACTCAGCAATGTATAAACCAAGGTGGGAAGCTAAATATATTACTTGTTGTTCACCCCAGCATTTTAAGTGATATTTTATTCACTTTTTCAGATTATATTTGAAATTAAATCAATTTCTGATCTTTTTGTTGATGATACCTTTCCCCTAACATTTTAGTATCCTGGATTAATCAGTAGAGGAAAAAATAATGATTTTTTGTAAGTGGTTAAAATAAAATAGTCTTAACTAAACATGGGTTGGGAACTGTCTGAAGGCTGGTCAAGTTTGTACAGACATTCAAATAAATCCGAAATAGAACAGTTTAAATTCATGTCAAATATATACTAGGAGGTTTAACTTTGGTGGATTATGTTTGTCACCAGAAAAAATAAAGAAGACTTAAATTTTCTCCTTCTCCAGTAAGTTAAGCATATCATTTGAATTAGCAAAAATGATATCCATATTTTAAAACAATACAAAAAGACTTGTAAAATTTTCAAAACTGTCCATTGATGATATTTTAATTCAGTCATACTGCCAGGAGAGGGTGATGTTGAACTATAAATCTAAAGCAATCTTGTCTGCCTTCACTGTAAGCTCAGTCTTCACTTGAATCTATGTACATTGTTTTGCACAAGAAAATTTAAGAAACTTTCAATTTTGAAAAATAATTAGTTCAAAGAAGACGAGGGCAGCAAATTTTCAGAATGGATAGACAATGAAAAATATCCCTATTGAATTCCCACCCTTCCAACCCTAAACATTTGTAAATGAGTCCTAATAACATGATTGTACATTATCAATGTATATGCGTATTAAACAAAAGGATATGTGATTAGTACCACAATCTAAAAAGTCATTAAAGTTCCTACTGCAACATTTTTTTTCTTTTCCCATTGAATAATTTTCCTGAAGTAAATTCTTATTCTGTTACAAAGGAATTACAGATTATACAGGACAAGACATGGTGTTTGCTACAGTGGTGTGTAAAATATGATGCAAAATTAATTACAACAGCTTTTTCATATAAACTGGGAAATAAGAAAGCAGTATTATCACTGTAGTTCTTACCAGCTTCCCATTATATGCTTGGTAAAGCAGTAGTCTGTAATACGAAATCACCGTCACAGCCACAAGACTTTTTCGCTCTCTGCCACCTCCTGACTCTTGTCAACCATATTGTATTTTAGATCCAGCAACTTCAAGCTGAGGATCTGCCAGCAGCCTTGTACAGACAGACCACTGTTCTCTTTACCAGTGAACAAACTGATTTTTGCAGCGTTCACATTTATATTTCACTGATCTGTACTTAAAAACAGCTCCTCCATATGTTACCTTTATGATGCATAGTCATGAGCAATAATGTATTATACTGGATGAAGAAAACAAGTTTTGCGTACTTGGAGTATCTCTTAACATCATTCAGAACATTGGGTATCAGTGGAATTTCGTTTTTTTTTTCTTCCTTGGTAGGTCAAGTTTTACAGAATTTAAGATGAAAATGAAATAAATATTGCGAGTTAGTGCTGGGAAAGATGTGAACATGTTTAATGGTAGCACATTAGCTAGCACTAATTGGTCAATTATTTATATAACACTAACTATTCAAAAAATCCTGATAAATGGTTGTATTTCCAATAGCTCTGCAGGGTCAGCAAAAGCTTAGCTAGAAATTAAAGGGTGTTTTTCCTGTTTACTTCAATGTTATTCTTACTGAGTTTTCAGCAGTTGAATCTTAATCAATACCACCTGCAAAAAATTGACACACAATTGGACAACAAGACAAGACATAGCCAACACACTCCCTCTCTTTACAATCATATGCACATACCTATCACAGAATCATAGAATTGTAAGGGTTGGAAAGGATCTTAAAGATCATCTGGTTCCAATCCCCCTCCCATGAGCAAGGACATATTCCACTAGACCAGGTTGCTCAGAGCTCCATCCAACCTGGCCTTGAACACTTCCAGGGAGGGGGCATCCACAGTTTCTCTGGGCAACCTGTTCCAGTGTTTCACCACCCTCATGGTGAAGAATTTCTTCCTAATGTCTCATCTAAATCTGCCCTCTTTTAGTTTACAGCCCTTCCCCTTTGTCCTATCACTACACACCCTTGTGAGAAGTCCCTCTCCATCCTTCGCGTAGGCCCCCTTCAGGTACTGGAAGGCTGCTCTAAGGTCACCCCAGAGCCTTCTGTTCTCCAGGCTGAACATCCTCAACTCCCTCAGCCTGTCCTCATATGAGAGGTACTCCATTCCTCTGATCATCTTTGTGGCCCTCCTCTGGACCTGCTCCAACACATCCATGTTCTTCTTATGTGGGGGGCTCCAGAACTGGATGCAGTATTCCAGGTGGAGTCTCACGAGAGCAGAGGGGCAGAACCACCTCCCTCGACCTGCTGGCTATGCTTCTCTCGATGCAGCCCAGGATACTGCTGGCTTTCTGGACTGCAAGCATGCATTGCCGGATCATGTTGAGCTTCTCATCCAGATATACCCCCAAGTCCTTCTGCTCTGACCTGCTCTTGAGCCACTCTCTGCCCAGACTGTAATTGTGTTTAGGATCGCCCCGACCCAGATGCAGAACCTTGCACTTGGTCTTGTTGAACTTCATGCGGTTCACACAGGCCCACCTCTCCAGCCTGTCAAGGTCCCTCTGAATGGCATCCCTTCCCTCCAGCGTATCAATCACTCCACATAGCTTGGTGTCATCGGCAAACTGACTGAGGGTGCACTCAGTCCCACTGTCCATGTCGCCGACAAAGATATTAAACAGCACCAGCCCCATTACCGACCCCTGAGGCACACCACTCATCACTGGTCTCCACCTGGACATCGAGCCATTGACTGCAACTCTTTGAGTGC
>Ga0065711_1009848_pt1 | contig 10445 bp, 7 predicted proteins | sample Hoacrofraction12_FD_59098 | JGI IMG/M metagenome (GOLD analysis project Ga0065711, IMG submission 59098) | Hoatzin crop microbial communities from Cojedes, Venezuela - Epithelial fraction 12 v2 (version 2) | ecosystem: Host-associated > Birds > Digestive system > Esophagus > Crop | place...
TGGAACGGCGGTTGGGGGCGGGAAGCGCGACGGCCCCGCCGCCGCCATGGCGCTGCCGCCGGAGAAAGCCTCCGAGCTGAAGCAGATCATCCACCAGCAGCTGGCCAAGGTGGGCGCCGGGGGGTCTCCGCGGTAGAGCGGCGGAGCGAATTCTGCCGGGGGAGGCCCCGGGGGGCCGGCCGGCCTCTGCCGCTTCCCGTGGCGGCGATGCCCCTCCGGGGGGGCCGGCGGCGGTTCGCGCTCTCGTCTCACCGCGGCCCTGGCTCGCGGCCTTTTCCCCGCCGTCTCCTTCCGCCCCTGCTCCTCGCCCTCATCTCCTCTTTCCTGAGGTACGGAGAGATGGAGCTGAGGCCCCGGCCGTCCCCGTCCCCGTCGCTGCCCCCTGGGACGGGGAAAGAAGTACGAATGCTTTAACTCATCCTGCGAGGACAGGCTGAGGGAGTTGGGGCTGTTCAGCCTGGAGAGGGCTCCGGGGAGGCCTTGTTGTGGCCTTCCAGTGCCCGAAGGGGGCTTGTAAGAAAGACGGGACAAACTTTTTATCAGGACCTGTTGTGGTAGGACAAGTGGTAATAGTTTTAAAGTAAAAGAAGGTAGATTCAGATTGGATGTAAGGACAAAGTTTTTTACCGTGTGGGTGGTGGCAACACTGGAACGGGTTTCCTAGAGAGGTGGTAGATGCCCTCTCCCTAGAAACATTTAAGGCCAGGTTGGACGGGCCTCTGAGCAACCTGGTCTAGTTGAAGATGTCCCTGCTCGCTGCAGGGGACTTGGGCTAGATGGTCTCTAAGGTCCCTTCCAAGCCAAACTATTCTATGAGTCTTTCAAGTCCCAATGGCCGTGGCCTTAATATCCCTCCTGTGGGACAAACAGCTTTACAAATCCATGCAGTTTCACAGCTGAAATGAAGGACAGAAATGCTTTGAGTTCCCTTTCAGCATAGGGGGAGCTTGCAATGGAGATTTCCTACTTTTGTGCCTCATCTACAAGTATATAAAGGTGTGCTCTTTCCCTTTAAAAATAATAAACTATTATCCCAAGTTTGAATTTTGAGGGAAACAAGAAATTAAATAGGTGACCATTTTATAAATGGTGATTTTGCAGACCTTTTTGTAAGGAGGAAAGTTCAGGGCAGGGGATGCTGTCAAGATGAGCAGTGAAAATGCAGAGGTTTGGTATGCTCATGATTTTTTTAACTAGTAGAGATGCTTTGGTGAGATAGTGAATAATTTGATTAGTTCTGAAAGGATTAATATTTTAGTGTAGGTATTTCTGTATTCCTAGGAGAATGTCTTTAGTCTTACAGAGTGACTGTTTAGTCGTGGCTGCTACCATTTGTAGCATGTAGTGAATTTTCTTTCAGATGGATGTCCATGGCAGGATAAGAGAAGTTCTTGCTGAGACTATACGTGAAGAGTTAGCACCTGAGCATCAGCAGTTATCCACGGAAGATCTGATAAAAGCCTTAAGACAGCGAGGAATCATTGACGATGTTATGAAGGAACTTAAATTTGTAACTGTAAGTAGCTTTTGAAAAGTGAAAATATTTTTGCTTATTCCTCTTACTGACTTGGTGTTTTGACAAGGTGAAAACTCGCTACTTCTAAAGCTTTGTAGTGGCTTTACTGATTTGTGACATACTAGGAGCAGAACAGCTTAACGCATATGCTAAAATTAGTTTAATGATAATACTACATTGGAAGTATTTGTTCAGTTTTCATTACATCTTAAGCACTAGAAGGTAGCATACCTGAGGAATGGCATTCAGCTGAAGTGGAGGAATCTTTAGTTTTTAAAAGACTGCAGTAAGAGTATCTGTTGTATCCCTTGATGCCTTAAAAAGTCTTAATTGTAATTCCAGGATGTGAATGGAAAGGAGAGGACTTCAGCTGCAAAATCATCAACACATTTTGTTGACAGAGAGCCACCAGCTTTGAGAAAAAGTATGTTGCTTGTGTATTTTAATATTTGGATCATCGTTTTGAGAGAAATTTGAAGTCTGTCATTTTTGAACTCTTGAGTTAATAATCCAGTATGAACTGGCATAAAGCTGGATGGTTTTTGTGCTTATCTACAGGAAGAAAATTGATATAAGCAGCAGAAATTAGTGTCGCATAAAATGTAACTTTTTTTAAAATGTAATTTATTTTACATTAAGATAACTTCCGTACATTTTAAAATCATTTTCTCCTCACCACTTTTTTCAAAAAAGTTTCTTATTTTCTAGTCTCCTGTTAGTTAACTGTATGTAACATGCTTCCTAAGATCTGTTTGTAGTCTCTTCATTTTTATTGCTACGCTTTACAGCTAACATTGACCCAACACGGAGGTATCTTTACCTTCAGGTTTTGGGTGGAAAAGCTTTTCTGGAGCATCTTCAGGAACCGGAGCCTCTGCCTGGCCAAATCTGTTCTACCTTCACTCTGTGTTTACATTTTCGAAATCAGCGCTTCCGTTCTAAACCTGTCCCCTGTGCCTGTGAGCCAGATTTTCATGACGGTTTTTTAGTTGAACTACACAAGGATAGCCTAGGTAAGGAACATTGTGGGTTTAAAGCTGATGCTATTGGGGTTTTTTCTGACTTCAGAGTTATTGTGAAATAATGTTTGATATGATTTAGTGGCTTTCTTTCCTATTTTTTATCATGTTTTCCTAAGGAAACCGATTACTGTATTCGGTTATCCACTTGTAGATCTTTCTCTGCTATTGCCTCTTGTTTTCCTTCTTTTCCACTCTAAGTTTTGAATTTGACCAACTTTATCCATAATTGACAGTGAGATGATCGTCTCGGAGATGGTAAGAGATGCTAAGGTGGCTGTGATTTTCGTGAACTTTGTGCTGATAAGTGAAGAAGGGAAACATAGATTTACTGTCACATGGAAAGAAAAACTGGAGTGTGAGTTCAGTTTGTGTACCAGTTAGCAAACAGCTGCAGAAGAGTCGGTCATCCACAGCCATTTTTCTGTTGTAGCCTGGGAACATGGTAGGAGTTAAGTATGTTGTGGAAAGACTTCTGAATGTTGTCTAAATCGTGTAGAAATCCAGGGTAGCTTATGGAATATCAGGAAGCAGAGAGATAGCCACAGTTATTGCAGTTGGACTTGGGGAAGGGAGTGAATATACTACAGATTCAAAGAAAACCAGACTTTGCTAATTCTGCTGGTCATGGAGCAGTTTGTCATAAGGTCAAGCTTAACTACAGAGAAAGTTGTTTCCTAAATACTGATGAAGAGTAAGTTGACCTGACGTGTTCAAAATGATGAAAATAATATTTTTCAATTGCTTTTACTTAATGGTGCTTTAATATTCTTTATTTTCTTCAATGCTAATTCCATTTTAATTTTTGTGCTGTTGAACCAATTACGCTGGTGTACTCAACTATAGGAATCTTTTTATCTCCTCTGCAAATGAATCGTAATCTTTCTGTAGCTCTGTCCTAAACTGAGTTTGATTTTAAGATGGGATCATTGCTTACGCTTCTGGACATGAGATTTTTCTTAAAATGCAATGTATGCAATAAATATAAATGCATACTTTTTTTTGATTTTGAGGAAGACTTGGGATGATAATATTCTTGCTGTCTAATCTTGGTTTAATAATGGCAGGTGATGGAAGTAAAATGGTGGATGCAACGACTATGTTATCTCTCTGTGACCCAGTGCATATGGTTCTGATCAAAACAGACACATTTGGTGAGACAACACTAGTAGCATCGTATTTCTTGGAGTGGCGATCTGTTTTGGCTGCAGAGAATGGCGTAACGAATGTTGCTGTTGAACTCCTGGGTGTAGGTAAGGACAAATGATAAGGCTGTGATGATGACTTAAAATGTTGGGTACGGAGCTTGCTTATAAGCTTAAAGCAGTATTTGTGATGTAGTTTACTTTTAGTTCATCTAATAAATTGCTATAAAGAATCCTTAGAAAATGTGTGGGAGTCTAATGGTCAGATTTTTCTGTTATCAAAATACTAAAAATGTATATTCCATATCCTGTGTAATGATGGTCCCCATGTCTGGGAACTCTCACTGCTGATTTTCTGCAAAATCTAAATAAGTTGTCAAAAGCAAACCAAACAAAAATGAACCAATTCATCTCCAGGAACATATCAGACCAGTACACCAACAAGTAAAATCTAGCCTGTGTCACTTTCATAGCAAACTAGCAACTGCTGGAGAAAGTGGTCTCTGCTGTGCTGCCATTTATTCCAGTAGCTGGAAGCATGTTTTCCGACAGAAAGGCTGAACAGCTTTGTTTAAGTGCTTAGTAGTTAGTATACATGTGTATTTTTGTGTGTCGCTTGTCCCTACTTTCCTTTTTAGGAATTCCAACCTCATTTTTTAGGTTATTATGATTTAGTGGATAAAGATTAGCCGTAGGATTCAGTTTATCATGACTTCTACATTAGCTATTCCAGAGTTTGATCAAATAGTAGCTGATGAGTCGCTTGAGTATTCTTTAACACCATTTCTCTGCCTGTTAGGTTGGTGAGCAGTTCTTGATAGTTTCAAAAGAGATGAAATTAAACCTTCAAAATATTTCAAAGATTGGATATACTACATAAGTTATTCCTGATTGTTATCACTATTGCCTGCTGGATTTTTTTGTTGATTTGGTGCAATGTTTTATCCAATGAACACAAATCTAGTAAGCTTATTTGGTAAAATGTTTGTTAGTTTCATTTCCTTCTGAAAACGGTGACTATTGCCGAAACTTTAGTATCGGTATGGGTTTGGGTAGTCTTTCAAATTGAGAGCTTATTATTATAATGACTTGGAAATGCATAACAAGTAAGTTCAGTTTAATACTCAAATGGGTGACGGGATTAATTAAATCTAATTATCATTATCTTTTTTTCCAAGTAATAAAGTATCAATCCAGTAAATCGAATGCTTTTTCTCCTCTGCTGAAGCCTTGTTATTGTACAAAATGCAGCAAGAACATCAAAGCATGCTGCTACCTCAGATAAACAAACCACTGTGTGAGGCTTCTGTTGCTTGTATTGCTTATAGGCCCAATCTCTATTGTTTTGTAATCCTTCTTGTTCTTTATGTAATTCTAATTTTTCAGCATCGTGCAACACCATTAGGTTTGTGGGATTTTGTGGTACGTTTGTTGGGATTTTTTTAAAAATTGATTACTCTAGTTGTATGGCACTCCATCTGTCTTAGTGAACTGAATCTTGGGGAAGATCAGCTTCACTTATTTCCAAATACTTACATTTGAGCTACCTGTGTAGTCAGTAGGAATAGGCACTTTCACAGTATGTGACTCTCCTACTCTGTTTTAGATGCCTATTCTAGACATTTCTAGAATGCCATTCATCTCATACATGCTGGTACTGACTGCAGAGAGGGCCTTGGATAATTATCTCTGATCTAGATGTCTGCTTTTCAGGCCAGATTATTCTTTCTTACGCAGCCTCATTTGAGTTTGAAATTCAAATAAAGATGCTTATTTTGCATATATTTTAAGAAGTTTTGTTATTTTTTTGTGATTATATAGCTAAAAGATTCATTTTAATTATTTGCTACTGCCTGACCTGAAATGTCCTAAGTAAAAGGAATTTGAGAGAACTGATCAAAATTTATTTTGGGTCAAAGGTACAGAATCAAAGGTTTCTGTTGGCGTTTTAAACATCAGACTGGAAATGTATCCACAGCTTAATAAGACGCTGTCTCCAGAAATAACTAATACTCAAGTAAGTAATTCTGGGGAGGGTTGGCTTACTCTTTTATTGGGGGAGGAAGCTCAGTGTAGAATTACTTATGGAGATGTTGAGGGCTGTGGGTTTTTGAATGTTCCATGGTTTTTTTTCCCATTAAATTTAAATATTTTAAAACTTTTTTTAAACTACCTTGTTTATACTGAACATTACTGTATGCGAAATACTACTTTAGTATTTTTTCTACTTACTCGTATCAAAACTTTAAGAAGAAAAATAAGAAAGATGAAATATACCCAGTTTTCTTCAGGTAGTGTATCTTTTCTTGCTCTCTCTCCTGTTTGAAGTAATAATTTCAAGTCAGCCATTCTGTCTGGAAAGCCAGTAAATGTTGCCCTGAAGGTGCATGGAGATACTCTTCTGCACATCAAAAGCTGAGAAATCCTTCTGGACAGAAATGCATCACTTAAGATGAATACTACTTCAGTCAAGCTTGATAGATGAGCCTACAAACAAGAAAAGTAACTTGAGGTTTTTGTTCATTGTATTTTAATTTACAAACACTATTCTTCAACATTTGCGTGGCACACTTTAAATATTAAACTTTATTTTACATAGGCATGATTTGATGGGTTTTATTTCCTGTTTGGAATTAATATGTGTGTGGTTGGTTATGTTTTTCTTAACTGCAGTTTACTTTGGAACGTCAGAAAACAGCAGAAAGAGAGCGATTATTTCTTGTATATGCTAAACAGTGGTGGAGAGAGTACCTACAGATAAGGCCTATGCACAACGTAAGGCTAGTAAAGATTTTTGCACAGGTTTGTAAGTTTTACAAATAGACCAGTCATTTCTTTAATGTATGATTTTGTTTTTACAGATATATTTTGAAGTTTATGTCATACAGAATTTGTATTGATTTATGACGTGGTTACATGCAGGTCGGGGCTGCATGTGGTGATGCAATTTGTAAGGATTGAACTTCTGTATATGTATTGAAGCTCAATAGTATGATGCAGAAAGGATTGCTCCAACCACTTCTGATGCACGAGGTGATAAAAAAAGCCTGTTTAGTCTTTCCCTTGAATACTCACAAATGGCAAAGATGAAAATGTTCTGTGCAAACTATTTCAAACAAGTTGACATCAGATAAAACAGTTACAAAAACTGGACTTACTTAGATCTGTTAGAACAGATCCACAAAATATTTGAGCTCTGTGTGGTGTGTAAAGCAATCTGTCTGCTTAATGTCGCATGCTAGCTACAGAGATAGTTATTGTAGGCTAATAAATTACTGTGCATCAGTTGCTCCTTGGTAACTGTCTCTTGGTAAAAGGAATGGTAGGATTCTTTGCATTTTTAGTGCCATGAATCTATTTTGCATAGTAGCAGTTTTCCTAGCACAGATAATAAGCCATAGCTTATTATCTCAAAGTAACTTCCTGAAGCAGTCCCTGCCTGCTCTTTCTTTTCAGTAAAGTAACGGCTTCCATTCTGGCTGTACCGTGAGCGTTCAGTAGTGATGTGAACTTCCAAACAAGGGTGTGGTGGGTTGATCCCAGCCAGCAGCTGGGCCTGCTCTCAGTCACTCTTTCACTCCAACCCAGTGGGATGGAGGAGAGAATGGGAAGGGCAGAAGTGAGGAAAAACTCATGGGTCGAGATGAAGACAGTTTAATAAGTGAAGGAAAGAAAGGAAGAGGGCGGGAAAAAGTGACGCAAAGACAGTCACTCACCACCTCCCACCAGCAGGCTGATGCCCAGCGAGTCTCCAAGCAGGGGCTAGTTTAGAAAAAATCGGTCCTCCACACCCACTAGGTTTTATTGCTGAAGATGATGCTGTATGGCATGGAATATCCCTTTGGTCAGTTCAGGTCAGCTGTCCTGCTCGTGTCCCCTCCCAGCCTCTTGTCCACCCTAAACTTAATCCGTGTCAGGGCAGAATGAGAAACAGAGAAGGTGCTGATGCTGTGCAGACACTGCTCAGCAATAGCTAAAACGTTGGTGTGTTATTAACACTGTTTTGGTCACTAATCTAAAGCAAAGCACCGTGGGGGCTACTGTGAAGAAAATTAACTATATCTCAGCCAGATCTGATATGAAGGCTTAAGGTTTTCAGGGCAGGGTTTATAGAGAAACAAAATATATAATTGAATGGCACATCTTAGAACTGAGAGTTTGGTTGGGGACACGAGCCAAAAATGGGACTTGTACTATTCTGAGAATAAAGCAATGTGTGAATTAATGGTATTCCACTTTCTGCACCCACAAAGCTGTAGTAGGGTTGGAGAGAAGGGTTTGTGGATAGGATTAGAGGACTAAGTTCTTTGTTACAGAACAGTATAGAAACTGGCAGCCGTCAGAACACTATTGGAACTAGGTCCTCTGCTAGTTCAGTACCTACAGAGAGCTTATCATGATTCTCCCTCTGGCCACAGCAAATGTTAATAAAACTGCCTTTAACGACCTTTCTCATTTCTGGGAATAGAAGTGAGATTATTGGGATTGTTTGATAATTTAGTTATCAGCCAGTTTCATAGGCGTAATGTGGAAGCATGCATTACATATGTAAAACTATAATAAGTAAATAATGAATCCTCCTTGTGATTTTTTTTTGCTTGCTTTCTAGCTGTGAAATAATTTACAGCAGGATTCCAGTCAGCTTCAAATAAATGGTGCTTTTCTTACATCAACTTGCTGGAAAAGTGTGACAAAACCTTAATGGGGGCAATATGTGACTACAGTAAAAAATATGAGACCATGGTTTCCTGAAGCTGCAGACATTTAAAAGGCTTTGATCCCTTTTTAAATATACAAACATAAAAGTACCAGTGAGGAAAAGAAGGGTTTTACACTGCTTGGAATAGTGTTAATAGTTGATAATCATAATATTTCCCTGCAGCACATAATAAACCAGACCTTTTTCAAGTCATCTTATTTTTAATTTTTCCAAGAAATTAGAAATTTTTAGTATGACTACTCTGGTAATTTTTATATATCTAGTGACATCATTGTGAGTCAATTTTATTGGTTTTTGGTGTTACGAAAAGAGGTAAGGAGTATTCAAATTCAGAAGCAAATAGACACCTTTGAAACTCTAAAATCAGCTACTGAGTGCTTAATGCTTTGGGGAGGGGCTGGTTTGGGGGTTTGTTGTGAGTTTTGGTGGGTGTGTGGTTTTGGAGGGTTTTTTGTTTGATTCAGAGTCTTTTTTGGTTGGATGTGGAGTGTTTGGTGGCTGGTGGTTTCTTTGTTTGTTGGGGGGTTTTATGTTTGATGATAGTATGGAAATTGACAGTGGATGGAGTATGAACAGTTCCTCGCCCATTTAAGGAATTTAAGTTCAAGCTGTACTGCTCCAGGTGTTTGAACTCTTAGCCTAGAATGCCCTCCTGGTGCAAGAGGCAGTGGAAAAATGTAACTGTAAAGTCTCTCTAAATGAATTGCCTTAATGGTTTTGTGTCTTAATTCTAGAAGAGTTTTTGTGTCTTAATATTCTTCAGTGATATTTATTTCAGTGAGAATAAATCCCATAGCAAAAAAGACAGCTTAAGTTAAGATGAATCTGTCGTAACATTTGCATGTCTCGCAAATAAACATATTTTATGTATTCAGGATGAAAACGGAGTAAACCGTCCAGTATGTTCGTATATCAGACCACTTCGAGCAGGCCGGTTACTAGACACACCTAGACAAGCAGCGCGATTTGTCAGTGTCCTGGGTTATGAAAGAGCTCCTGTCATCGGAGGAGGTGGTGGCAAACAAGAACAGTGGTGCACCCTTCTTGCTTTTTTATGTAGAAACAAGGTATGTGAAAATGGTCTTTGTGTGACACAATAGAGTTGGTGTCTTATTCTGTCTGAAGTCAGTAGTTTAAAAGAGGCTGCAAATACATGGATTAAAGCAAATTTGGAGAATTCTGTTACAATAACTTATTTAAGAGCTTTTTAAAGAGAGATGAATGTTAAATAGTAGTCAGGAAGGCTGTAGAGCAGACTTTCTTTACTGCTGTTGTTGGGGACCGTTTGTCAATACATCTGTTTGACAATGAGCTTGCTTTTCTAAGATCCCAGATAATTATTCAGTGAATCCCTGCTAGTGTGCAGGCCACTAATTTAAAATCTGGACTAATCCAGGAAGAGTTGGACAAGTCTCTTTCGGAAAACTGATTTTTTTTTTTCAGATGGGCTAAAATACGCTCACAGTCTTTGCATTCATTTTTTTGCAAGATAGGAATTTTCACTAAATGTTTCAGCCTAGTTCTTAGTGATCTGACCCTTGCATGACTATAATAGATGAAACAAACTGACTGATTCTGGATTACAGCTCTTCTGTTGTATGAATAAAAGTAATAGTGATCCCTTTTAATATCTCTTTGGAGCAGTCGATGCTTTTCATTGCCACTGAGATACTTCTGTGTTCAGTCTCACTGATGTGTTTATATTAAAAATACCTGTTCTTGGCAGCAGGAGATGGATCCCAATTTTTAGGCCTGTCTCAAAGATGCACAGAACAGGCATTAACTGTTGTCTCTGAATATTTTGTGATGCATAAGAACCAGGTAAAGGCATCACTGGCTTTTGGATGGAGGTGGTGATTGCAACTTTGAGTTTGAGGACCCTTGTGTTTGGAGGCACAGAGAAAGGGTTTCCTCCAAAGCAGTAGTGGAAAACTATGGAAAATAACTGAATTTAGCCCCTGTGACCCCAGCTGAACTGTTACTAATTTTTTTGTGGAAAGTGGTGTGGCATTATGGGTGTCAAGAGGATGGGCATCTTTTCAGTG
>Ga0065711_1051290_pt1 | contig 10445 bp, 9 predicted proteins | sample Hoacrofraction12_FD_59098 | JGI IMG/M metagenome (GOLD analysis project Ga0065711, IMG submission 59098) | Hoatzin crop microbial communities from Cojedes, Venezuela - Epithelial fraction 12 v2 (version 2) | ecosystem: Host-associated > Birds > Digestive system > Esophagus > Crop | place...
CACCTGGACAAGGTCCTGTGCAGCCTGCTGTAGGTGACCCTGCTTTGGCAGGAGGGTTGGACTAGATGACCCACAGAGGTCCCTTCCAACCCCTACTATTCTGTGATTCTTTGATTCCGTGATTCATTGGTTACTGAAAGAATAAAGAAAATGGGATGTAGATATGAGATACATTATAAATAAACAGCAATTTCCTATTTTTTTTATCCCATTCTTTCATGTGTCCCTGCCAAAAAAGTGAAAATCATCTATCATTTCCTCTAAGCTTAAAAAAATTATAATAAAAAAGAACTATCCCTAGGAGCAGACCTGCTAAAAATCACTTGAACATTTTCAAATGATCACCAGAAAAATGAGGTGCTTGAAATACGACAAAGATAATAAACCTTTCCTTTTACAAGACATTTATAAAGGATGTATTCTCATAATAATTTTTACAAGTGTAACTCTCAGCCTCTTCAAGGTTCTCTAGTGATCATACAATTATTTTCCTTCCTGTCATTTTGAATGATTTCCTATCTAGTTTATTGCTAATGCTTTCCCAGAAGTGTGAAGTATGGACTTATGATTTCTCTCTATAAAAATGTAATGGATATTCTCCTTAGTCACAATTCTTTCCAGTAAAAGGCTTAGTGTAGCTGCTGCTTTACTAGAAGACTATATTCTTAAAGCGAAGCATACCTGATTCTGAATTCTGATGCTTTGCATAGTATATGAATGAATAAACACAAATCTCATTATCATGCAATATACACAGGAGCTAACCCAAACCAATACATCAAGAGGCTTCAGGAGGAGTGAGATAAAGTTTTTACCTTATTCTTTCAGACACTTTATGCAGTTCTCCTACTAGATGCCTATGAATTAAGTTATTTTCTTCACAGTAAGCACAGTATCTATCATGTCAAACAACCCCCTGTGATTATAAACAGCTATGTGTATAGGATTTATTTTTCTCACTCCTCCCTTGCAACAATGATATAGTTCTATTTTTCATATTGCTGTGATTTTTAAGAATGATGTTGATTTGAAAGTTATGTTGCCCCTTTACTGGTGAGTCATTTCATTAATATTAGTGTCATATGTGCGAATAGCACTTTATAGAGTAAATAAAATACAGGACTATGTTCTCTATGGATTTTATGATCCAGCTTTTCCGATATTTTGTGCAACAGACCAAAAAAAGATAAAAATTGTTACACTGGATAAGACCTGTTATCCATCTGATACCAGTATCCTGCCGCTGAGATAATTTTCTGGCATACACTGGCATCAATTTAAACATTTTTCATCCGTGCTTCCTGAACTGGTAAGATATGCCCATCTGAGCACTCCTACCAGAACAAGCTTCATAACACTTCTGTGAGAGAACTGGACCTGAGTCACCAGTTATAAGACAGAGCAAAAAACCATCATTCACTCTTCCCACATGTCAAAAATTATTTCCGTTCATGGCCTGCAAAACTTCTTTGCCCAGATTAGCAAAAGCAGGTATATGGGTAGGAAAATAATGTATTATAAGGATAAATAATGCTGAGCCTATAATAAATATTATTTTGTAGTTACGATTGTGTAAGGGAACTTAAATGTTTGAGACTCATCTCATATTTACAGAAGGAGAAAGAGGAACCAGAAAAATGAAATTCTTTTTGTCTTTTAGGCTAAATAATAATATTCCATGGTTGCAAATAGAATAAAGAATGGTGTGACTTTACAGCACCTTCTGGAGTCATTTATACCAGTGTAGATGTAAAGCAGTGTAACCGCAATTTCTTGGGAGTTTTCTGTAACTAGTTTGGTCTCATGTATGCGATATCTCAAGACAAAATGAAAAGCACACACATTAGCCATGAGAAAATCCTTTTCAATATCATCTGTGCCTGAAATGAAGGATAGTGACCCACATAGTATTGCTTTCCTACCAAAAATATTGCCCAAATTTCTCCGTTTTTTCTTCTAAACTATCACCTTTGTCCTCTCCAAGATGCTTCACTTTCAGTGTAATAAGCATAAGCTCATCTGAGCAGAGGCTACTGATTTATATGTTCCTGTAAAATACTGTACCTGGCTAACTAGATTCAATTTGTAAGTAGCATTGCTACTTCTTCAAACAACTCCATGGGTGAATTTAATGAGTGCTACTGAATAGCTGGTAAGAAATTAATTTTGACAGCAAGTTCAAAGCTGGGAATCAAACAAAAAATTTACTCATTTCAATGGTCCTGTTGACTTCAGTGACCAAGTAATATTTACAGAATTGCTCCCTTGAAAAACTGGTTGTCTTAATATTTTAAGAATTCATTAACATTTCAAGCATTCACCTCACTGCACTGCACTAGCTGATTTTTTTTTTAAGGAAACCATTTTTTTCCTCGTTATTTATATACATATTTTAAAAATCAATGAGCCTGTTGATTGGAATTGAAAACAGGAAAGGGGAGATGTGATAAAAGGCCAATTTCTAACAATATGCCTGCAGCTATATAAGTCACTGCTTTCAGATTAAATGTAATCCTCGTGTCACAGATCTGTATTCACTTCTAATGCTAGTATAGAAATTTTATATTTGATCATCCATGACAAACCATACTTGTTAGTTCTATTGTTATTCCTTTTTTTTTTTTGTCCTCTGTATAAGAGATAAGATGATGTCCAACAGTCTAGGGTTGCAATTACTTTAGTAAACAGAATCCAATGTTTATGTCAATGTCTTTTTGAAATCCAGAAAGTTCAGTATTTTTCTTATTGCGTTTGCTTCATGAATCTCATTCCTGCTCATGCTTAGTTGTGGTCATAAAATACTGTTAGCTACAATTCAGTGAAATGTTCCAGGATGCAATAACACTGAACAGTCTCATTCTATAACAGCATCCAGTTTATTCTTGGATAATGAAAATGTCCTTTATTATTCATGACAACTCTCCTTTGTTCTTTATATGATATCAAACCATTACATGGAAATTATCTGACACTCTTGCCTGACAGTAACTTGGTGATCGCTGAGAAAAGGCAAGAAGATCTAATGCACAACCCCTATGGTAAGTCTCCGAAGCTATTCCTATGTAACTCTGGCAGCATAAGAGCATTAAAATACAAAACAATTAATATTTATAATATGACTAAAATTTAGCAACATGAGAAGTGAACTTTAAGATTAATTGAAATCTCACTGATTAGAGTAGGCTTCATGAGGATCGTCATAGACAGAGAAGTAAAGGAGTGACTGCATTGAATTAAAAAAAAACCCTCAGGAGCTCAACATATCCATATAGATCTGTTAAGTCATAGAATCATAGAAGCATAGAACGGTTTGGGCTGGAAGGGACCTTATAGATCGCCTAGTTCCAACCCCGCTGCCATGGGCAGGGATACCTTCACTAGACCAGGTTGCTCAAAGCCCCGTCCAGCCTGGCCTTGAACACTTCCAGGGAGGGAGCATCCACAGCTTCTCTGGGCAATGTGTTCCAGTGCCTCAATACCCTCATAGTAAAGAATTTCTTCCTTATGTCTAATCTAAACCTACCCTCTTTCAATTTAAAGCCATTACCCCTTGATCTATCACTACACAAGTTCTGTAAAAAGTTCCCCTCTGGCTTTTTTGTAGGCCCCTTCAGGCATTGGAAGGCTGTGATAAGGTCTCCCCAGAGCCACTTCTTCTGCAGGCTGAACAGCCCCAACTCTCTCAGCCTTTCCTCACAGGAGGCGTGTTCCAGCCCTCTGATCATCATCATGTCAGTCAACTTGCAGTGTCAGATGTCAGTAAAACTGATTTGGGACTTATCACCTAAGTATTATTTGGTGTAAAGTGTACTTTGTAAAAATAGGTTTTTTCACACAATGGTAAAATATTTCAAATATGAAACCAATTAAAAACTGATTAAAAAGCAAGACTAGTGGGGTAGGGTTTTGGAATTACTTAAATTAAAATATTAAAATTTCTTGAACTCAACCAAAATTTCTGAATCTGTTCAGTCTTAAATTGTACCTGCTTATGGTGCCACAGTGTCTCATATGTGTTGTAATCTGGGTTAATGCCTCTACTTCTCTTGAGGGCCAAGACTCTTTTTGCAAATGGACAACCTGCTTTTCTGTGTACTACTTCATAGGAATCACATGTGCAGAGATGTACCTGTGATCTTTCTTGAGACCAGCCTCGGTGTGGATTGTATCACTTCTATGGGGACAACTCTGTTAATGTCAGTGATTTTGATGTGCAATGCAGCTTAACACGCTGTGCGGCAAAGACAAAAACATCATCATCGACAACTGCTTGAGACAAAAGGTAAATGTGATTAGTCACAAAGAATTTGCAGATAAATAGTCTTACCAAGGGAGCCAATTCTCTCTGGAGTATCAAATTCCTATTTGATAGCTTGAAAAGCGCAATATTGAAAGTATTTCAAAAGCTATTAAACACGAATAAGATTTTTCTGTTGCACTTTGGCGTGTATTTTGTGTTGCTTTTAAAACCTGATTTCTTTGATGAACCTGAATTTATGATAAAAAGAAACTCAGAAAGGAATAATACTTTGTATGGGTTGACTGCACATGAGGCAGTTCTCATTCTAGCAAGAATCGAAGAAAAGTGTGCTGTGGAAACACAGGCTTTGCTGAGGTCAGTAGCAGAGTTCCTTTCTATTTCAATGGAGCCAGGATTTCACCCTCTGTTTTTACTGCCGGTTTTCTAACCACAGTCTTGAAAACTATGGTAAATAATTGTCATAACTGCCAGGAAGAGTAACTAGAGCGAGCACTGAACATAAGAGCACATATATTCTCCAAAACAATCCTTGCACATAAAAATGTCTAATAAAATCTCTTGGAAGCGCTCAACAGTGCAAATGAATCCTGATGCATTTTTCATAAATAATGAGCACCAAGGAAGAAGAGAATTCAGGCATTAGGTTGAAACCAAGGCAAAAAGCTTTATGAAATAAGTAAAGTCTCACACTGGCTCTCTCCAAATATTTAATTTGAACCTGATCTTACATTCTTTATACACAAGAAAATTTCAGTGATCTCAGCAGAATCTTGGCTCTTGGGTATGCAAGACCTCTGGGGTGATTGATAAGCCTAAAATAATCATGGCTTCATCCTTCAAACTTAGTCAAAAGTCCTCAGATGTTCAAAAGTCAAATGCCAGAAAAAAGATCAAATAAATCTTCATTTTGCCATTTAGAAATCCAGAAGTTTTCCTAGTATCTCACCAAGTGCCCGTGTCTACTTCTAATATAAGAATTCACACCTAGATTTCTGTAATAATAAACACTCCAAACTTGTTCTTCAGCCCCAGCTGTGGTATTCCATTTGGAACATAAGCATCTTGTTCTTGATATTGTTTTGATTTGGGACCAGTTATATCCTGGGTCAATCCCCTGCATAATCTGGACCCATGAGAAGGCTGAGATAATAAATGCACAGTATCTCTCCTTGAGTGCAATGTCACAGAGTAACAGGGAAGGATTTTTAGTTACGCCAAATATTAATAATACCCAAGATATCATTGCAGAAGCTGAACTCTTATCTAAGTCTATTGCACAAAGTCCAGGTCTTGCAGAAAGGAGATCTGTGATGCATCCGTTTTAGATGCCACATGCAACATAAACTTGTTGTAACGGGTCCAAAGTAGGATGACAAAAATGATCAGAGGGATGGAACACCTCTCCTACGAGGAAAGGCTGAGAGAGTTGGGGTTGTTCAGTGTGGAGAAAAGAAGGCTTCAGGAAGACCTTATTATGGTCTTCCAGTACTTAAAGGGCACTCATAGAAAGATGGAGACAAACATTTTAGCACGGCCTGTAGCAACAGGGAAAGGGGGAATGGTTTTAAACTAAAAGAGGGTAGATTCAGACTAGATGTAAGGAAGGAATTTTTTATAATGAGGGTGGCAAAACAGTGGAACAAGATGCCTAGGGAGGTGGTAGATGCCCCATCCCTGGAAACCTTCAAGGTCAGGTTGGATGGGGCTCTGAACAACCTGATCTAGTTGAAGATATCCCTGCTCATTGCAGGGGGGGTTGGACTAGATGACGTTTGAAGGTCTCTTTCAACCCAAACTATTCTATGATTCTATGATCCATCATATTAAAGAAGGTCCATATCCTTGAGCAGATAAGATGTTTTTAAGATGTTCTTGTGATGATGAGAAGGTCCAAATTCTTTATTCCAAGTGGTAAGACTGAATTTGTATCTTGAGATAATTCATAATTTTGAAAAAACAGTTCCAGTTTCTCTCCCTCTTAGTTTTGGCATGTGCATAATGATAGCTGACACTCTGGATACCACAGCTTCTACTGTTGGAGCTAACAATTCCTCAAGGTATACCAGAAGCAGCAGTATATTTATTTTGGGTTTGTTTTTTTTTTTTTAATACATTATGGAAGCATATAAAATCTGCTAAGGACAGGATGGGAAATACTCAGAAAAACAACTATTTCTCCCTATCCATAGGCAAAATAATGTATAAACATCAACGCAAATGCAGTCTTATATCAAATGAACCATGTAGTGGCTTTGAATACAATGTGTGTGTGAACGAAGTGTCTGGTAATTGGCTATAGAAATGACTACTTCTAACCTGTTTCAACCTTCTATGACTGATACAAAACAATGCTAAGCCAGGCAGGTTAACACTTAATTGTCAGGTTACAAGGCTGAGAAATCAAAATACCAGGAAAAATTTCGTTTTAGTTTGTTTGACAACTGTGCTCTCTTGTGACTAGAAAACCAGCCATAGAAAACCAACACATTTTCTGTAATGTATCTGACATAAGACTATAATATAGCTTACATATGAATGTAAAAGTAAATTGTACTTGTGTTGATAGGTGAACTTAATTCAACTCTGCTGGCACATTAAACTTACATGCAGGATTTAAAAAAACATGGTAAATTCTGATACAACATGTAGAGAATATTGATCCTTCGCGATCGCAGAGAAGCAGCGTGTCATTGTTCTAGTTGCAGAGAGGGGTAAAAAAACCCCCACATCTAAGCCACCATAAGACTCATAGAATAAATGTAATTGATTTTCTAGTAATAGAAAAGGTTGATTTCCTTCCAAAGACATAGAAGTCTATATCCTCTATCCAGCTTCTGGCTAATGGATGCATCCCTATATCATCTCACTGCTTCTCCTGAGAGTTTGACTGATCAATGTGTTTTATTACAGAATAATTTCTGTACTACACCTGAAAGATGTCAGTAAGGCATGAAGTCGTACTGGAGATGCGTCTTCAAAAGCCTCTGCAGCTGTTGCTTAAACTGGGTAATGTCTTACCTCTCAATTTCTTCTCCTAAAATCAATATGGCTTCTTTTGGGGTAAGATACTACTCACCATAAGTAGATATTCATGAACACGAAGAGAACAGACAGAATTCAAAGAGGAATAGTATATTGTATTGAATATATATTAGATTTTATTTATATGACATACATGAGTGTTGCTCCCCAATGTCTATAGTTATATTTTCTGTGATGTAAGATATTGTCAAGATGAAACTATGGATTGAACATTTTTATCAAGGCAATGTTTTTGCCGATATGTTTAATAAACAATCATTTTGTAGTTGGTGGCAGTGGTGCAGCCACACATAGAAAGTAATAAATTGGCCAGCTAGACTACCAAAGATTTTACAAGATGAACTTTTGTATGTTGGTGTCCCGGGTTTGGCCAGGACAGGGTTAATTTTCACCAGAATCCAGGAAGGGGCACAGCCGGGTGGGCTGACCCAACCCCAACCTGGCCAAACAGAGCCGGGTATTCCATACCATGTGCCGTCATGTTGGGTTCCAGTGGAGGGGGGGCGGCGCGGCGGGAACTCACTCGCGGCTCGGGAGGGCTCAGCGGTGGTGCAGTCAGAGAGAGCGGTTCTGTTCTGCGGGCTCTGCTCTGCTGGTTTGTTTTGTATATTCCCCTTTTTCTGTATCGTTGTTGTTACTGTTCCCTTAGTTTGCTGTTCTGTTAAACTGCCCTTATCCCGACCCACAGATTTCTGCCTCTTTCTTTCCATTCTCCTCCGCACCCCAGCGGGGGGAGGGGCGGCCGCGTGGCGCTTTTGTTTCCGGCTGCAGCCGAAACCAGAACAGTTGGGCTTTCATTATACATAATAATATTCGGTATAGTAACAGGAAACGGTGCCAAAATGTATCAAAAAGCATACATGATGACAGTGAACTACCTACATTGGAAACACAGTGTCCATAAAAGAGTTTTCCTCTATTCCCAGAAGAAAAGAGCCAAAACCTGTTAAGACATGAGCAATGTCAGATAAATAAGCAAATGTTGTTCACTTAGTAATACTGATGAATTCAAAAGAGGGGCTTTGATAACTTCTCTGATGGAAGACTCCTTCTGCCAACTGGCTGAATCAAGACTACTCTGAAACACTGCTATGAAACAACAATCTAAAACACACTTTAACTTCTTCATCAACGACCTGGATGAAGAGTTAGAATGTACCCTCAGCAAGTTTGCTGACGACACAAAACTGGGAGGAGTGGTAGATACACTAGCAGGCTGTGCTGCCATTCAGCGTGACCTGGAGAAGCTGGAAAGTTGGGCAGAGAGGAACCTGATGAAATTCAACAAGGGCAAGTGCAGGGTCCTGTACCTGGGGAGGAACAACCCCATGCATCAGTACAGGCTTGGGGTGGACCTGCTGGAGAGCAGCTCTGTGGAGAGGGACCTAGATGTCCTGGTGGACGACAGGTTGACCATGAACCAGCAGTGTGCCTTGGCTGCCAAGAAGGCCAATGGGATCCTGGGGTGCATTAGGAGGGGTGGGGCCAGTAGGTTGAGGGAGGTTCTCCTTCCCCTCTACTCTACCCTAGTGAGGCCCCATCTGGAGTACTGTGTCCAGTTCTGGGTCCCCACTTCAAGAAAGATGAAGAGCTACTGCAGAGAGTCCAGCGAAGGGCTACGAGGATGATGAGGGGACTGGAGCATCTGTCCTATGAGAAAAGGCTGAGGGAGCTGGGCTTGTTCAGCCTGAAGAAGAGCAGGCTGCGAGGGGACCTAATAAATGCTTATAAATATCTCAAGAGTGGGTGTCAGGAGGATGGGGCCAAATGTCTTTTCAGTGGTGCCCAGCAACAGGACAAGGGGCAATGGGCACAAACTGAGGCATAGGAAGTTCTGTCTGAACATGAGGAAGAACTTCTTCCCTCTGAGGGTGACGGAGCACTGGCACAGGTTGCCCAGGGAGGTGGTGGAGCCTCCCTCTCTGGAGATGTTCAAGACCCGTCTGGACAAAGTCCTGTGCAGCCTGCTATAGGTGACCCTGCTTTGGCAGGGGGGTTGGACTAGATGACCCACAGAGGTCCCTTCCAAACCTGAACATTCTGTGATTCTGTGATTCTATGGCACTGTAATCCATAAAAAAGAAAGAAGTACAGATGGGAAAGAAAGAGGTATCAAACAAGCCCTCTCCAAAACTGCACAACCTGAAACATATTCTGTGCAGCACTTCATTACAATTGAAAGTACAATGAGTAGGATAAGGAGGATTTTATCACAAGGTGAGCATTTCAAATCAAGTCCAACTTGACAGACCACGACCCCAAACTCGTATGATCTAAAAGTATTTGATACAAGATAATTCAGCAATTTCAATCTATGACCTAATGGATATTCATATATAAAACCTATGTTTAGCTGGCACTAATTAAATCCCTGCAGCAGAGCAGATTGAAGCATGTGAAAAATTGCTCCTGGTGATGATCCCACTGGAAAAGTATAGGCATTACACCCACAGTTTTTTTGATGGCCTGAAAGACTGAAGCCATAGAGATTATCAGGCATTGTTCAAAAGGAAGAACTCTCTCAAATCTGAGAGAAAGAGAAAAATGAAAAAAAAAAGTAGCCTTTGAGATATTTTTGCAAGTCAAACTTCTATGAATCTTTACAGCAAAACACTATAAGAAATGATGAGCCTCAGGCTTTTTTGCAATGATCTTGCTTAGAGTGTCTTTTATATTTATTGCATTCTGCTTTCACATCAATGGTGCAGGAACAAGCAATGTACCATGTTTATTGTGTCTTTTTGTGCCAGCATTATTAAATATAAGAAAGTTGAATGAAAGGCATTATCAAACATATTTTTGTGTTACAAATTAGTGAGTTTGACAAAATATTGCAATCTGCAATATGTAAACAGCTACATGCAGCAAATGGAGTTTTAATTAAAAGAAAGTCAGAGGCTGAAAATGATGCCCATAGATAATGGTTGCAAGGGGACACTTTTTAATATCTTAACTCAAATCTTGATGAGGGACTTGTTTCTTCACCTTGAGGATCCATTCATCTACTGTGAGTGTATTACAGAATCACAGAATCACAGAATAGTAGGGGTTGGAAGGGACCTCTGTGGGTCATCTAGTCCAACCCCCCTGCTGAAGCAGGGTCACCTACAGCAGGCCGCACAGGACCCCGTCCAGGCGGGTC
>Ga0065711_1014449_pt1 | contig 10444 bp, 12 predicted proteins | sample Hoacrofraction12_FD_59098 | JGI IMG/M metagenome (GOLD analysis project Ga0065711, IMG submission 59098) | Hoatzin crop microbial communities from Cojedes, Venezuela - Epithelial fraction 12 v2 (version 2) | ecosystem: Host-associated > Birds > Digestive system > Esophagus > Crop | place...
CACATTGTCCCTAGCCTTCCTTTTGCTGCTGATATAGTTGAAGAAGCCCTTCTTGTTGTTTTTGACATCCCTTGCCAGCTTCAATTCCAGGTGAGCCTTGGCCTTCCTCGGCTTTAACATACTCTGGCACTTTCAAAAATTATACGTTGTACCCATACACATAAAAACATACATAATTCAATGATTTAAAAGGCCACTGTCTGACGTGTACAAACATCACCTCTGATAGGTACATTCTAGTATTATCCAGTGTGTTCGATGCAGTCTAACAACGTTGGCAAGAAGAAAATTTGTCCTTTCGGTAGTCTAGCATTCTTTGCACGCTTCTCCTACACAAGTTCTTGCTCCAGCTTCGCCAGGAGCGATAGGCACACACTTAAAACATCAGACTGTGATGCAATTGCAATGGGTATTACATTTCTGACGGGTTTATGGGTTTCTGCCTGACTGCTGCACAGCCAGGGAGATGCACAACTTTCTTCCCGAGACTTTCTTTATCGTAATTGAAAATCAAGCCTGTGCGTGACTGTTTGTATAGAATGGAGAAATTTGGGACTTATGATACTATCATGTTATTTTTACACACAGCATTTAGCTCTGTAACAGTCCTCTCACAGGATGCCTGTAGCACGGCTCGGCCGTGCCTACACCACATGCGCGCACACACACACAGACACACACACAGACACACACACAGACACACACACAGACACACACACAGACACACACGCACAGACACACACACAGACACACACGCACACACGCACAGACACACACGCACAGACACACACGCACAGACACACACGCACAGACACACAGCCGTGCTACCCTGTATCAAAACCCTCTTTCTGCTGCTGCCTGCTCAGTTTCCACACTGCGCAGAGAGCCCACCCACGCTTCCACCACTGATACCAGAGGGAAAGGGTGAAATGAAGAACGGAGGTGTGTCCAAGACTTGTATGTACCTTGTATGAGGCAAAGAAATACATGCCCAGTCACAGCAACGTCCACTCCAACGTGAGTACCAAGCACCATCACAGCATGAGCCTTGCCATTTGGGCTGTGATGACGCGCTCTTACCATCTCCAAAGGGAACACAATCAGAGGACGCAGGCTGAAAAGTGCAAACAAATTTATTTTTTTTAAAAGTGTCATAACCTTCAATTTAATTCCATGCAAAACACCTTGATGATCTCACACTAAAGAGGCTGTGTGAAAGGAATACCTGCTGAAAGCTAACAAGCCACAAATAACGGCATTCTTACAATGATATTTTAAAAATGAAGAGGATTTCCATAGCTGGTTCTGAGTTTGGGGTCATCCTACAAAACCCCAGTATTGAAGCTGCAGTTGAAGGAATCTAAAAGCAAGGAAAAAAGCAGCAGTCAGCACCATGGTCTGCAAAACCCTGGCTCATTTAGAGCAAAATGACTGACCTGGGAAAATATGAAAGCATATTCCACATCAATTGGTCTGGTGTTTCAAGGATGGAAATCAAATTGAAGTCTAAAACACGATCAACATGGCCCAGCAACCAATTAAAAACAGGTGTGCACCTATTAGAGGACATATAAGGAGACCTATGAATAAGAAACAAAATTAAATAATATATTACACCAGAGAAAAAGGGAAGAAGGAAGGCAGAAGGACACGCAAGCACCAAATATCCCTGGGCGGGGAAAGACAAGGAAATGGGGAACTAGTTACCTTTCAGCTGAAAAAGATGACAGGCTGGCCTGGTTTTGGCTCGGACAGAGTCAATTTTCCTCCCGGTAGTTGGGGTGCGGTGCTGTGTTCTGGATGTGGGATGGGAGTGGTGTTGATAACATACTGATGTCTTTAGTTGTCGCTAGGTCATTAAGGGCTTTTCAGCTTCTTCTCATACTGACCTGCCAACAAGAGGACAGGGAGGGGAAGCTGGGAGGGGACACGGCCAGGACAGCTGACCCCAGCGATATTCCATGCCATATGACGTCACGCTCAGCGTATAAAGCTGGGGAAAGAAGAAGGAAGAGGGGGACATTTGGGGTGATAGCATTTGTCTTCCCAAGTAATTGTTACACGTGAGGGAGCCCTGCTTTCCTGGGGATGGCTGAACACTGCCCGCTGATGGGAATGTGAATGAATTCCTTGCTCTGCTTTGCTTGTGTGTGTGGCTTTTGCTTTACCTGTTAAACTGTCCGTATCTCAACCCACGAGTGTTCTCACTTTTACCCTTCTGATTCTCTCCCCCATCCCACTGTGAAAGCAGTGAGCAAGTGGCTGGCTGGTGCTTAGTTGCCAGCCAGGGTTAAACCACTACACAGAAAAAAACAAAAAAAAAATTGAAAAAGAGGAAGATGAAATGAAATAAAATAAATGTCAGGGAGGGTGGGAATCCACAATAAAGGAAAAGAAAAAATCCTCATTCAAATGCTCTGACTAATTGAAGAAAAGCTGCAGAAGGAATAAGGACTGCAGAAAACAACCACTGCCTTCATGGCCATAGACACCACACTGTTAGGTGTGACCACCCCTTAGCGGTACATCGAAAGCAAATGCTTTTCCCACCCCGAAGCCACAGACAGAAGAAAATCCCTGTAGAGCACAGCAGAAGCAAAAATAAGAAAAGAGATGGCAGGGGACTGGGATGAGGTGTGCTCCTGGAAGGGAGTGGGCACAACCAGAGCGGCTGCCGTCACAAGGTGATTATCCCAACACTGCTGAACATACTGGGGTGCCTGGGGGCACTGGATCCTAAAGCTTGTGTCGATGTTGTGGAGGTTTATGCTGGTTCACCATCGGCAGCAGCCACAGACCATCCCTCTGAAATGAAAGCAGAAGTACAGCAGGCATGAATAAGGAACGACTGGCGAAAATGAGCTCTCTAACTAAATTAGCTAGTTCATTGTGAAAGGAGGGATGCTAACATGATGCAGCATCTCAGAGATTTCAAAGAAGCAATTTGATGCAATTGTTGTGCCTTTTCCGCTTCCAAGTTGGCATGAGCTGTCCCTGTTCGACAGACGGCTCCCTGCCGCCTGCGGAATCAAAATGCTCGTGTCTTGGGATCACATTTAGCACGTCATGACCTCACTCGGTTTAGTTTCTTCCACTGCTCCTCTGACACAGTCACATTTCAGAGCCAGTTGTATCTGTAGCTAAAAACGAATGTGACTTGTCCTTTTCATATTTGCTATTATCTTGTTTGGACATCGTTACCTGAAGGATCTTCAGTTAATCCTCTGGATTGCTGATAAGAAACAAAAACAACACAGTGAGTGACAAACATATAACACACACCATTAAACAGTACGAAAGACTTAAAAACAGTTTTCTGATTTCATATTTCTATTTTTATATTCTCTGACAAGGCTTTTTTAAAAAAAAAACCAACTCACCTAGCACATTAATCATGTGCTAAAAAGCCTCTAAGAATCAAGCTAATTAAAAATAATTTGTGTTACTGAGCTATATTCTAATAAGGGAAAAAATAACTACTTCACTAACTGTATCTCATATCAGTAAAACTGCATGGTCTCAGTTCTACAGAGATCTGCATGCATGTATCCACTGAGATAATTCATTGCAAGAATGAAAACCAGTAGTAGTCCCAATGCACTCGATCCACTAAATACAGCTGAATTAATGTAGTATCAAAGTTGCAACACAATTTATGGCTAGCGAGATATAAAAACATTCAAACTTGGATTTCCTGCAGCAACTCTATTTGATCACTTGAAACAAAATATCGCTTTCTCATTGGAAATGAAAGTTCTTGAATGCAATACATTTCCATGTTTTAATGTGGAATACTACTTTGTGGAGAAGTTCTCACGCTTTTTGCCGTGTGCACCACCATGCCTTCTGTATTGTCAGTGAGAGTTTTGAAGTTTTAGGAAATTATGAATTCAGCAGAGTGCAAGCTGTGACACCGCCTGCCTTGCACTACTTGTTTGGCATCACCATTCTTGAGCCAATACACAGAAGCAGCTTCTTCACCTTGCAATGGCATACATGTCCCGCTGGGTATTTCACATCCAATCCTGTTCTGATCGAGACAGTCTCAAGAAAAGTATTAAAAATGTCTTTACTTGCCAAAAAATGTTTTTCTTAGCTTAGATTTAGTGATGAATCAGGAAAACACTTGTAATCACCTGTGAGCCGTCCTATGATTTTAATACTGCTGCAGACTGGAGTGAATTTATGAAGTTAATTCAGGAAAAGACAGTGCGAACCAAAAGAAGAAAGAGCAAGGATTATCTGCAGCCAGTGATGCCCACCAGCACACAGGGATCTAACCATCTGCTCTAACTCAGCATTCACCTGAATCTGCAGCAAGACCTTTCCACAGTCACTGCTTTCACTAACAGTTAAATGTGCTACAGAAGAGCGGCTTCAGCTGAGTGTGAAAGCAGCACGTGGGAGAATGTTACCAGGCTCCTTACAAGATAACGGCTATTTTTTGTTGTTGTTTTCCAATGTACAACAAGATATTCTCTTCTTATCAGTATTATTTGGATAGTGAATAATAGAAACTTTTCTCATTCTGTACAGTGTTTTCTCTTATTGTTGTCCCCATTGTATTATCACCTCTACACATTACTTCTAAGACAGAATGACAAGGATTTTTACAGTAGTGATGAAGTCCTTATCACTGTCCCAAAGGTAAGAACTGCCCCTGCTGGGATATTTAGACTGTAAGACAGACAAGCATGTAGACCCTGGATTTCTAGGGAGCCACACACATGCCTTCAGCAGAGCACAAGCTCTTCAGGAACAGTTCGTGGCTCCACAAAGAGGGAGAAATTGCCACAGCCAACACCATCCCTATGTAGGTGGACAGGAGAGAAGAGCCTGTTTTGGGAGGCAGGAGGGCAGGGTGGGCCCCATGAAGCTCTGTGTGCCTCGGTGGGCAGGACCTTCCCTGCTTGCTGAAGGAGAGGAAGGACAGCCGGTAAGCATGACCTTTCATCGCTGTCCCCTTCCCAGTCAGACTGGGAGCGGCCACCTCTGCCACCTATACCCCCATGAGAAGTATCCTTCCCTTGGCACTCAGTCCACCTCCGGTGGTGCAAACAAGCTGGAAACTGGCAATGCAGAAGAAGGCGCAGCCTGGAAGGGTGAAGAGTGTCCAATTCCTCCCCAGCACAGGGAAAGCACGAGGTTTTTAGGAAGATGTTCTCAGGCAGGGGACAAAGGAACAGCAAGCCTTGAACCATGACATACAGCTTTTAAGCATCCCTGGCAACACCTACATTTGTGTCTCGCAGAGGCCAAATGATTTTTGCTATATTCTTCGCTCGGATCAGCTTCAGACACTCACGGCAGGGTTCGCGTGTAGTGACGAGTTCAGCACTACACAGGTCTCTCTCAGAACTGAAAAAATACAGTATTGTCACAATTACAAACGAGGTGTGTTTGCAGAAGGAATTCTTGCCCTTGGAATCTAGAGTGGGTTCTTCTCTTTTTTTCTCTTCTATCACTGGCAAAGGGAGGTGAGTAAGGGATCTCCAGCCCACAACAAGCAGATACTTGCAGTACATACCGTTAGCTTGCCAACTTAGGAAATGGATCTACCTATTCTTTGCATACTCACAGCACCGTGAAGACAGACACTCTGGTTTATGAAATGAGTATCCAGGAATCCTTTCAGCACCAAGCCATAATCACCTGAACATGAGAGCAGGTGACAGGAGAGCATTCAGTCAACACATTGCCCGCTAAGCACTTGTCAGAAGAGGGACCATCAGCCAAGGACATGCGCACAAGCATTTGCAACAGCACTGTCAGTCTGCAGAAGAATTTGCCATAGGCAGGAAACTTCATGAAACTCAGTTTGTGTGTGCAAAGGAGGCAGTCTGAGTTGACCACCCAGCTGTGATGCCCTGCATTTCAAATGGCTAAGTGATACCAGAGCCCACACAGAAGCTATAGCTCTGCTACTGGCTACTCCTGTCTCCAGCACATGTGAAGACCTCCTGTCCATGAGAACTGGGCTTACATGAGGTCAGAGACCGGGGACTAGCAGGAACCTCTGAGACCGTCACATAAGTTCGCTGGGTGTATTAGAATATAAGATCACGTGGACCTAAATCTCTGTAAAGAACAATTGTACTCCATGCCTCGTAAGACTAAATTCCTTTCCATGCCATGTGACATTACTTCTCCTTTCTACGCTTTGGAAATTCCCATGGTAGATCAGTCAGACCACTATTTCTTCATTAATGAAGCACCCAACATCAAGACTTTTTTCATCTAATTCCTTCAAAATATTTAATGAGTTCCTACCTCATAATAATCATAATAGCTTCTGCACATACAATTGCACGCTGGTCAAAATCATCATCTGCCTTCTTGCAAAATAAACTATTCATTGCCCCTTTTGGATATCCACTGTAGCCCAGGGCAACCTAGAAAGAAACAACACAGAAAGAAACAAAAGCTAATGTTGTTCTGGGACCTTTAGTTACTTACAGCCTAATCTAACTCCTAAAAGCTGCTAATAACTTCAGTGAGAGTCCTCATGTGATGCTGTTTGGTAACGTTTATGCAGATCTCCATTTCAGAACGACCGATTGTGGATCCTAATCATACACTTCTACGATATGTGAAGTTTCAGAAAATCATGAATATTTTTTTCCCCAAAAGGATAATTTGTCTTTGTTTCCAGAAATACATTTTCCTATGAACACGAAATACAATGCTTCTAAACAATCACCACAGGAAAAGTTGATTAGGAAGAAAAAAAATAACACAAAAGAGGCTGCTAAACAAGGTGTCACAAAAAAAGTTTTGAAAAATGTTAGCTATGTTTTCTTAGTTGTGTCCATTTTGGAAACATATAAAATAAAACTAAGCGTGGAGTTTCAATATGATAATAGTAACAATGTCATCAGAGACATCAGCTCGTTACTTTAAACTTTAGCAAACATGGGACTTCACCTCTTCTAACTGCTGAATGTATATTAAATAATCCATCATCTTAATGTTCTGGGACAGAGTTAAGGAATATAAACTTTTTTTTTCCACAACAAGTTGTTTTATATTACTGCAACTCCACTAACTTCTTTTTCAAGAGAGTCCATATGAAGCAATTTACTGCCTCATTTACACGCATAAACAGAAGCCTAGTAAACTTAGAGTGCAATTCTTAGGACAGAAATGGGCTTTTGAAAACATTTCTCTGCCTGATAACTCATTACATAGCAATCTTACAAGCACTATTTGCATATGATAACAGATCACAGCTAGACACTTCTATAAGAAGAGCGCAGTTTCCTAGACCACGTAAGCCTTTACTTACAATGTTGTCTTCCTTGTAAATCACTGTCCCCACTCCATTATTATTGTCTGAGGATAAACAGCCAAACATTCACAGTTATAAATTCATACAACACCACGATACTACAACAAACCTGCTGGGCAAAAGGCATGACATTCTTAGTCACGCCTGCTGGTCCAGAGATGCAGAACACACCTGTTGGGACAAAAGCTGCTGTTCCTTGCTTGCCTACCTCCAGAAAACATTGAACCAGGTAAACTGCTGACGAGAAGGCTAACCAGATGTTAGGCTAATCAGTGCACTTACCTCCAATCCTCGCAGCTCTCTGTCTCCTGTAGTCCACCTCAGTTGCCCTATCTAGCACTCTTGTGTAGAAGTATCAAAACCATTGACCTTCCCCACTGCTGAGACTAGCATGCTTGCTGTCATTGCAGCTCAGGAGGAGTTTAAAAGCCGCTTTCTTTGCCTGAACAGCAGGTTCTGTTAGACCTTCCTCAAGGCACAGGCATATGCAATGACATCTACTGCCCAGGATGTCCCCCTTCCTCCTCCCTCCCCCAAGAGGAAAGAACCCCTAGAATGGTCTTTTGTGAGAAAGGGAAAAGAAAAGTAGAAACTTTCCATCTTTTGGTGACCCAGGGGAGCTGATGCGGGCGTCATGCTGATGGCGACTCCTGAGACATGGCTGGTAGCCATAAGACTCCACTCTGCTATCAGTGAGCAACTGTTACAATGATTAAGAGCAGTCAAACGCTGCAACGCCTTCTCTTCCATAAAGCAGCCCAATGCGTTTAGCTACCAGTAACAGAAGCATTGTGAAATGGTAGTAGGGATTTGGGATAAAGTGGGAAAACGCCTGCCGTGCTGCTGAGTGAACCCTATTCTCAACCTGCACAGTACAACTGAACGAAAAAACAGCCTAATATCTGCAGTGTCACTGACCACAGCCAGACAGACTAATGGACAACGTAAGAAAGTAACAGATAATTACCCCCAGTTTTGTTTTCAATTTACCTATCGTAGCAGTGCTTCTTCAGTTTTGCAAATCTTTAATGTAAAAATAGGAAAGCTCGCCAAAAAACAGTGTTGGAACTGACCGCCTGCCATTTGATACCATGGAGTAACTGGCCCCAACGAGAGCCTCCTGCAATCAGCCTTAGAAATCCCCACCTGGTGAGGAAGACAGGAGAAGCACGTTCCTCCTCTTCCACAAGTTTGTCTAGCAGTACAGAAAGAGCCCAACTAAATACCCCTGTGCTATGTTTCTTTGGGTCTTACTCAGCCCTGGGGATCACACTGGAGCAACTCCCCCTTCAGAAAAGAGATCTCCATTTGGTAGTAATGATACACTCTGATTTTACTCAGAGAGATTTTTTGCCCACTTGGCACTACCTGCCTTCCTCAGATAACCTGAATATGTTTTATAAGACAATTATTCAACATTAATTAATTTTATAACACAGGAAATACCAGCGTGATACTAAAGTTGGCTAGATACACACAGTTTCATGAATTAGCTAACAGAACGTAACGTAATCAATTGAAGACTTTTTTCAGTGCATTAAATCTCCAGGAATATGGGTAACAACTATGTAGGATTTTTCTACGCTGTGTGAATTACTCAGCTAAATTTAGGAATATTAATTTACTTACCACTTCTGGATGCTAATAAATGACAGAGCTGTAATGCGTGGGTGTATTTACAATTATTCTTTACAGTGGATTCCTTCTCTTCTAAGATCATTATTTCTTCATCTTTGCAACTTGCCAGAGTTTTAAAACAATCCTTTGCTGTAGTAAGATTTTCTTCTTTCTTTTTTCTTCTTTATAAACAACGTATTAGCTCTGGTAGGAAAAAACAAAAGACAACGGAATTAAAGTTAATACTGAGTGTCCAGGTTCTTTAAATCTTCTGTACATTCAGGCAACGGCAGGTATTCTCACGCCCACTGTTGCTACAATAGCACAAACAGTAAATTATACTGTCGCTGGCTACAGCCCCCCTACAAGGCTGGTACACGCACTACACGGTCACAAATAAGAATCACAGAGTAACTTAGATTTTAAATGGACACCTGGAGGTTATCTAATCCCTCTCCCTGCTCAAAGCCAGGCCAAGTTCAAACTTAGATCAGATTATTGTTCTTACTTAGAAAACAGTTTTTGTTTTCTCCATCACAGAAGTAGTTGGAATAATCTTCTAGGTGATCACCCATGGGTTCAGCTGTTCTGAGGTTCAGTAACACCAACAGGGAACATTTCGCTGAACGCAGGTCCACTCCATCTGCCCCGGCGGATGTCTGCATGGGAACCAAAAAATCCTTGTGCCGTTTTTTGGAAAAGAACAGCCGCTTTGGGATTCTCTTACAACTTCTGAAAAGACTGTAAACATGTATTTCTGTAAATTGCTCAAAGAAATAATAGCATTAAGCAAAGCAAGAGTGAGGCAAGTAGTATCAGTGATATCAACAGAGATCTATTACTGAATATCTGACCAAAAGCTAAAAGGATGAAGTGTGTGGGTTACTTTAATCCTTTAAGCAATCACCTGATGCATTCAAGCACCTTTTGACAATGGTAGACTAACTACCGGAGACAGCAGCTAGAAAAGTAATACGTTCAGGATACGCCTGCAGCTCTGGAAACATGCCGTGGCCTATTTTCATTACAGCACCGAGTGAGAAAACAGCTATTTTACATTTGATTCTAACACAGAAGAAATTACCATGAATCTGAAAATGGAAAGTAATTCCAGTAAACATTACAATGATGTGATACATAGGAAAGGATGTTGTAAGAATAGAATGCTGATAATGATTTCAGAAAGACCTATATCAGCAAACTTAAGGAACTGTTAGGAAGTCTCTTGGAAAATTAACTTAGTAGAAGAGAAACAGGAGTAAAATACCCTGATGTAAAGGAAAAGTCAACAACATCTTTGAGACCACTTTGATTGTACCAACAGATCTTTATCAAAACCAGAATCAGAAAAAAAAACAAAAGGAAATAAAGGCAATCTGAAGAATGAGCACAAAGCAATAGTATAGCCTGTACAGATAAAATTAGAAAGACTAAATTACCGAAAAAATACAGATGCTTGCACTAGCAAGGGATACAAAAGGCAAAAAGAAAAGGGTATACATAAAATCACAGGAAGAAAACCAAAGGAGGCACGGTTAC
>Ga0065711_1051255_pt1 | contig 10444 bp, 9 predicted proteins | sample Hoacrofraction12_FD_59098 | JGI IMG/M metagenome (GOLD analysis project Ga0065711, IMG submission 59098) | Hoatzin crop microbial communities from Cojedes, Venezuela - Epithelial fraction 12 v2 (version 2) | ecosystem: Host-associated > Birds > Digestive system > Esophagus > Crop | place...
TGGTTTGATTTGTTTTGGGGGGCTGGGGTGTCCTGCAGTTGTTACTACTGATAGACAAAATGGCAAGTTAAATCTCTTTGCCAGTCGAGAAATGGAAAGAGCTAGTTTAATAGAAGACTGATATTAGAGACACCAGTAAGGATTTTTGTTAAACCTTTGAAGCTTATTTAAAGATGTCTGTCAGCAGATTGTAGTAAAAGCAAACTGTGTGTGCTAGCAATGTGCCATTGAACATTCAACAAGTGAAAATACTCTAGAACTTCAATGTGGCTTGACAATAGATATAAAAATGGATGAAGTGTAACATGGCTTTGAGTTTCAGAAAGTCATGAGACTAGTAAAACCTTTTTAACGTTACTTGTAGTGATAAAAGTGCAATACTGTCCTTCCATTTTTTGTTCAGAATTCCATCTGGTAACTTAGAATATTAATCATAGAGACATACCACAAAATTGTAAATGTAATTAAAAACTGTGCGACAGCCAGCCCAGTATTTGGCTCTGCTTAGATGCCATGGTAACATTTAGTTTTGTAAATAAAAGTACTGTGATTTTCTTCGGAGTATTAGCAGAGGCAGACCTTCCTAGAAGTAGATGTACATCCGCAATAAATCAAATGCTCAAAAGTATGTTCTTTATTCAGCTGTACTTTAAAATATGATACCTCTGTGGAATCCTGATTTCTGTAATATTAAAGTGAGCTGTATTGAATGTATGGGCATAAGTATGCACCATTTATGAAAACAGGTGTTTTATGTGGGCTTTTTCAAGTTACACTTTTTGAGGAACCTTCCTGTTTCTTAAATAAGATTGTAGGTAGCGTGGGTCTGCCTCTCAGCAGTGACATGAAAACATTTTTCGAGGGGAGATGCGACTTAGCGGTTGAGCTAGCATTAGCATGTGCATGGAAATTGGCTTACAAATTTTGACTCCTTTATACTTAAGCAAAATGATGATGTTGATATAAAGGGTAAAGTTAGCTTTTTTTTCCTTTTTTTTTTTTTCCCTAAACGGGCTTTCTTCAGAAGAAAATTCAGTCTTTGGCTCCCGTATATTGATTCAGCTTTTGCAGCATTGCATTGGCAACAGAAGCATGATTGACTCCAAGCAGTGCTCCTTTTGTACTTTTGTGTTTGCTAATCTCTTAAAAAAGAGAAGTTTCCTGAATGATCATGGACAGGAATAAAACAGTGAAAATGGAGCTTGTACTGTTTGATGTTAAATGACAAGCACTTGTAAGTGAGTGTGTAATACCTCTTTGTTTTGGAAAGGTGGTGGGTGCAAAAGTGGTCACCAATGCTCGCAGTCCTGGTGCTCGCTGTTACGGCTTTGTTACGATGTCTACAGCTGAGGAAGCAACAACGTGTATTACGCACCTCCACAAAACAGAGTTACATGGGAAGATAATTTCAGTAGAAAAAGTGAGTAGTGATCCTCAAAGATAACCCGTTACTATCAGATTGTACAAATGATCAAGACCACATTCTCAGCTGATGATGTGCAATATAAATTTCAGGCAAAAAATGAACCTGCTGGGAAGAAGCCAAGTGAAAAGAAAGAAAATGAAGCAAAGAAAGAAACAGTCAGTGACAGGTACTGTTTTAAATATTGTCTGTCCAAAGGTATTTTGCTGTTCCTCGGTCTATGTTGATTTGTCAGGAAAAACAAAGTTACAGGAAGAATTTCTGTGGGAAATGGTCAAGAAGAGCGATAGGTGTGTTTTTCCAGCTTTTACTACAAGATAAATGTCTGTTGATGTTCAGTGCCTAACTTAACACATTTCTGCTAGGTGCTTTAAGATAGGCATTGAAAAATTGTATTTTCAAGCATACCTTTTAATGTAGCTGTATTTGGTTTTTAGTAAAGATTGTGGTACTTTCATGTCATAAATGTACAGAAAAGGCCATCTGAGAATTTTGATTGGTATGTCACTGTTTCTTTGTTAAATTTTTCTCTCATTGGAATAGGGCTTTCTCATGTGGTTTGGGATCACAAGCAGTTGAAGATCGGTTGTCCAAGATCCGGTTTCCAGAACATGGTCCTCTTCAGCACTTTTTTCTCTCTAGCGTTATTCAAAGTAGCTGAAAAGGACACTAAGAGGGTGAATAGGACACGAAGTCCTTTGCTGTAATTATCTTCTTGAGGCATAACTCCTATTAAATGCTATTTGCTGAGCAGTTTTTGCCTTTATTTCACCTAGTTGCCCAACAACTAGGTTCACATTGGTGTTTCATAGTTGTCATGTTGCATAAGAAACTTTGTGGGCATTAAGCACATGGTTGGGTGAATTTTTCCTTTTGCCTCCAGTTCATATACCTGAATCATGGCCAAGGTTTTATGACAAGTGCACAGCATGGTCTGATTGTCTTATTTTATGGTGTAGGAACTTGCAGAAGTAAATATTTAGAAATCTAATTATGACTGTTTTACCACATCAGAATTCTACTTTGTTGCTGTGTTGCTAGCATTCTCCTTTAATTTTCCTTTCTTTTTCTTACTCTCTATTAGTCTAATCTATACCAATATCTATCTATAGACCTGGCAGTGTTAAAAGGGATGAGAAATCTGACGAAAAAGATGATCCTAAAAAGACAGAAGACAAAGACGAAAAGGAAAAAAAAGATAAAGATGAAATGAAGTCTAGTTCATCAGATCAACCTAAAACTGTGAAGTCAGGTAATTTGGCTATTCTTTTCTTCGTAGAGTAAAAGATATGGTGAAGTATGAATAACTAATTGTTGGTACTTCTATCCAGACAACTGCCAATACTCTAGAATTATAATGTCCAGTTCTTAGTTGGAAATCCAGAAGGTATAAAGAAGCCAAGGGGAGGGTGTTTGACATTGTGTCATCCATAACAGAACCACCTGCAATAGGTATAGTGAAAAAAAAGATTTTTGAAGAGTGTTAAATGCCCATTTTCACATTTTAGAGAATATAACTTATGGCATAGCAATGAGTGGTCTAGGTTATGTAGTTTGATTTGTTTTTCCATCTCTTTCCCCTCAACCTCTGATTTATTTAGGAAGTAAAGGAACAGAAAGAACGGTAGTAATGGATAAATCCAAAGGAGAACCTGTTATTAGTGTGAAAACATCAACTGCATCAAAAGACAGAGTAAGTAATGTTTCTGCATGGGAAACACTATGCATCAGTTTTCCTCGGAAACAAATACTGAATCCTGCCAAAATACCTGTAGCTTACGCTTGTCTGTCCAATTAGAGTTTCTAAAACGTGGGTTTAGATCTTACTTAGTAAAATACATTTCATATGGCTGGTACCATATTCAGCAATGAAATCCTGCCAAACAAATGTGAGGAGGTAAGTATTATTGTGATAATATAATGTGTGTCTGTAGTGTTGAAAATCCAACAGCTTTTTTTAAAAATGCAGGGACCAAGCTTTGAGACATGATATGTATGAATGGAAACAGAGTTTAGAATATCGTCTGGGATATTTGGCCTTTAATAAATGTACTGCATTAAGTTTCTCTATTTCAATATTAAATACAGAGCATTAAGAGCCAGGATCGCAAATCAGAGAGCAGAGAGAGACAAGGCATTGTGCCATTTGACAAAATTAAAGCACAGCGAAAGATGAGAGAGGCAGAGCAGCGCCGGTAAGACCAACAGTGAAATTGTTTGAATTTTTTTTTTTTCTAGAATTAATATGATATTTTTTTTAATTAAAATGGCTAAGAGGTAAAGAGAGGTTTGATTTATTTTTTACTTGTGTTTTTTTATATATTTGTGCGTCACATATCTATTGGAATAGGGAAAGCTCCAATTATTGACTCTGTTAAGTTTGAAATTGTTTTTTGGGGGAAAAAAATGCAATTTGTTTTTTGTTCTTTTTCCACTTTATAGATTTTGTGGTTTAGATTGATTTAAGTATGCTGCTCTCGTTAGCTGAGCATGCATTAAAGTTGAGGTGAAATGATAATTCTAAACTCGCTACACTCAAATATACAGGGAAAGACCAGGAGAAAAGTTGTCTTTCTCAGAATCAGACCTTGTCATTCTTGTAACAGCATTCGGTCTCCATAATATTTGAAATAAAACTAGATTAATATTTTTGTATTTAAATACATTGTGCCTATAGAGAAACTGGGGGGTTTTTCAGCAAGCCTTCAAAGTTGCCACATTGTATCTTTTTAGTTAAGAACCTAATTCAGGTATTTCATTTTTTTTGGTGGGGTTTTATTTCTGTATTCGTGATACAGGATAAAGGTGGTAATGGTCATCCTTCGCATTCCTTGCTAAAACTGTTCCCTGAATTCCATGTTAAAACATTTTCCACTCATTAGAAAACTTCATTAATAACTGGAATTAAGTTGAATTGGACAGGCAGAAAATGCTTTCATCATTCTTACTGTAGGGGAAAAAGTTTCTCTCTCTTAGGTAGATTTCTTAGCCTTAGTGGAGTCGTATTATGTAGCATACCATTCTGGCTTCTTAAGAGTTGGATATTTTATTTGAGTAGACAGAATGAGCTTGGGGCATTTGGATTCAAATTCTTCGGACCATATAGGATTATTTGACCCCACAGGTGGGTTTTGTGGAAGTAGTACAATAAATCTCTAAATACGAGTAATTCACGTGTACGCTGAGTGTCTTCCCTCTGTGTCCTCCCTCCCACCTCCACCCCCAGGTATAATTTCAAGGATCTGACACAAGTTTGCAGTCACTGTGGTTTTGGTTTTTAATTCTTCTTTTTTCTTTTTTTTCTTTTTGCCTTTTTAACTTCCTTTATTTGTTGAAATATTAGATCTGTAACTTTTTTATTTCTGTTAAAATAGCACACGTGAGCGTCGGGAGAGACAGCAGCACCTGCAGACTATCCGGGAACGAGAAGAAAGGGAGAGGCTTGAGATTGCTCGTGAGAGACTGGAAATTGAAAGGCAGCGTCTTGAACGCGAGCGGATGGAAAGAGAAAGACTGGAAAGAGAACGAATGCACATAGAGCACGAAAGGAGAAGAGAACAAGATCGCATTCAGCGAGAAAGAGAAGAGCTGCGACGCCAGCATGAGCAACTGCGCTATGAACAGGAACGTCGGTCTGCAATGAGAAGACCGTATGACATAGATGGCAGGTAAAGCCAGCAAGTACAAATGATACAAGTGGAGAACGCTGCCAGGTTCTGTCTCATCAGCCTGTGCTATAAAAAGCTATCCGTATGCTCTCGGCTTCCATTAATCAGCAGTTGTTGATTGCGTTGAGATCATCATGTTTAACAGCCCCAGTCAAACTATCCTCTCTAAAGTTTTTCAGCTCCCTCTGAACATTCTTCTCATACCAAATCCAAAACACAGCAGCTACTGGGAAGAAAATTAACTCTATCCCAGCTGAAACCAGGAAACTTAATTACCCTTCTTCTGGTTTGCACAGTTTGGAAGGAGGGAACAATATCGAAAGCCATTATCTTGACTAAAATGAAAATTTTCTTTTGTTCAGGAGAGATGATCCATACTGGCCAGAGGCAAAACGAATGGCAATGAATGATAGGTACCATTCAGATTTCAGTCGCCAGGATCGCTTCCATGACTTTGATCACAGGGATCGTGGCCGTTATCAAGACCATTCAATAGACAGGTTGGTGTCTTACCTCCACTATGTTGGCTGAAATCAAAAGACAAAAATGTATTTAATGTCACATTTTGCTGCCTTTACTGTGTTGTGTTTGGTTTGCATTTTAAACCACATGTAAGGGTAGCTTAGTGGCTGTGGACTTTTTCTTACATAACCATGAAGAGACCTGTACTATACTGTGAGTTAAGCCTTCTGGCAGGCTTCTTCAGAGTGTTCTGCTTGCAATACTGTTTTGCATATTTGTAGGATTCTGAAAAGTTACTAAATAATATTGTAGGCACCTAGCATATTAACAAGAATATTCTGGTTTATACCTTAGGACTAACTCGGTTTTCCAGGAATCCAGAATGTGTCATGGTTTCCATAAGTTCCAGCTGTTTGTGCCTTTGTAGATAATATTGGCACTGCATGGAAGCAGGATTTTTCATCTGTGTTGCTACATAGATGGAATTTTATAGACTGCTGTATGTTTTATTACCACAATCTGATTTTAATTGTCTGTTTGTAGGAGAGATGGATCAAGGACAATGATGGGAGATAGGGATGGACAAGTAAGTTGCTTTATAAAGCTACAGAAACATCTTAACTTCTTATAACCTGATTTTCTACAGTGTGTGTCAGATTAAATTTCAGTAGTTAAGTGATATCTCCCAAAATATATATCAATAACCAGATTGTCTTGTTTTCTTTAATGAGATGAAAATTATTTCAGAATCCTCAAACGCTTTTTACGGATAGCTAAGCTGTGAGACTCAGAGGGACATGGATAGGCTCAAGAGTTGGGCAGAGGGGAATATCCTTAAGTTCAACAACAGGAAATGCCAAGTCCTGCTCCTGGGGAGGAATAACCCTGTGCAGCAGTACATGCTTGGGACCAACCGGATGAAAAGCAGTTTTGCAGAGAAGGACCTTGGAGTTGTGGTGCACAATAAGCTGACCATGAGTCAGCATTGCACCCTCCTGGCAAAGAAGGTCAATAGCATCCTGGGCTGCATGAGAAAGAGTGTTGCCAGAAGGCTAAGAGGGGTGATCCTTCTTTACTCGGCACCCATCTGGTGCACTGTGTCCGGTGCTGGGCTCCCCAGTACAAGAAAGATGAGAGCTTACTGGAGTAAATGCAGCCCAGCACCACAAATGATGAAGGGCGTGGAGCTGCTTTTGCCTTAGGAGAGGCTGACAGAGCTGGGACTATTCAGCCTGGAGAAGAGAAGGCTCAGGAGTTATCAGTATGCATTAATACCTCACAGGAGGGAGGGTATGGAGAAGATGGACCCAGCTTCTACTCAGTAGTGGCCACTGACAGGACAAAAGTCAATGAGCACAAACTGAAACATTAAATTCCATCTGAAGGCAGAACAAATGACTTTTTTTTCTTCTTTTTAAACTGTGAAGGTGGTCAAACACTGGAACAGGTTGCATGGGGAAGCTGTGAAGTCTCTAGCTGTGAGGATACTCAAAATCTGATGGGAGACTGTTCTGGACAGCCTGCCCTGCCTGACCCTGTTATAGCAGTGGGGTTGAACGAGATGATCTCAGGAGGTCCCTTCCAACCTAAATGATTCTGAGATTGAGTAACTACAGCTGGGCAGCTTTAAACAATTAAAGAGTCTGTTTCTGGTACTCCTGTGAGTGTTCTTTGCCTTTTAGCATTATCCAGATGAGCGCCATGGAGGACCAGACCGTCATTCACGAGACTCTCGGGAAAGTTGGGGTAGCTATGGATCTGACAGAAGAATGAGTGAAAGTAGAGGGATACCCCCCCAGTCACGGTTAGTATGCTTAACTGAAAATAGTTTTTAAGGAGTATATCTAAGGAATATTTCTGTATGTGAAAGTGGGACTCAGTTTTTGGAAGTATGATTCTTTTTTTCCAACTTTCATCCAAGTATGTGGTCTGTTGGATGGACTACAAATGATTAGCTCTTTCAGCTTGCCTTGTGCATCAAAGCATGCATCTTGGCATGATGGTTTGTTTTTGTTAAATAACTTCACATCCAAAAGTCTTCATGTTTTCAATAAATTTCACTTAACATTACTATCAGAGCTTGATATTTTCAGGGTGGTGGTTCTTCCCTGGTTTGTAGTTGTTGGAAGCACCATCCGGTCAGCCCTTTGAAAGGAAAACAAGTTAATAAAATGTTTACAGATTGGGGGCGGTGGTGTTTTGAGGTTTTGTGTTGTGTTTTTAGTAAGTCCTGTGAGTAAGCCATCCTACAGAAAACACTGAAAATAAATTGACTGGTCAAAACAACAAGCTAGGATGTCCGGAGTAAACTGGGACATCACTGTGGCATAACCCAGATTAAGAAAATCTTACTTTTTTATTCGTCGTATTAGTTGGATTGAACAGAAGGCTTATTACTGAGATTTGATTTAACAGATAGCAATATAAATGCAAGATTTGCATGTACCTTGGTAAAGTATTTGAGTAAGCTTGTGACTTAGTTGTTTTACCTGAATCTGTTTTGTGTGATCTGGATAATGTGAGAAGGTACAAATTTCATACTTTTGCAGGGATGGACGTGACTGGGGTGATCATGGTCGAAAGTTTGAAGGACATCAAGATCGTTCCTGGCAGAGCAGCGTGGATGGAGGAATGATAGGACGGGATCATGAGAGATGGCAAGGTATGCTTCTTGCACAACGGCTCATTAGTTGTGCTACATAAAGCAGAAAATACAAGCATTATTATCCTTGGAGATAAAGTAAAACCATTACTGTGGATATAAAGGAAGCATTTAAACTTTTTTAGGTGGAGGTAGAGGCAGACCTGGCCATGTGATGCATCGTGGAGGCATGTCAGGGTAAGAACTGTAAAAAGAGCAAAGAACGAAAAATCACACAAAAAGTTTTAAAAGAACATCCATTATATAAACCTGACCATCAGAGTCACAAGAAAAAATTAAAATGTCTGAATCACTTTCTAGGCGTGGAGGTTTCATGCAAGGTGGCAACCAAAGTCAGATGATGCATGGAGGAGGAATGCAAGGAGAAGGATTTGCTGGTCAGGACAGAGCAAACAGACCTAATGATCCTCGTTTCAGCCGTCGCTACTGAATGTGTTTTAATTTTTAATGCAAGGTGGCAACTGAAATGAATCTGTTACCCAGGGTTACCATTAATTGTAACTTATGGGCTACTGTAAGTGTAATTTGTTTTTTTAAGCTGCTGCCATATTATGTCACTCAATCCAATGTGAACTCATTTGTTTTGTAACGTGTTGTTCATATCCCATTTAAAATGTTTGTTAATGAAGCATTCCATTTTCCATAAATAAAAGCCAGTTTACAGTTAATTGCTTTGTTTCAGCAGTCCCTGAAAAACTAATTTATGCAGCTATATGTTAAACCATGTAACTTTCTTTCAAAGATGAAGTATCAAAATGCCTTACACATGTCCCTTTGCACTTTTAGTAGCATACAGCTCCCAGAAATACACTGAAATATTGTGTTACTTTGGACGTGTCAGAATTAACTAGCAAATGGGCCAGCATGAGAGAATGTTAGTAGATTGCAGCTGTCAAAGTTTGAACACCCTGCCGCTGCAAAATTGACTTAGAGTCCTCTACAAGTGGTGAAGAATTTTTTTCATCTTGTCTCATGTTGGTAGGTACTGTGCAACACAATACTCTTCACTTTCTGAAAAAGGCTACATGCTGACTTACCAGCAGTTTCTGTAAGAGCAAATGCACAGGTAGTTGTGAAAGTAATGACTTCCAAGTGCAAGTCAGAATAATTTTTGTTTAGCTTCTGATAGGTTGGCCTCACCAATTTCAGAACAGTAATTTTACCTATAAATCCATAATTTCCTTGAAGAAGTAGATTAGAAACAGCCATTGACTGTGCTTTGGCATAATCTTAAGAATGTGTTGAGAACTAACGTGCTCAAGATTGGTGCAAATGATCTGTCACTTTGTGATATCCAAAAGGGGTTGTAAGATTTCCCCGCCGGCCAGGGAAGGCTCTATTTACAGACCACACATTTGTAAGCATGAGGAACGCCGCCCTCTCCTGGCCTACTATTTAAGGAGTTTGGAGAGGTCAAAAAAGTCATGCCTATGGCCCAGACCATTGCATCAACAACCTATGTAGAGGTTGATGCCAAAGGGATATCATCTTATCATTTGGGGAGACAATTCTAATAAAAGAACGTTTTTGACCACCATGGGGGGGGAGGGGGGAGGGACAGGACAACAAACAGCCAATCAAACTGGACCCTCTTATCTCATTATGGTGTTTACTGCATCTGAAAATCATACTTCAGGATGAAGACTCTTTTCCCACCAGGATTTTAACCGAGCTGCATTTCTCTCTAATTCTGCCAGATGGCCGTGCTGACTGCACGCATGTTTCTGACATGGTGGCAGCTGATCACTCAAACCTTGGCACCTGGGCAGTGGCTATGATACCTGTCCAGTCTTTATTAAATCCAGTGCACAGAAATGATGGGACAGATTCTGGTTTTGGGGTTGGTTTTGGGGTTGGGTTTTGCCCAGTGCAAAGATTTCTATGGGCTATCAAAAAAAAAAAAACAACCACGCATGGCATCACAGAATCACTAAGGTTGGAAAAGACCTCTAAGATCATCGAGTCCAACCATCAGCCCATCACCACCATGCCTACATCGCTGAGACAAAGCTAAACAGCTGCCTTCTATTTCCCAATTCCAAATAAACTCACAACAGAGACAATGTGACCCTACTGTAGCAGACCCTCAGAATGTCTACTACTGGTGTGCCCTGGGTTCGGCTGGGATACGGTTAATTTCCATAAGAAGCCAGGAAGAGACACAGCTGGGACAGCTTACCCAAATTGGCCACACAGAGCAGGTATTCAATACCATGTGATGTCATGCTC
>Ga0065711_1051291_pt1 | contig 10444 bp, 3 predicted proteins | sample Hoacrofraction12_FD_59098 | JGI IMG/M metagenome (GOLD analysis project Ga0065711, IMG submission 59098) | Hoatzin crop microbial communities from Cojedes, Venezuela - Epithelial fraction 12 v2 (version 2) | ecosystem: Host-associated > Birds > Digestive system > Esophagus > Crop | place...
CCTCGTAGCCCATGTCCGCGATGAAGCCGCTCTGCTCCGCGCCGAGCAGGTTGCCCGCGCCACGGATGTCCAGGTCCTGCATGGCGATATGGATGCCGCTGCCCAGGTCCGAGAAACTCTCGATGGCGGACAGGCGGCGCCGCGCCTCGGGGGTCAGGCCCTCGTCGGCGGTCGGCACGAGCAGGTAGCAGAACGCGCGGCGGTTGCCACGCCCTACGCGTCCACGCAGCTGGTGCAACTCGCTGAGGCCGAAGCGGTGGGCGTTGTTGACGATGATCGTGTTGACGTTGGGCATGTCGATGCCATTCTCGATGATGGTGGTGGCGATGAGCACGTCGTAGTCGTGGTGGGCGAAGTCGAGGATGACCTGCTCCAGCTGTTCCGGCGGCATCTGACCGTGACCCACGGCGACGCGCGCGTCGGGGATGAGGCGGTTGACCATGTGCTGCAGGCGGTAGAGCCCGTCGATGTGGTTGTTGACGATAAACACCTGTCCGTCGCGGGCGAGCTCGAAGCTGACGGCGTCGCGGATGATGTCGTCGTCGAGCACGTTGACGGCGGTGACGATCGGGTGGCGGTTGGCGGGCGGCGTGGCGAGGGTGCTCAGGTCGCGCGCGCCCATCAGCGAGAACTGCAGCGTGCGCGGGATAGGCGTCGCGCTCATCGTCAGCGTGTCCACGTTCACCTTCAGCTGCTTGAGTTTCTCCTTGACGGCGACGCCAAACTTCTGCTCCTCATCGACCACGAGCAGCCCCAGGTCGTGGAAGCGCACGCTCTTGCCGATGAGTTTGTGGGTGCCGATGATGATGTCGATCTTGCCGTCGGCGAGGTCAGCGAGCAGGCGCTTGGTGTCCTTGGGCGAGCGGGCGCGGCTGAGGTAGTCCACGCGCACGGGGAAGTCGCGCAGGCGTTCGCTGAAGGTGTTGTAGTGCTGGAAGGCGAGCACGGTGGTCGGCACGAGCACGGCGGTCTGTTTGCCGTTGACCGCCGCCTTGAACGCGGCGCGGATGGCAATCTCGGTCTTGCCGAAGCCCACGTCGCCGCAGATGAGGCGGTCCATCGGCTGCGCCTGCTCCATGTCGTGCTTGACGGCTTGGGTGGCGAGGAGCTGGTCGGGCGTGTCCTCGTAGATAAACGATGCCTCCAGCTCGTGCTGCAGGTAGTCGTCGGGGGCGAAGGCGAAGCCTTTCTCCTCGCGGCGCTGCGCGTAGAGGCGGATGAGGTCGCGGGCGATGTCCTTCAGGCGGCTCTTGGTGCGCGCCTTCAGCTTTGCCCACGAGCCGGAGCCCAACTTGTTGAGCTTGGGGGCGACGCCGTCCTTGCCACGGTATTTCGAGAGCTTGTGCAGCGCGTGGATCGACACGTAGATGTCGCCGTTCTCGTAGGCGAGCTTGATCATCTCCTGGGGGGTGCCGTTGACGGCGGTGTGGAGCAAGCCGCAGAACTTGCCGATGCCGTGGTCGTCGTGGACGATGTAGTCGCCCACGTGGATGGCGGAGAGCTCGCGTAGCGACAGGGCGAGCTTGCCCGAGCGGGCGCGTTCGCTGCGCAGGTTGTATTTGTGGAAACGGTCGAAAATCTGGTGGTCGGTGAAGACGCACACCTTCGCGTCGTCGTCGATAAACCCCTCGTGGAGGGTGCGCGTGACGGGCTCGAAGGGGATGTCCTCGTCGCGGTCGGCAAAGATGGCTTTCAGGCGCTGGATCTGCTTCTGGCTGTCGGAGAGGATGAACAGCTTGTAGCCCTCGCGCAGCAGGCGGAAGAAGTCGGCAGAGATGAGCTCGAAGTTCTTGTGGTAGATACCCTGCGGACGCTCGTGCACCGCGAGCGAAGCGGCTGCCGGAGCGGCTTTTGCGTCGTCGGCGGTAGTTTGCGTTGCATAAGTCACGCGGAAGAACCGGTCCAGGTCCGCGGCGAACTCGTCGGCGCTGACCACCTTGCGCAGCGCGTCGGGGTCGCCCTCGCCCGCGATGACCGCGTGCGACGACATCTGCTCGCCCGCGATTTGCGCCACGCGCGCCTTCACATGGTCGGGGTGGTGGCACACGATGATGGTGTCGTCGTCGATAAACCGCAGCAGCGACGAGCCCTGTTGCTCCTTGTCGCGGTTGGCAAAGACGATGCTGACGGCGCCGACGGTCTGCTCGCTCAGCTGCGTCTCGATGTTGAAGGTGCGGATGCTGTCGATGTCATCGCCGAAGAAGTCGATGCGGTAGGGCAACTCGTGGCTGAACGAGAACACGTCGATGATGGCGCCGCGCACGGCGTATTGCCCGGGCTCGTAAACGTAGTCCACGCGCACGAACCCCATCTCGGTCAGGCGCTGCGCCACGTTGACGGGGTCGATGCTCTCGCCCGTGGCGAGCGTCAGCGTGTCAGCGTCCAGCTGGTCGCGCATCGGCACCTTCTCGGCGATGGCTTCGGGGTAGGTCACCACCCAGCGCAGGGTGGCGCTATGCGACCACGCGCTGAGGGCTTCGGCGCGCAGAATCTGGTTGGGCGGGTCGATTTGCCCGTATTTGATGTCGCGTTTGTAGCCCGAGGGGAAGTAGAGGACGGCGTCGGGCGAGAGGAAACGACAGAGGTCGAAGTAGAGGTAGCCGGCGTCGTCGGCGTCGTCGGCGATGAGCAGGTAGGGCGTTTTTCGGTCGGGTAGGGCGGCGAGGTGCATCGCCACGGCGCTCCCCGCCAACCCCGTTATCGCCGCGGATTTGCCGTTTTGGGTTTTGGTGTTTTTTGCGGGGTTATCGGTTTCGGGCATGACGAGAGCACGCAGGGCGCGTCGCCGCGTCGGCGTAACAATCAGCTGACTAAGTTCCTCAATTTCCACTTCTCTTCTTTTTTTATTACTACCGCCTGGGAATTATCTCACGCAGATCACGCGGATTTTAAAGATTTCTGCTTTATTTCTATCCTTCGGTCGCAGATTTTTAAAGATCCCCCCCCTTTTTTTTCTCCCGCAAGCACGATGGATGGGTGAAGGACGTCGAAGACGTCCAACATAGGAAACCCCACGTCACCGAGCGCCAGCGAGGTGACGTGGGGTCACCATGCCGCCATAGGTATCGACCTCGGAGAGGTCGCACAACCTATCAGCCTCTCTCTTGTGCGACGTCTCCGACGTCGGGATATTGTGGTGGCCTCCATCACCCCACGGCTTGCTCGCTGGCGCTCGCAAGACGTGGGGTTTCCTTTGTGTGACCTCTCCGAGGTCACGCCCTTCGGCGTTCTTTTTTCTGCGGGTTCTGCGAGTTCTGCGCGTGATTATATATTTGTCTGCGTAGATCTGCGTGAGGTAAAAATTATCGGTGGAGGGTGCGGGTGTACTCGGTGGGGCTGTCGAAGAGCTCCTTGGCGCGGGCGAGCGCGTCATCGTAGCGCACACCGTACTGCACCTGCCCCGCGCGGTAGTAGTAGCGGTCCAGGATCTCCTGGGCGAGGTAGGTGCTGATTTCCTTGCGATGCAGGTCCAGGTCGTGGTCCAGGTCGTGGCGCAACAGCGACTCCAGGTGGTCCAGGGCGCTCTTGACGCTGTCGTTCATATATCCCTCGTTCTCAGCGGCTTTGCGCAGTTTCTGCAGCTGCTGCTCGCACACCTTGTCGTACTCGAACTTCTTCGGGTCGATGCTCTGCTTGAAGTCCTGCCAGATCTCGTCGGTGATCTCGAAGTGGTCCGGGTCGGGGATGGACGGGTGGGTGGCGGCGTAGCGCGTGGCGTAGTCGAAGTCCCACGAGTCGCGCACCACGTTATAGACGAGGCGTGTGGCTTCGGGCGTCTTCACCTCGATGTCCGGCGTGATGCCCGCGCCGCCATAGACCGTTCTGCCCGCCGCGGTGTAGTAGGGCTCGCCCTTCTTGGTGGTGGTGTCGGTGGCGGCGTCCTCGGCGTTCTTAAACGAGCCGTCGGCGTTGCGCTGCGAGTAGTCCACCTCCTGGATGAGCCTGCCCGAGGGGAGGTAGTATTTCGCGATGGTCACCTTCAGCATGGCGTCGAGCGGCAACGGACGCGTGGTTTGCACCAGTCCCTTGCCGTAGGAGCGCTGCCCGATGATGACGGCGCGGTCGAGGTCCTGCAGGGCGCCCGCGGTGATTTCGCTGGCAGACGCCGAGCCGCCGTTGATGAGGACCGCCAGCGGGATTTTCGTGTCGATAGGCTGCGAGGTGGTCTTGTAGGTCTTTTCGGAGTTCTTCTCCCTGCCGCGCATCACCAGCACGCGCGTGCCTTTCGGAACGAAGCAGCCCACGATCTGGATGGCGGCTTCGACCACGCCGCCGCCGTTGCCACGCAGGTCAAGGGCGATGGCTTTGACGCGCGGGTCCTTCTTCAGGGCGATGAGGGCGTCCTTCACCTGCCGCGCCGACTGCTCGTTGAAGGTGGACAGGCAGATGTAGCCGATGTTGTCGTGCGTGACGCCGTAGTAGGTGACGGGGTCCACTTTGATGGTCTCGCGGCGGATGTTGAAGTCGAGGATGCTGTCGGCGACGTAGGGACGCGCCACGCGCAGGCGCACCGTCGTGCCGGGCTGCCCCTTCAGGCGCTGGCTGACCTGCTCGCTGGTCCAGTTGGTGGCGCTGTCGCCGTCAATCATGATGATGCGGTCGCCCGAGCGCAGTCCGGCTTTCGCGGCGGGGCTGCCGGCGTAGGGCCCGCTGATATACACGCCCTTTTTGTCGCCCGTGCGCTGGTTGATGTACGAGCCGATGCCCCCATATTCGCCGGTGCTGACCACCAGGAAGTCCTTGGCTTCCTTGGCGGAGATGTATTCGGTGTAGGGGTCCATCTCGTAGAGCATGGCGTCGATGGCGGTCTGGATGGAGTGGTCGGCATCGATGGTGTCCACGTAGTAGGTGACCAGCTCCTTATAGAGCTTGTTGAACAGCGCCAGGTTGCGCGCCACGGCGGCGTCGTTGGCTTGGGCGCGCGCGGCGGTGGGCGCGAGAGCGAGGGCGAACGCCGCGAGGGCGATGAGTGTCAGTTTACGCATATCTCTTTTTTCGTATGTTTTAGCCTGCAAAGTTACAAAATAAGTTAGGAGTTAGGAGTTAGGAGTTAGGAGTTTTTTTTCTGCTGTGATTTTTTTCTCGCGCAGCAAGACCCTCTCCGAGGGTCCTATACCCCTCCAATAAAATAAAAAATGTCTGCGGAGGGTCTGCGTTAGTCTGCGTAGGTCTGCGTGAGGTTATTCCCAGGCGTGAGGTTTTTAGAAAATGACACCTGCGCCGACATCGCGTCGGCGCAGGTGCATCACAATAAATTAAAAAATTATTACTTACCTTGTTGCTTTAACGTTTGGATTTCCTTCTCGCGCGCGGCTTTGGCTTCCTGGATGGCGCTTTGTTTGCTGACGCCATTGTAGGGGAGCACGCGAGCCGGCTGCGCGGTGATGTTGTTATCGGCAGGCGCCACCTGCTGGTTAGCGGCTTTGCAGTCGTCGCACTGCTCGCTGACGGGCTTGGTGCATTGCCCCGCGGCGTGGTTGCATTCCGGCGCGGGCTGCGCTACCTGCTGTTGGCAATCCCTGGGGGCGGCAACCGCCTGGCATCCTTGCTGCGGCTGTTGCACCGCCTGGGCTCCCTGCTGCGCGGCTTGCTGCTGGCGGCAGCACGGCTTCACCGCCTGCTGCTGCGGCTGGTCTTTGCACGCTTCCATGGCGACGGCATAGTCAGCGTCGGCTTGCTGGATTTGCGCTTTTTCGGCACGCACGCACGAGGGGTGATGCGTGGCGGTGGTGGCGGGGGCTTTCTGCGCCGAGAGGGTTGCTGTTCCCCAAGCTACGAGAGCTATTGCAATTGCTAATTTTTTCATTGGTCGTATTCGATTAAAAGAGTGGTAATTATTTGCCGCAAAGTTACGGATTATTTGTTTCGCTGTACGTTGCAAAACGTTAAAAGTTAACAACTAAGCGTTAAATCCGCTTTATTGGGGCATGATGTTCGCCATGATGAACGACTGGATGTCGGTGTACTCGTCGATGACTTTGGCGATGGGTTTGGAGTGGCCGTGTCCCGCGTTGGTGTCGATGCGGATGAGCTTCGGCGCGGTGCCGGTGTTGCAGTGCTGCAGCTCGGCGGCGTATTTAAACGAGTGGGCGGGCACTACGCGGTCGTCGTGGTCGCCGGTGGTGACCAGGATGGCGGGGTAGCGCGTGCCGTCGTTACGGATGTTGTGCAGGGGCGAGTAACCGCGCAGGTAGCGGAACATTTCGGGGCTGTCGTCGCTGCGACCGTAGTCGTGCGCCCAGTTCCAGCCGATGGTGAACAGGTGGTAGCGCAGCATGTCCATCACGCCCACTTGCGGCACGGCAGCCGCGTAGAGGTCCGGACGCTGGTTCACCACCGCGCCCACCAGCAGTCCGCCGTTGCTGGCGCCGTTGCAGGCGAGGCGCCGCGGGTTGGTGTAGCCGTGCTGGATGAGCCACTCGGTGACGGCGATGAAGTCGTCGAACACGTTCTGCTTCTGCATCTTCGTGCCCGCCTCGTGCCATTTCTCGCCGTACTCGCCGCCGCCACGCAGGCACGTGTAAGCATAGACGCCGCCCTCGTCAATCAGCGAGAAGGGGATGCGGTAATAGTTGAACCCCGGGGTCATGCTGGCGTTGAAGCCGCCGTAGCCGTACACCAGGGTGGGGCGGTTGCCGTCTCTCGCCAGGTGTTTTTTGTAAATGAGGAAGGTCGGCACCTTCACGCCGCCCGTGCTCTTGACAAAAATCTGCTTGGTCTCGTAGTCGTCGGGGTTCACCGCGGTCTTGGGCATAAAGTAAGGCGTGCTCTTGCCCGTGGCGAGGTCGTAGCTGTAGATGCACATTGGATAGACAAACGAGGTGAAGATGTAGAACACCTCTTTCTGCGTGTTGCGGCAGCTGAACAAGGTGGAGCCGTAGGTCGGCAGTTTGATTTCGCGCAACTCCTTGCCGTTGAGGTCGTAAACGAAGGGGTGGTTGCTGGCGTCCTTGTCGTAGGTGATGATGAAGTGGTGGTCAGCCATGCTCACGTCGCTGATGACGTTCGTCTTTTCCGGCACCACTACCTGGAAGGCGGTCGAGGGGTTGTTGGCGTCGTAAGCCACGATTTTGTACATCGGCGCGTTTTCGTTGGTCAGCACGTAGATTTTGCCGTTGTCGATGCCGATGACGTTGTTGATGTAGTCCATGTTGTCCACGAGGGTCACGTATTGCGGGTTAGCTGCCTGCATATCCTTGATGCGCAGGGTGTTGCCGTATCCCTCCGATTGCACGACGATGAGGTAGCGCCCATCGTTTTTCACCTCCACCGAGTTGAAGAGTAGCGGGTTGTCGGGCGAGCTGTATTCCAGCTTGTCCTCGCTTTGCGGCGTGCCGACTTTGTGGTAATACACCTTTTGGTATTCGTTTTTCGACGATTTGGCGTCCTTGGGGGCGTCGTAGGCGCTGTAGAAGAAGCCGTCGCCCATCCATTGCGCGTCGGTGAACTTCGCCCAAACGATGTGGTCGTCGAGGGTCTTGCCTGTGGTGAGGTCAATCACGTAGATTTCGTTCCAGTCGCTGCCGTTGCGGGTGATTACGTAAGCCATGTACTTGCCGTCGGGCGAGAAGTTGACGTGCTGCAACGCCACGGTGCCGTCGGTGCTGAGGGTGTTCGGGTCGAGCACCATACTCGGCGTGCCGTCAGGACCGTCCTTCACGTAGAGCACGCTCTGGTTCTGCAAGCCGTCGTTGGCAAAGTAGTAGTATTTTCCGTTGACGATGCGCGGCGGGTTCTGCTTGGCGTAGTTGGCAAGCTCGGTGATGCGCTGCTTGACGCGGTCGCGCATGGGCAGGGCGTCGAGGTAGGCGCGCGAGATTTTGTTCTCGGCAGCCACCCACTCGGCGGTTTCGGCGCTGTTGTCGTCCTCGAGCCAGCGATAGGGGTCGGCGACTTTCTCGCCAAAGTAATCATCGACGGTGCCGTCGCGCCGTGCGTTGGGATAGTTGAATGTAGTTTGTGACATGGCACTCAGAGTCAAAAGACTACAAGCCATAAAGGTTAAGATTTTCATACAAGTTGTTGTTTTTTATGTGTTATTTGCCGCAAATTTAATACAAAAATTCCTTAAATGTACCCTTTCTTTTAAAAAAAGCACTACCTTTGCCTCGAAACTGCTAAACATGCCTATTTAATATAAACCAAACTATATTTTTATGCGACGAATCAATTTATTATGGAGCCTAATGCTGCTGCTCGGCTTTGCGGCATCGGCACAACAAATGCAAATGCCACCCATTCCGGTGGACACGGCTGTGAGAATTGGAAAATTAGACAACGGATTGACCTACTATGTTCGTCAAAACAACTACCCCGAGAAGCGCGTCAACTTCTACATCGCTCAGCGCGTAGGCTCGCTGCAAGAAGAAGAGAGCCAGCGCGGTTTGGCGCACTTCCTCGAGCACATGGCGTTTAACGGCACCAAGCACTTCAACGGCGAGGGCAAAGGCGTGATTGACTACTGCCGCTCGATTGGCGTGGAGTTTGGCGCCGACCTGAACGCTTATACCAGCATCGACCAAACGGTGTACAACATCAACGACGTGCCCAGCACGCGCCTCAGCGCCATCGACTCCTGCCTGCTCATCCTCAAGGACTGGAGCGACGGCTTGCTGCTCGAAGACGAGGAAATCGACAAAGAACGTGGCGTGATTCACGAGGAATGGCGCCTGCGCTCGTCTGCCTCGCAACGCATGCTCGAGCGTAACCTCGAAACCCTCTATCCCGGTAGCAAATACGGCCGCCGCATGCCTATCGGCACGATGGAAGTGGTGGACAACTTCAAATACAATGAGCTGCGCGACTACTACCACAAATGGTATCACCCCGAAAACCAAGCCATCATCGTCGTGGGCGATATCGACCCCGACCGTACCGTGGCGAAAATTAAAGAACTCTTCGGACCCAACACCACTCCCGCCAACGCCGGCCACGTGACCGAAGAACCCGTGCCCGACAATGAGCAGGCGATTATCGTGGTGGACAAAGACAAAGAGCAACAGTTCGAACTCGTCTCAGCCATGTGGAAACACGAAGCGCCCACCAACGCCGAGAAGGTCAACATGGACTACCTGCTCTACGTCTTTATGCGCAACATGGCGTGCACCATGCTCAATAAACGCCTCGAAGAAAAGGCGCTCGAACCCGACTGCCCCTTCCTGCAGGCTTCTGTCAGCGACGGCAACTACCTGCTGTCCAGCAACAAAGACGCCTTCGACCTCACCGTCCTCCCCAAAGAGGGCAAGGCTGAAGACGCCCTCAACGCCGGCGTCATCGAAGTGCTCCGCGCCCAGAAATTTGGCTTTACCGGCACCGAATACTATCGCGCCAAAGAGGAATACCTCAGCCGCCTGGAGCAACGCTACAACGAGCGCAACAAAACCCGCAACGAGAGCCTCGGACGCGCCTACGCCGCCAACTACCTGGAGGGCGAACCCATCGCCACCATCGACCAAACCTACGAAATCATGAAGCAAATCGTGCCCATGATTCCTGTGGAAGCCATCAACCAACTCATGGCGGAATTCGTTAAGCCGGGCGAGAAAAACCTCGTCGTCCTCAACTTCAACCGCGAAGTCGAAGGCGCCACCTATCCCACGCCTGCCGGCTTGCACAACGCCATCAACAACGCCTACGCTGCCGACATCACCGCTTACGTCGATAACGTGAAAGATGAGCCCCTCATCGCCACGATGCCCAAGCCCGGCAAAATCGTCGGACGCACCCATAGCGACAAGTTCGACTACGACATCCTCACCCTCAGCAACGGCGCCAAGGTCGTCCTGAAAAAGACCGACTACAAAGCCGACGAAATCATGCTCTACGGCGAGAAGAAAGGCGGCAAGTCGCTCTACGACGAAAAGGATGCCGCTAACCTCGCTGCCTACACCTTCATGGTCGGCTCCAGCGGTTTGGGCAACTTCGACAACACTGAACTCGAAAAAGCCCTCGCTGGCAAACAAGCGTCCGCACGCCTCGAAATGGGCACTTACTACGACGTAATCTCCGGCAACTCCACCGTCAAGGACGTCGAGACGATGATGCAGCTCGTTTACCTCAATATGACCGACATCCGCAAGGACGAGAAAACCGTTGCCACCACCATGGGCGTCCTCGAACAGGCACTCAAGAACAAGGACCAGAACCCCGAGAGCATCTTCAACGACTCGGTGTCGTACATCACCAACAACCGCAGCTGGCGTAGCCAACCTTTCACCGTCAACACCCTGAAAGCCATTGACTACGACCGCGTCCTCCAAATCGCCAAAGAGCGCACCGCCGACGCAGGCGACTACACCTACTACATCATCGGTAACTTCGACGAAGCGACCCTGCTGCCCCTCATCGAGCAATACATCGCCTCGCTGCCGAAGGGCAAGGGCAACGCCCAATACAACAACGTGGCTACCCATCCCGCCGGCAACAACGTCGTCCACTTCAAACG
>Ga0065711_1010275_pt1 | contig 10443 bp, 8 predicted proteins | sample Hoacrofraction12_FD_59098 | JGI IMG/M metagenome (GOLD analysis project Ga0065711, IMG submission 59098) | Hoatzin crop microbial communities from Cojedes, Venezuela - Epithelial fraction 12 v2 (version 2) | ecosystem: Host-associated > Birds > Digestive system > Esophagus > Crop | place...
TGCGGTTTGTTGTTGTGTTTTCTCCTTATTTGTACCGTTGTTGTTCCTGTTTCCCTCCGTTTGCTGTTCTGTTAAACTGCCCTTATCCCGACCCACCGGTTTCTGCCTGTTTCTTTCCATTCTCCTCCGCACGCCGGCGGGGGAGGGGCGGCTGCGTGGCGCTTTTGTTACCGGCAGCAGCTGAAACCAAGACAAGAGGTAAAACAGAGGATTTGGCTCCTGAGTAGGACACAGTTACCAATGTACTGTGTGGTACAGGGAGAGTGGGCAGTGTCCAGCAGAGTTCAGCCTGCTGCAGTGTTCGTATCCAGTATAGCACGCTGTCCTTGAGAGAAGCAGGTGGCGTTTTAGCAGTTGCATTTCTGTGTTGAACCAGCTATCATCTCCATGTCACATTTAGGCAACTGTGAACAGAAGCTTCAGGTTCATGTTTGTTTGGACTTAAATCACCTCTTCCAGAACTCAGAAGCAGGTGAAGAAGGGCGAGTGCAAGAGAGGCATCAGCACCTGTGGCAGCAGCCATCAGGTCCTGATGATGCTGACAGTGTTACAGAAGCTCGCCTCCTGTGACGAATTCAAATTGAAGAGCCAATTGTTAATTAATCAATTTTGAATTTATTAGCAATAGAATTTATTTAAGCAAGCGATGAAGCAGGCAAAACAGCGCTGGGTGGCTGGGGAGCCTCCTGCTCCGCCAACGGTCCGCACCAATAACAGATGCAACCCCTCTTTTTATAGAGTTCCCATTTCCTGCATACGTGACTTCTGGTATTCTCTGCGTTGTGTTCGCGCTTGCGCAACTAATTGCCAGGTGGTCGTTGTCTGCCTCTCGGTGGTCGTTGGGACGAAGACCGAAGTCTTTCTCAGGCGCCCTGCTGTCTGCTCATTCATCCCCCAAGTCATTGCTTTGCTTATCAGCAGATGGGCCATCTCCCTTCAGCAAATGGTTGCTTGCTTTACTTACTCCTCCGGATGTCTGTGCGGCTCCAGCTTAAGTTACAAAGAAACTCCAACATTCACATGCGATTTCATGAACAAAGTTAACCCATTCATCACAGGGCTTCTCCTCTTTCTCCATCAGCCGGTTTGAGAACAAATTTTATATGTATACATTTATTACAACAGTGTACTCTTAGAGCTGCTCAGAGCTATATTTTGCATCCCAGACTAGTAAACGTGTGAATCCAGAGATCTCAGAGTGCCCGCTGGAGCCGTGAGTACTTTGTCCTTCTTGTGACAAGTGCTGGCAGGCAGTCAAGGACACTTTCTCCTCTGTTCACATTATGGGAGGGGGCAAGGCTTGAGCTAGCTCAGGCTGAGCTCATGTTCACGCAAGTGGAGTGCTTTGCAGAGCTTGAGGAGGAAGATGAGCCTGAGATGAGCTTGCTTATCCAAATTATTGCTCTGGCCCAACTCTTCCTTCCCTAACTGTCCAGCTTACCCCCTCAGAGACATCCTCACACAAGGCAAATTCATAGGAGAGATGTATGCAGTGGAGATGATGCTCTTCTCTTCTTGCACATCCTCAGCTGAGATCTGCTTTGGTTGCAACCTGTGCAGTGCTGCTGTGCTAGGCCTGAGCACTGAGTCCCATCATAAAGAATGTGCTTCATCTTGTCAAACCACAGTGTTTGCCTGGGAAAGGGGGAGGAGGAATATTGCTTTTTGCTTGCAAAAATTCCTTCTGTTCTTAGCAAGCCTATGCTCCCCTGGAAAGCACCTGGCAGCTTTTGAGTGAAAAACGACTAACCATCCAAAAACTGCAGACTGGAGGTAGCAACACATGTGCACCCCATGCAGTGCCCCAGTGGGAGTTTTGCTGAACCATTGAGTTGGTATTAAGTTTGAAGGGTGCTGAGACAAGAGACTGACACAGTCCATGTGTCAAAATTTGCTTGCAAAAAAAAAAGGTGCCTTAAAAAGCCCACAAAAAGCCCCAAACCTATTATTAAGGCCGTAATCGCCAGTATGGTTTTAAATGGATGTTGGTCCAATTCATCTGAGAGTAACAGGTCTTTCCGAAATGCACAAATACGAGCAGTGTGATTTCCAGAGATCTCTCAGACATGTCTCGCATCTGCCTGTGGTACCTCTTGCTCTGGTATGTTGAAGTCTATGTGTGTTGTGTGTTTCAGGGATTTCCCCTCTTCCTATGTGCAAGGAGATGGTTCTGTTCATATGCCAGCTGTGTTTTGTCCTTACTGCCCAGAAGACCAAGGTCCAATTTTATGTTGTACCTCGTGGAGCCTTTTTTACCTCCTTCCTCTCCTGCTGGGTTAGCCCAGAGGCAGGGGGCTGGAGGTGGTCCTGCAAGCTGCTCTGTGGTGGGGGTACGCTCCCTGGCCTGTCAGTGGGGATGGCCAGCTGTGCTGTGTGTTGCGCCCCAGGCTTGGCTTCTGGTGGGATTTCTCAGCAGTTGCGTGTGTCTGCAGAGATGGTGGGTGCTCAGGGAACTGTTTGCTGTCTCTTGCTAGTGATTTACAGATGTTTCCATCTGACACATGGGTCATTCACAGGACCCTTTTATAAGAATTTAAAATGGTGTAAAACAGGGGGGAAAGAGAAGGGCAAGATTCTTGTGTATGTTAAAAAGTGAAAGCCAGTGACTGATGGGTTTAAAACCCTGGAATGCATTTTGCTCATACCACAGCACTCAGCCTAACTACCCTTTGCCATTCCTTCCTGCGAAGCACTCCATGAGTGACCCTCCTTCACTCTGTTCTCTTGCATGATGTGCTCTGCAGCACTCTGGGACTCCCCAAATTACCACCAGGCCCCTCGCCCTGTGGGAGTGGGAATCTTCATTTAAGCTTGTGACAGGAAAATGACAGCTTTTAATAGAGTAGGTGAGACATTGGTGACGGCATTTAACAAGCTGTCTCTCTTCTCTGTGGGTGAGAGTGCTAGGCTTTTGCTGTCTTCTGCAGCTCAGAGACCAGGCAGTAATGTGTAGGGTGACACAGGGGAGGGTGCTTTGGCAGCAGCTCCCGTGTGGGTGCCACACGCTCCGTGGCAGAGGCTGCAGTGGGGCAGGGGGAGGAAGGCTGCAGTCGGGAGGAAGGCTGCTTCCCTACAGCGCGCTGGGACCAGCATGGCCCTGGCTGAGAGCCCCCAGTGCGTGTGCCTGTGTGCTTTTGGAGGGCAGGGTGGAGCAGGCAGTGAGGCTGTGGATGAGCCCCAAAGCCAGGAGAAGACCCTGGAGAAGAGCAGGAAGATGCCATATGGGGAGATTTGGGATGGGAAGGAGGAGATTTTCCTGTGAACGTAGAGGAGCTCCAGGTTGCAGCTTCTTGTAGCCACCGAAGTCAGACTTATGGAGGTGGACTGAAAGAGAAGACCGCCTTTGTTAGCAGACAGCCTCTAACAAGGTGTGGGGAGGATGGTTTGGGAGCCATTTTATTTTCCTCTCCTGTCACTTTGTCCGTGGAATCAGTTAGTTGCTCTGAGCACCCGCCCGGGCGCTCAGCCTGCGGGGAGCTGCGTCTGGGAGACTGGCTAGTAAATTTGACAGGCTTTTTATTTTCTTTGTTTTCATTTAAACATTTACATCACATCTCATTACCTTCTCTTGGCTGTAATTAGAAATCCTGTGGAATTAAGAACCATTACATTCATTGAGATTTCAGCCTTGGGAATTTGCCCAGAGGCACACAGCTTACAGGCCTTCACAAGGCTTGACTTTCGAGGAGTTGTCTCCCCCTCTCCTGCTTCATCCCAGCCTTTGTAAAAAGGAACCATCATTTCAACTTTGCTAAATAATTGCTCTTGCCAACCAACATATGTTTTGTAGCCTTTGAAGACCAGGAATAGCCAGGTATATAACTTCTACAGCCTTACACTGACTGCCTGTGCAATTTGAGCTAGAACTTCTGAAGCTTGAGAGAAAGACAAACTATTAAAGCCAAATAAAGACTTATAATAACTTAGAAGAATATGTTTTTCTCCCTATATTTGATTGGATGAATATTCCAGTCCCTTTACCAATGTTTACTCAGTTCTGGGGCACAGGACTCAGTGGACTGAGAAAGACATTATAACTCAGGGTATCTCTTACGATAATTTGTTTATTTATTTATAAATTGTGTACGAGATGCATTAACCTTGAAAGGCAATGATAAGAAAAGCCACAAAGCTAACTGCCGGCAATGCAAGGGCAGAGGTTCAGGCTTGAACCCTACCAAGCTGAGCCCTGACATCAGGAGAACAGCTTCTTTGTTTCACCCTCAGCAACTCTGTTCACAGCCCAAGGTCTGTTTGTGTGCTCTCCCTCTCTTGTGTAGGGTTATTTGGGAAGCTCTTTGGCACAAAATTGCCAAGACTTGTTCTTAATGCTAAGGATAGCAGTTAGTATGGCAGAATTGGTGGGTCTGGGCTCTTACTCTTCCCTCCTGTTGTCTACATTATTAAAAATGATCTCACTGAAATAAATATCATCAATCAATGTCAGCTGCAGTTTAGCTAGAATGTAGACAAGGACAAAATGTGCGCTTTCGTTGCCTGCAGAAAGAAGCTGTTTGGGCTAGTTTAACTGCAGAGCAGTAAAACGCTGGAAGCAAACCGATCCTTTTTCTGGGAGGAAAGTGTATTCTGCTATCAAATACAACAAGGAAAGCAACCCATGTTCCTGCCAAGGTTGCATGGGTACAGAGCAGAAATGAGTTAGAATAGGGATTGTCCACCATGTGAGAAGCCACTATTGGGAGCGCAGTATGTCCTCTGTTAATAGAGGCATAGATCTCACTGCAGTTTTACTTCCATGTCACTCCAGGCCACAGCATCACTCTTGATCTAGTGCATCGTAACTGGGAGCAGCTCGGGTTCAATGCAATTCGTCTGATGGGAAAAGAAAGATGTGTGTTGGGAGAATGTTTGCAACGATGTCGGTTGCAATCAAAATATTGATGGAAAGACGAGGGTGTTTTTGTGGTGGCTTTTAAGAAGCTAGATGTGTAGGATGAGGCATTTATAAAATTAGGATTGGTGGGAGGTGAGAAGAGCTTGTATTTAAGAGCGGGCAGAAGAACTGGAGAACACCTGAGAGAGATGGTAGTCTTAAAAAAGTGAAGGAACTAACCCTGAATTCTCTCTTGTGCTTAGGACCTTGTCACCCATTGCTTTACCCTCCTACTATCCAAAGTGGTTATTTTGGCATGAATTCGTATGTGCTTATTTGCCTCGCCTAAGCATCTGGTTTGAGGTTAATAGTTTAAGGAACATTGGCCTGAATTCTGTATTTTTTTATGTTAACAGCTGCATTTTAGTTGATGCCACTGTTTCACTAGTACCTTATAATAGATGCACAGAACACATGCATAATTAAGGTCAAAAAGGATGTGGTCAAACATGATGATCACAGAAGGCATGTGAGTTTTGGGGAGGGAGAACAGTTAGCAGGAATGCATCAGCTCTGTTTCCACAGGGTCGGCAGCTCAGCAGCATGGACAAGTTCCCTGACATCCCACCAGATTTGAAACCTAAATTTAGGCAAAAGCCAGAAGCAGGACTGACAGTGACCTCTCAGCAATTGCAGTTAAAGGGGAAAAAATGTGACTTGGGATACTTGAGGCTCAGACTTTATCAAACTCATTAACTTACAAAGGTGACCTTACTGATTGATGTGATTAACATGCGTGTTCCTCAGTTTAGAGGCCTTCTTTTGGCTAGCTGGCTGTCCCCAGCCACAGTACTGGGAAGGCAAATGCAGTCCAAGGTCCTTACTGCTCCTAGGAGCCAAAGAAGAGTCGCTTCACAGTCCTCTGTGCGGGAGGAGGATTTTCAGGATGTCATTCGCCCAGTTTCAGTACAGGAGAGCCAGGGAAAAGCACAGGCACTTCCCACCTCAGACAAATTTCAATTAAAATTCCTCTTCGAAGAATCGACACTGTATCTCAGGAGGGGTTAGCAACGTGGCATAGAAATGTGAGCATGTATTTGAACAGATCCCATATAGAAATTTTAAGCTCAGCGGACACAGACTCCTCTTTCAAGCCCAGAAAAAAGATTAGTTAGGTTATGCAATTGCTGGAGCTGACATAAAACCAGCTGCATGCCAATTACCAGCCCGTATGCAAATGCTTGTACTAAAACGCAGGATGCAGCTGGACGTGGGTCTGGGCACCTTTCCAGGATTATTCCAAGCCACATTGTGACAGTTTTAAAAGAGAAGGGCTCTATGGAGCCAGTAATTTTTTACAGCCTTTCAGAAAATGGAGGAAATTACCGCTACATCCAGATCTTGACTATTTTTTTCGGCGGGAGAAGGAATTTCTGCATGTTGATGCCAACCAGGATGTACTCGAGGCATACTGCAAAACAGAAGGTCATCAGTCTGTTTGCCAAGTGCGCGGCCTGAGTGCCAGATGTGCTTGAGATAGAAAGCAGGTTTCTTGAATTTGTCAGTGGTTGTATGAAAAGAATTAAAAAATATACTACCAAATAATGCCAGAGTTGAAGCTTCTGGGGATGCTGCAGGTAAACCCTGCTGCATTCAGATGCCCCTGGCCCTGCCGAGGTTTCTGTACCTTCTGCTGCTTGACTTTCACATGAAAAGCCTGCTTGGGCAGGGTGCAGCAGCAGTGGCAGACAAATTGTCGTGCAACATTTCCTCGCAAGATGCCTCTTATAAAGAGCTGATGCCAGGAGAACGGGGACACGATAGTCTCACAGTTATGTAGCTCAGCAGATGAAAAAGATAAATTGAGAGCTGCCACCAGCAGATATGAAACATTACGGGTTTGATCAAAATATTACATAGCAAATGTCCTGACAAGGAGAGGCATTTAAAATGCTTGTGTCTGTCTTGGCAACAGAGATGTGAATCAGTCAACATATGTAGTCTCATCCTGAGTGGAGAAATGATATGAACACCCTATGAGGAGAGAACTTTGTAAAAAGTTTAGGGGAAAAAATAAAAATAAGTACTCTCAGTGCCATTTTTCAAATTTGGCCCACATAGATGATATGAATTGAAAGGTAGTCTTCAGTCGAGAGCTGGTTTTCTTAAGGGTTCGGTTTGGCTCAATGGACCCCCAACCTATTAGGTGGCTTCGAGCATCAGCATCCACTTTTTCTGGCCTGGAATAGGATGCTCTTGCCACTGCTGCCCCATGTTTCTTCGGACTCCCTTGACTGTTGGCTGACTGCCCTTGAGATCAGGGAAGGAAGAAGGTGGGAAGAGTCCCTGTTGGAGCAGTGGCACAGTAAGGTTTAGGTCCCAGTATAGTATACCAGGACTCCGAACTAGCAGAACAGCTGGTCATAGGCAACGGAGGATGGTGGAAGGATCAGTCTGCAATCCTACCCCCAGGAAATCTTGACTGGTGGTTCTCTGTAGAGTTTGTGGGTGAATCTGCAGCCAATGAAAATGTCCTGGAGGCACTAGGAAACTCTGCTGGAAGCCAGTCATGTTATAGAGCTGGCAAATAAACATACTGCCCCTCAGGAGTAGAAACCATTCATCTGGAAAAACGCTTCAATCACAGCAAAAGCTCTAGAGAAGTTATGAGGGAAATGAATGGGAAACCATCATGGTGGTCCAGGAAGGGTGGCTTGGTTGTGCATTGTTGCTGCACCTTTGCAGAGGCTGATGAGTGTGACAGATGAAGGAACTGTTGCAGCTGTAGGGCAGGGGTAGCATTTCAAGACGACAGAAGAAGTGGTGTTAGGGTCTATTCAGTCTTTGCTGAACAAAGTTGGAGGATGCTTGACACAGAAAGCGGGGCCTGTGTCATGAAAGACTGCAAGGCAAGCGCTGATACAGCTGCTTTGGGTTATTACACCAGATTGTGTCCCACAGGATTCTCACCATTAAAGATTGCCGGACAGCAGAAATGAGTTCCAGTACTGAGGTATCTGTCAGAGCCTCCAGGCTTTCTGAAGCCCGCTGAGACAGCAGGGAGACTTTGTTTGTCCTGTTGGTGCACCCAATGTGCTGCACATCATCTCCCCTTCTGCTGGCTTTCTGCTGAAGAGTAAGAACAGGACAGAGGAGAGATGATTTATTTTGGATTCAGCAGGTTCTAGAAACTTTTGAATCATCAGACGCTCACAGCTGTGCTTCCTTGCTGAAGCCCATACTTGGAGGTATGGTTTTTGGAACAACTGAAAGGTAAGCACTGCCAAATAATGGTGTGTTGTCAGAGGACTCCTTGAAGAGGCACACACCAGCGCACTGCAGTAACGGCTCACCTCTCCTGAACATGCAGTCACTGCTAACTGGGACGCAGATATCCCCATCAGGTAGCACTGTGCTATCTGAATGTTAAGTCACGGCTCCTGTGAATGAAGTGACTGCTCATTTCTGACTGCTGGCCTATTGCTGCTCTTATTGAGCTCAAGAGTGTGCCTTCTGGGGTGAGCTAGCAATGTGTCATGGTCTCCATAGACAGTAATTTGAAGCTCATCAGTGATTCATTACAGTGACATTACAGTGGCTTAAATTAATACAATTTTCTTTTTGCTAACAAAAATTAAAAGGTTGAAGTGCAACAGTTCTTTCATACTGCAAGTTGTAATGTTTCTTATTCCAGATGTCCCCTTTGCATGAAGTGGGGGACAGTGACGGTGACACAGGTTCTGTATTTCAAATACTGTTGCACTTCTTTACACACACGTGACATGCTTTTAAATATATGTTATCTTCCAGATGGGTGTTTTGCATCACTGAATGCTTGTCAGTATGTAAAGTTTTAAAATGAAGTATGCTTTTATAAAAATGGAGAGAATGGATTGCTCATGGAGTCTTGTAAGTACTGTGGTAGTAGATGATTAATAATCATAAAATGACAAAATAATTTAGGTTGGAAGGGATATCTGGATGTCATCTGGTCCAGTCTTCTACTCAGAGCAGGACCAACTTCAGACAAGGATCAGGTGTTTTGTTGTTTATGAAAATCTCTAATGATGGAGATAGCACCACTTCTCTGGTCAGTCTGCTCCTGTGCTTAACCATTCTTGCTGTGAAGAATATTTTTTTGATGAATAATCAGTGTTTCTCATGTTGCAGCTTGTGCCCATTGCCTCTTGTCTGAGCACTTCTGAGAAGAGTCTGGCTCTGTGTTCCCCTATAGCCCTCCTTTAGGTAGAGGCAATCTGCAGTTAGGTGTCCCCCCCTCCCCAGTCATCCCTTCCTCAGGTTAGACAAGGCCAGGTCCTCTCACCTCTCCTCCCATGACAAGTCCTCTGGCCTCTAACCAACATAGTGGGCCTTCCTTGGACTCTCTTGTAGTTTGGCAGCAACTGTGTTGTACTGGGGTGCCCACAATGGACCCAGTGCTTCAGATGCACCTTCACGAGTGCCCAGCAGATGGGTATCATCACCTCCCTCATCTGCTGGCTCTGCTTCTGCAGCCCACTGTGTGATCACCCTTCATCACTGCATGGATGCGCTGCTGACTCATGTCAATCTTGCCACCCACAAGGGCTGCTATGCCCTTTTCTGCTTCTCTCCTTGATTTGGAGAAACCCACAGGAAGCCCTGTGGATTGTTACAATGTTATGTTTTATAGCTGTTAATCTACCTGTCACCCCCCAAAAATTATATTATGAAAACAGTAAATCAAGCACTTGGCTGCTAACATCAGGGTCAGAATTTGACTGGACAAAGAAGTGAGGCAATTAGCATCTCCTTCTGAAAATTAATATCTCTGTAACAGAGTGAACATACTACATGAAAGCTCCTGACCTGCAAAGTCAATGGTCAAACAGCTTTCAAAAGCTAGTGATTGGAAAAGAATCACAGAATCACAGAATGTTCGGGGTTGGAAGGGACCTCTGGGGATCATCTAGTCCAGCCCCCTTGCTGACGCAGGGTCACGTACAGCAGGCTGCACAGGACCTTGTCCAGGCGGGTCTTTAATGTCTCCAGAGAAGGAGACTCCACAACATCCCTGGCCAGCCTGTTCCAGTGCTCTGTCACCCTCAGAGGGAAGAAGTTCTTCCTCATGTTCAGACAGAACTTCCTCTGCTTCAGATTGTGCCCATTGCCCCTTGTCCTGTCGCTGGGCACCACTGAAAAGAGTTTGGCCCCATCCTCCTGACACCCACCCTTCAGATATTTATAAGCATTTATAAGGCCTCCTCTCAGCCTTCTCTTCTTCAGGCTAAACAAGCCCAGCTCCCTCAGCCTTTCCTCAGAGGACAGATGCTCCAGTCCCCTCACCATCCTTGTAGCACTCCGCTGGACTCTCTCCAGTAGCTCCTCGTCTTTCCTGAACTGGGGAGCCCAGAACTGGACGCAGTACTCCAGATAGGGCCTCACTAGGGCAGAGTAGGAGAACCCCCCTCGACCTGCTGGCCACACTCTTCTTGATGCACCCCAGGACACCATTGCCCCTCTTGGCAACCAGGGCACACTGCTGGCTCATGGTCAACCTGTCGTCCACCAGGACACCCAGGTCCCTCTCCACAGAGCTGCTCTCCAGCAGGTCCGCCCCAAGCCTGTAC
>Ga0065711_1051283_pt1 | contig 10443 bp, 16 predicted proteins | sample Hoacrofraction12_FD_59098 | JGI IMG/M metagenome (GOLD analysis project Ga0065711, IMG submission 59098) | Hoatzin crop microbial communities from Cojedes, Venezuela - Epithelial fraction 12 v2 (version 2) | ecosystem: Host-associated > Birds > Digestive system > Esophagus > Crop | place...
CGGGTGGGGGGTGTCCATCGTGGGGGTGGGGGTATCCGACGCTGGAGGGGGGTATCCATCCAGTGGGTAGGCGGGTATCTGACCCCAGGGAGGGGGGTATCCATCCCGGGAGTTGGATATCCAACCCTGGGGAGGGGGTATCCGACAGCGGGGGGAGGTATCCGTGGAGCAGGTGACACCCTGCCACCGCCCCGTGCTCCTCGGGGACCTGTGTCTCCTTAGAGCATCGCTCAGTGAGTGGCACCTGGCTCTCTTGCAGCAGGGATGGAGTGAGGGAGTGCCCCCCCTCCCCACCTGGCTCCTTGGGGCAGGGAGGTGGGGGTCCCCAAGCTCTTGGCCCCCTCCCTGGCCATCAGCTGCTGGAGGCCCAGCCCGGGGCGATGGCAGATGCTCAGCACCAACCTCAAAACCACCGCGATCGAAGCTCGGCTTTGAGGTTCGATGCATCCAGTAACCTCAGGCAGCGGTTGCGGGAGATGGGCAGAGCTCGGCACAGGGCTGCCTCGCTGCCCGCAGGCCCCGCTGCTTGCCTGCCTTGCCACCCACTCCCCGGAACCGGCCAGCTTCGGGCTGACGCTGTGGGCACCTGGTACCCAGCGCTGACGGCAGTGGTTTGTGCGACGGGAGCCAGTCCCTGCCTTGGGAAGCTCAGACTAGAGCTGGGGGGGGGTGAGAAGGGTGCCTGGACCATCAAGGCTGGACCTCTAGGGACCAAAGACTCAATGATTGATGATACCCCAGGTTTAGCAACGAGGAGGGGGTTCAATTCGATCCCAGACACTCAATTTCCAGCGTTCTGTGCACCAGATGATCCGCCCTGCTAGGGAAGCTGCTTGCACGGGTCTTACGTCTCGCATCCCCGCCAAATCAGGGCAAACCGCAAAGCTGTCCCCCCGCTCCCCGTCCGTGTCTCTCCTGAGAAACGGAGTCTCATCTCATGTTCCTCGACTTGTACAGGAGCAACCCACCACAACAGCGACCGGAGGGCCCCAGGGCTCTCCTTTTATCTGCTGCGCTGCTAACAGAGGAGAGAGAAGGGTTTAATTATCCTCAAGTGTCAGTTCAAGAGAAATCTGCTGGGACACAGCTCTTGGCAGGTGCGAAATCACAGGACGTTTTCGTGCATGGGAGGCTGAGCTGAGAACAGTTCAGTGGTTTAATTGGCGGCTCCTAGGAAGGGTTCATGTCAAGGTACCAAAAATGGGACGGTGCAGGCTCCAGCAGCGAGCCCGGTGCCGCAGCTGTGGCAGAGGGAAGAGGGATGCCGAAGGCAGAGGACTTTCCCCGGTGCGGTGCTTTGGGGACTTGGCGCAGAGCGGGTGCTCTGGGCTGGTAGGACAACCTCAGGTCGACGCTGACCTCCGAGGGGCTGATGCTTTTCCACCATCGCTTTGGTTCTGCTCGTCTTCTCAGTCAGTTCCCGAGGGAGTCCTTGTGGGGCCATCGAGAGACGTGCCTTGTTCCACGAGGCGCCCGAGGAGCCGAGAGCGAGGGAATTGCCTCCAGAACCAGGGCACTCCAGAGCTGTCTTCTAGCTGTGTAAGGTGGGATGGCCTCAGGGTTCATCGAGCAGCTTCTCCTCCCTCCTACTGCCAATGAAATGCTTTACAGGAGCTCTCGAGATAAAGGTTTGAAGAATTTCGGTTCTCTGTGGGGAAAAGCCTCTTCCCCCTCCGAACGGCAGCTCGGCACCCATGGGAGATGTCCCTGCCCTGCCAGGGCTGCGGTGCTGGGGTGCACGGAGCATCTGTCTCCTTGTCTCCCGCTCGTGCCGCGCTCCTTGGACCCCGGAACCGAATTTGGATCTGGGAGCAGAAGCTCCTCCGTAAAGTCCTCCAGCCGTGGTATCCCACTGTGGCCGCGTCGCTGCCATGAAACACGGCCTCTGTGTGGCCAGACCCTGTGATGCATTGGGCTGGGACACGCCAGTGGGAGGAGGAAGGATGTCGTGGTTTATTTTATCGTTCATCCAGATGTGCTGAGATCTTCTCTGCCCTCGTTCCTTAGCCTTCCCGGGGGGGGATGTGGGACAGATGTTTTAAAGAAATGATGCTCCCCATCCCTGCTGGCTCGTTGGAGGGGATGTGGATATGAGGAGCGACGCGAGGAGCTGGTGCCGCTGATGAAGCTGTGGTGTTGTGTTGTTATTGTAGTTAGTTTCCTTGCTTTAGGGTCCGTGATAACGACTTAGCTGTACTTCATTTCAGTGCTGGGTGGAACAAGCCAGCCCTCGTGCAGTTTCCACCAGCGTGTAACGGCAGCTGGCGTCAGAGGTCTGGGCTTGGTCCCGTCTCATCCGTACCAACCACCGTCAGCTCTGGCTCCTCTTGCTGGTTGCCAGTGTCTGTTGCTGGCAGTGTAAGGAGACATCCAGTCAGTGTCCTTGTAAGGCGGTGAGTTTTGTAGATGCGCAGATACGGCGTTTGCGGGAATACCCCGCGATTAGACGTCATCTCAGCACCGTCTCCTTTCCGTCTGTGCCTGGTGAACGCCGATGTTTGCTTGCAGCCATGCTCCAGTCCGGCCAGAATCACATCTCTCCTTTGCAAATCCGCGGTAGCGGAACTCACGGGTTGTCGTTTGGGCGCGAACCTTGTTGATGCTGCACGGTGCTGGTCCCGCTGCAGGACAACTGGGTGTCTGGCCGGGGGTGACTTGGCTGAGGACAGCTCTGCAAAGAGGCTTTCTGTCGTGGTTAGCTGTGCCTGAGCCTCTGGCAAAGGCGTTTTGGAGGTGTGCTTGAGGGGCAGAGGCTCTTCCTCGCTTCTCCTCGGAGGGCAAGCCGCCGTGAGATGGGCTGGACCGAGCGAGAGCAGAACCCACGCTCGTTTCAACTGCAACCAGCTTCTGATGCCACCTGTGACAGGAGCATATTTAGACCTGATGTACATCCCCCGCCCTGACTTGGGGCTTTGGATGGAGACGTAAAAGCTTTTGCTGCGTGCGCACACAATGAGAGGGGGGAAAAAAAAGTAAATTAAAACCACAATCCTCAAAATGTTTGCAAATCCAAGAGCTTATCCTCACCCTGGGTAGGCAAAATTAACCGAGGGTGGGATCAGCAGATCACAGGAGCAGCTGCTTGCATCGTCGAACTTGAGGCGGCTGGTGCAGAGCGAGGTAACCGCACCGGTTCTTTGCGGGGATGCTCAGGATCTGGCACTGCGGAGTTTTTTTTCTTTCATGCCAGTGCAGCGAGTGGCTTGGGGACCAGCGATACATGGTCAGGAGTAGCCCTAAAAGGCGGGTGATTGATTAAGAAAAAAAGGCTGCCTGAGGTACTGAGGGCACCCGCTCAACGAACCCCTTGCTGGGGTCAATGGGAGGGCCCCAGGGGCTGAGCGAATGCGAGCCCCCCCCTTTCTCAAAGGGGTCTGATAACTCTTACCTCCTCAGCACTTCAGTTTTTGGTTGAACTCCCAGACTTTTAGCCCGGGGAGGAGATTTAAAACATCCCTGCAAAGCTGAGAACGTCCCATATGGAGATCAGCACTTCGATGCCAACAACAATAACCATAAAGGGGCTGGTTGTCCAGCGTCCCGCCACTTTTGTTGCTCTCCCAGCTCCGCTTGCCACCAAAGCCCGTCTTCGGCACGGCTGGGCTCTGCTGCTGAGTGGTGGCTGTCATCTCTCAGTACTTGGGCGAGCGGCGGGGAGGTGGAGCGGAGCCATATGGCGAGGTGGGAAGGGATGGATCAGCCTGCCTTGGCGTATCGGCGTCGGTGCAGCCTCCGCCGTATGTGGGGAACACATCGGCAGCAGCGGGGAGAAGACGGGCTGGCATCTGGCCTTCAAATCTGTCCTTCTGCCGCCCTGAAAGCAAACTCGGAGCGGGCAGAGGAAGGGCAGGTGGCATCTCCCTTGCCTGCGCTGGTGTTGAGCCAGGCTGGCGTGCGCTCCACAGACAGCAGGGAGCCTGGGCTGTCTTGGGGCAAGGTGCGAGCGGGAGAGGACAGCACAGGTCTCATTGAAGTCAGTGGGGGCTCAGAAACCCTGGCGAATGGGGAGTTTGTGAAAGTCTGAAGGTTTTTTCCAGTGTGTTTGGACCTGGGACGGCAGCCGGAGTGGCGAAAACTCCCAAGGACCCCAGCGATGTCGGAGGTTAGGGTCAGGCCAGTCCATCTGGAGTTTCATGGCATTACCTCTTAAACGCCTTTAACTGCAAGAAGATGGCCCGACTGATTGGATTGTGCTCTGTAATTAATTAGCTGGGTGCGCTGCAGGGGAGGCAGCTACAATGGGGAAACCTGTCAGCGAGGGCTGTTCAGCTTCAGATGGCCATCTCCCATTAAACCAGCCTCGTGCAGCATTAGTCACTGGGCACAGGGGCTTGGTTCCAGTGTCCTGGCCCTTTTCCAGCTGAGGAATTGGGGTTTGCCGCCCACCCGTTCCCCCAGAGCCCGGTGCGGTGCTGCCATGGGAGCCACCAGCCCGCCCGGCCTCGGGGACCTGCTGGGAGGAGATGGTGGCTTCAGGCGGGCTGTATATAGGGGTGCCCCCACTCCGGGGTGACAGACCCTGCGAGGGGTGCCGGGCTGTGCAGCCCGGGCTGTGTTGCTGGTTGCCTTCCCACGCCGCTGATGGCTCCCGGGCTCGGCTGGCACGAGCCCCGCTGCTCTTCCTTCCCTTGCCAGGACCCCATGGCTGCTCCCCGCTCCTCCTGCCATGCTTTTGCTCGGCTCCTTTGTCTGCTTTCAGCATCCCTTTGTACCTTTAAACAGGAAGCAAGCCTCTTCGGTTAATTATGTTGTCTTTTTTTTTCCTTTGTGTTTACTGTGGGGATTAATAAGGAACTGCAGCGTAAGGAAAATCTGCAATGGCTCCTGGTTCGTTGTTTAATTTAGGCAGATGCTGCTGAAGGCTGGGCTGGGCTCAGCCTGCCTGGTGCTGGGCCAGGGGCTGGGCGAGCATCCGTGTGCCCAGGGGATGGGACGGGAGCCATGGGGCACGTCCCCGCTCAGCCACGCTCCCCGGCTGGCTGCTGCTCGGGGTGTTCGCTGCGAACGGGCACGTCTCCGCCCTGGTAAAATTTCAAGCTGGTTTGCGACGGGGAAGCTGGCGCCAAACCCATGGCCATCGGAATGGTCCCTCTGCCTCTGCAAGCCCATTTTGCCCCCGTTCGCCCTTCTCCTCTGGCGAGCGTTGTGCGGCTTTGCCATGAAACCGCGGGGTGCAGCTGGGGAGTGCAGCCCCTGCTTATCGAGCATCCCTTACCGCGTGTCGGGGGGTCTGGGTTGGGCTCTGCCCGGGCTGCTGGGGGCCAGGGTGTCCCTGAGGTGAGGATGCTGTGGGGGAGGGCGGCGTGAAACTCCCGAGGGTTGGCGTTGCCGCCAAGCAGGAGAAGAGTTGTAGTGCCCTCTGCACCAAAGGCTGGTAAATCTTGGAGGAAAAAGAACCAAAGAAAAAACAGCAAAAAAAAAAAAAGGGCATGTGCCAGCTCAGCTTAACCCACAAAGGAAAACCACGTCATTTAAAAAAGAAAAGCTTTTAAAAATAGATATTTTTTTTGCAGAGAATGCCACTCAGGAGAGTAAATGAACTCTCTTTCAAGGGTTGGGGGAACAAAACGCTCCAGGAGCTGTGAAATGAACCCTCTCATTCTCCAGCTCTCCAGGTGTCACATGTGGCTCCTCCAGCTCGGTTTTTTCCAGCCGGCTGTGCCGGATCCAACTTGGCTGCGTAATGGTTGCTGGCTGCTCCCAGCAGCTTGCTGGAAATGGGGAAGCTTTCCTTGCTGGAAACGGGGAAGTCGCCGTCTCGGTGAAGGGGAGAAGCTGTGGCTCAGGTCTGTGGTCTCCCACTCACCGGCGAGGCCGAAGGGGAGGTGGTGAGCCCCATGGAGCATCCCTGATTTCTTATTTATTTATATTTTTTTAATTGGCTAAGGAGCCCTCTCATTTGCTTCAGCTCTGACTAATGAGGCGGATCTCGCTTTGACAACGTGTCACAAGCAATAAATTTCTCAGGAGCTGCTGGGCTGCAGGAACACCCTCGTGCTCCCGGCTGGGCTCACCCTCCTCCACCTCACCCTGCACCCCTGGTTTTCGCCCCAGCCTGGCCCTTGAGCGTCCTCCCAGAGAAGAAGGGGAGGGTTGGGATAAAAAAGTCTGGGTGTGAAAGATCCCATGGAAGACGTTTTTCCTATAGAAAACACATTTTTATTGGAAGATTTTGCAGGAACAGGTCTTCTTCAGTGAGAAGGCATAGGTCTCCGACAGGAAAATCTAGATGGATCCATGGTTTTCCAGGCATTCCCCAGGGAAAGGCAATTCTGGCTTGGTTGGAAGTGCCCCGGTGACTCCAGGGGAGCACAGAGCTGAAATTCTCCTTCCCTCCCCACCCTGCCCTGGTCGGGCCGTGGCGTGCGGGGCCTGGAGCAGCCGTGCTGGGACCCTCGCTCTGGAGGGTGGCAGCCTCGTACGTGGGAAGAGCGGACAGTCTAGGTATCGCGCAGTGCTCAGATAGATGAGGAGAAGGCTTGTGGGTGAGCTGGGGGCTGCCACCCTGGGCCGAAGATGCTCAGCTGCGTCTGGCTGCGAAGGAAGGGGTCGGATGCTGCTTCGTTCGCGGGTGTGGAGACCTTTGTGCTGTTTGTCCCCTCTTGCTGGGTGACACTAACCTTCCCTCCTCCAGCGTCGTTAAGGGACTGCTTGAGGTTTCCAGTCGTTGATGGGGAGCACCAACTATTAACACCGCTCCTCTTTGTATTCTTGATGGATTCTCTTTAAGCGTTGCTCTTGCTGGCTCACCACTGTTAGTTTTTGTTTTCTCCTCAATAGCTTGTCTAATAAATGCCATTATCTCGGGCACAAATCTACTTCATGTCTCAATTCCACTTGGCGAGAGTTGGGAAGAACAGCGGAACGGTATCCACTGAAAAGGGGCTCTGTCACCAGCAGCAGCGGATGCCACTTCTCCGCTTCCCACACCTGTCCCCGCGGCAGATAAAGACGAGGGGATGATGCATGGCTGGAAAGCAAAAAGGGTATCTGCCTGATAAATCAGACGTCGAAGCAGTGCTGGCAGCAGCCACTGCCGCAGCACCGGGGATTGGGGCACCTTGGCCCTCGCTGCCTTGGTAATTAGAGAAGGTGTGCTTGTGGCGTGGGATCCTTCCTAATTCCAGTGGAAAATAAGGGGGAAAACTGGTGGTGAAGGGTGGTGGCTTGTCAGGGAAGGAGAGCAGAATTGTTCCTTGTAGTTTGAAGGAGCTGCTCACCTATGGCCAAATAAGACTGTTGCCTCCCAGTCTAAACCTGTCTGATTAATCCTAATTAGCTCTGTTTCTGCTGGGCTGGGCAGAGCTCGGCTGCCGCACGGTCAGAGCTCCCTAAGGAGGATTTCTCCTGCTCGGGGGAAGGGGACGGTTGGTGGGAGCATGCAACACAGGCTCCTCTTCTCTCAGTTCTCCCATCACTGCGATGCCTGGCTGCCTCCAAGATCTGTCCCCTCCCCGAGTTAAAAATATTTTATCCTCTCGGTATCTACTGCATAAAATAATTTTTTTTTAAAAAAAGGCATTTTCTTTTTCCATTTTTTTCCTTACTCAGTTCTTGCATTTTAAAATGCGCCCGCCATGCGTACAGCACTCAGACACACGCTCGGCTTCCCTCCCGATGTAATTGCTATCAAACTGCAGATAGCTGGCGAAAGCAATTTTCTCTACGTTATGGAAGACTCCAGCTCCTCTCATCCCTCACTGCAAGTCGCTGTCCCCCAGTCCCGCCTTTTCCTCACCACTCCGCGATGCTCAGTGCCTTGGCTTGCGGTGCCGCTGCTTTTCCGGGATGATGCTCCCGCTTTTCCGGGGCTGCGGGAAGAGTCTCCTGCAGGCACATGGTGAGAACCCCTCCGTGGGGGACAACTAGCTTCTGTTGAGGCTTCTGCTGAGGAGGGGTGATGCTGGCTGGCACCAAAGCCCTGCCCTTGGCCGTGCCAGGCGCGTGCTCGTCTCAGTTGTGCCGCTCCGCTGCCCGCACGTTTAACATGCTCTTTCGATTTGCAGGATGTGTTGGGCTTTCAAAAGCATTAATGATGGAGAGTAAATTGGAATCTGAGAGAAATAAGCTTTCGGCATTCTCTGTAGGCCTCATCTTGCCTTGCCTTCCTCAGCCATGTTGAAGGTTGTGGCTGGAGGGGAATATAAATGAGGAGGAGCCCCCAGGCCCCTCTGAGCTGGTGTGATGCCTCTTGCTGGGTGGATCACGTTGCAGGGAGCCTGCGCAGTCGCCGGTGTTGATCCACACTCTGGAGATACCCTCGGGTGGAAGCGATGGGGTGTTGCTGGACCTTCTCGGAGCGCTTGCAGTCCTGAGTCAAGGAAGGTCAGAGAGCTTGGGGCGTGAAGGCTTCTGAGGGTCTGTGCCCTGCTTGGGTGGCTTTAGTTGCGTCCAGGCGTGGGTCGGCATTTCTCCATGCTGTACTCCTTGGTTCTGCACCAACCTGTCCTGGGGAGCCAGGACCTCGTGTCAGGCACCCACCTTGCCAATGGAGCTAGGTCGCAGGGAAATGCACCTAAACACGCTCTGTGCACGCTCCAGCTGTGGCGTTCCCTGCCCTGTGCTGAGAGCCCACCAGGCGTTGGTCTCCTCCTTGGAGAGGACCCTCCCCGGGACCACTGCCTTCAGACACGTCAGGACGTTCGCAGGTGACGAGTGCAGGATGTTTCTTGCCTGAAGCTCGGTTTGAACCTGAAAAGGATGAAATTTTCTGTGTGTTTAAACGCCAAGCGCTTTGGCAGGAGCAGGTTCGGATGCGTGGAGGAGCATCTGCCCCTCTGCTGCAAAAGGTCCCTGCCTGAAACGTGACTTCCCACGGCTGGATAATTAACGGCGCGGTGGGTTGTTCAGACGGGAACGTGGTCAAGAAAATCCTATCAAGTTCTCCGTGCTGACATTTTCACGGCAGCCTTTGGAGGTTCCCTCTCCTTTTCTCGTGCTTCCCGTGCTGGAGGGAGGGTGTTGGTCACCCTTGGGATGTCCCTGCCAAGGCCAGCAGCATCTCTGGAGCCACCCAAGGTCTCAGCTGAGCACTCTTGCAGCAGGAAAGGTGTGGCAGCTCTCTCAGCATCAGAATATTTTGGTCCCTGGAGGAGAGCTGATGTGCCAGAAAACCCCCTTTGTTCTCCTGCTCCTGCAAAGCAAACGCGGAGCTGGCATGGACCAGGAGTCCACGGGGAGCCGTACCTCACGCCGGCCTCCAGCGAGAGGCTGTTCAGGCATCGTTTCCTATCTCAGCCTGGCCCCTGGGCTGCTCTTGGACACAAACCAACCTTGTAATGAAAGCTTTTTCTGTGTCTATCTGTTTTCTGAGCATCAGTTGAACGTCTCGAAAATCCTGTTGCGGCAGAGCCCGGAGCACTTCAAAGATGCTCGGGGAGAGGACAGATGCTCCGCAGGGACATTGCGTGTGTCAGGTGGGCAGCGAAACCCAGCCGGGCTCGGCAGACAGCAGCCCAATCGGGGGATCGACCCTCGTGCCTTCAGCAGGAAGGGCTGGGGTCCAGCGGCACTGAGGTCTGCAGGCTGGATTGCTGAACAGCATTTTGCTTGAAGGACAGAAATTGTCGGGTTTTGGCGATTCTAGCTCTCGGTTGTTCACATGTGCATACATCGGGTGGATTGTCTCCTTCGCTCTCCTTTTGAATGGGAAGAAACTCAAATGTGTCCTACTCAAAACCCGTTGAACTGAGATTTTTTGCCCATTTCCAAGGGACTAGGCTTGGCATGGCGAGGGCAATGCCAAGGTTTGCACCCATTGCTGGGCGAGCCCGGTGTGGAGGGTACCCTGTCCTCACAGCCTCGGACCTTCGCAGATGGCTAGGTGAGGAGCTGGGGGTTTGAGCAGGGAGGATTCACGGGTTGAAAACCTGCTGCAATCCTCACGTTAGCATGTTGAGTGGTGCTTGTACAACCCTCTCTTCGGGGGCTGGATGGTGACTTCATTGGGCAAAGAGGAACCTGATGAAGTTCAAAAAGGGCAAGTGCAGGGTCCTGCACTTGGGGAGGAACAACCCCATGCATCAGTACAGGCTGGGGCGGACCTGCTGGAGAGCAGCTCTGCGGAGAGGGACCTGGGTGTGCTGAGAGATGACAAGGTGACCATGAGCCAGCAGTGTGCCCTGGTTGCCAAGAAGGCCAGTGGTCTCTTGGGGTGCATCAAGAGGATTGTGGCCAGCAGTTCGAGGGAGGTTCTTCTCCCCCCCTACTCTGCCCTGGTGAGGCTCCATCTGGAGAACTCTGTCCATTTCTGGGCTGCCCAGTTCAAGAGAGATGAGGGGCTACTGGAGAGAGTCCAGCGGAGATCTACGAGGATGATGAGGGGACTGGAGCATCTCTCCTACGAGGAAAGGCTGAGGGAGCTGGGCTGGTTCAGCCTGGAGAAGAGAAGGCTGAGAGGGGACCTTAGAAATGCCTCTAAATATCTGCAGGGTGGGTGTCAGG
>Ga0065711_1051293_pt1 | contig 10443 bp, 8 predicted proteins | sample Hoacrofraction12_FD_59098 | JGI IMG/M metagenome (GOLD analysis project Ga0065711, IMG submission 59098) | Hoatzin crop microbial communities from Cojedes, Venezuela - Epithelial fraction 12 v2 (version 2) | ecosystem: Host-associated > Birds > Digestive system > Esophagus > Crop | place...
TCAGTAGGGCCTGTTGTGATAGGACAAGGAGTAATGGCTTTAAACTAAGGGAGGGTGGATTTAGACTGGGTATAAGGAAGAATTTTTTTACCATGAGGGTGGTGAAACACTGGAACAGGTTGCCCAGAGAGGCAGTGGAGGCCCCATCCCTGGAAACATTCAAGACCAGGTTGGACGGGGCTCTGAGCAACCTGGTCTAGTTGAAAATGTCCCTGTTCACTGCAGGGGGGTTGGTCTACATAACCTCTAAAGGTCCCTCACAATCTAAAGCATTTTAAGACGTTCATTTCCATGTATTAGTTTATTGTTGAATGTAATTCAGTGAACGCACATTACAGATTGTACGTAGTGATGGGCAAGACTGCGAATATAATTAACAGAGTAGCAGCATAATACTGAAATGCTTGCAGAGCAGCCACTTCCAAACAAGTCTGTTGTTTTCAAGGTAGGATTCATACTTAAAAAAAGTGTGTATTTCTTTAACGGTAAAAATGAGAAGAGTCAGCTAAGACAAAATTAATCTGAGCTCTAACAAAAGTAGGCTTGTTAGAGCCCTTTACGGCCTAAAAGGGGAAAAACTGCTCACCAGATTCTTTCCTAGATAGAAGCACTTACTTTCCCAGTAAGTGCTTCCAAGCGATTGTGTTGCCCATTACTAAACATGTTCCAACAATCACTAGTTCAGATCCCAAAGCCACAACACTTCACACAGTGAGAACAGTGATAGCACAGCCCAACGCAGCCTGTTAGTGTGCAGCAAAGAAGGTAAGATCTCCAGAAAGTTTTAATAGGTGAAGGTTGAGGTGAACACAGTAACATCTTCTAATGCGATTACTGGAAAAAACCTTTAGGCCTGGAAATATTTACTGAAATAGCAAGTTGAAAGCCAAATGTAGAAGCCTTGTTAAGATTGCCTAACATGCAGGAGGAAAAAAGGTTGTATTTATTTCACATTCTTTCAGTCAGTGTACTTGTTTCTTTACCTTTTGAGGAATGGAATCATCAGCTGTCTCAGGAAGTCTACTTGAGAAGTCAGACTGAAAACAGGGCATCAATTACATCAGCATCAGAAAAAGAACATTTTTGAGAAGAATGTATGATGGCATGTTCTCCACTTCGTGTGAATTAGACTGTCACTACATCTATTGTGTGTCAAACTGCAAGCAGACAAATACACTTAACAGTTTAAAACTGGCTGAATGCTATTTTCTGTTTGCTTGTTTTAAGTACTTTGACATTCATGCTTCATCTGAGGAAAAAAATCCTGCATGCGTACACGCATGCCTAAAAAGACACAATAAAGACTGCTTCATTTCTCAAAAACGGTGTTCCAAAATTAACAGGAACTAACTGCCGAGCTTTCAAAGGCCACATGCATTTCTACTACATAGCCCATGTTCACATTCGTGGACAGATAACAGTACATTTCACAAACGCACCTAAACCAAGGCTGGTAGTCTGTTTTTTTTCTTTTTTTTTTTTCAGATCATTGCATACTGTGTTATCTAGCATAAGGCCAAGAACTCAGACTGAAGCCTCCCATGGATATGGTACTTCTCAGCCTCTAGAGGCTTGTGAAGATGCCTCTACTATTCACTGGCACGATCACCTAGCTGATGCAGGCACACCTCATCTGATGTTGCAATTGCTAGTCTTTGAGTTCACCTAGTTTTGAACCAAGTGATTCAGTCTCTTCCCCAAACATACTATGAGGAACAACTGGACCTCATCAACCATTTAGGACATACAGACAGGCAATACCAACAGAATAAAATATGTCTCACAAAAACACAAAAAATTACAGATTTTACAATAGGGCATAAAATTACTTATCACAAAATCCTGAATACTTACCAGCAAGTTTGTTTCTTGCTCAGCTTCAGGCATGTAGGGATACTGAACATAAAACATGTCATTTCGCACCATCTTCTTCCTCATTCTGCAGGGACCCTCAGTCATCTCTAACATCCACTTGTCAAGATGGGAGCCAATGGGGGGACCCCACAAGCCTCGCTCTCGTAGTAGCTCATATTCAATTTGGGACCACTCTTCTGTCACGTATTTTAGTGCATTCTGCTGACGCTGAATACAAAGACATTTGTACATGCATCAGAGTGATGCTTTTAAGCCTGTCTCTGATGTGAGCAGAGACATTTTCACTATATTACAGAAAAACGTGTAATAAATCATAATTCTAGTAGCATTTTCTAGTATGCCTTAATGAGATTTCTGGTGTCAGTCACCATAAAAGCAGGGTTCCTATTGTAATCTTCTCAACAAAAAGTAAAAGCTCTGCTTTTGGCTTGTATCATTAATTGAATGTATTTCTGAATGGCAAATATGAAGGAAATGTAACACTAACCACTGATTTTGAAAAAGGATTTTAAGAACGAAAACAAAAATTGGTCTGGAGGCCTTCCCTGTATGTATTTAACACTGGAGAGAGAAGTTAAATGAAGCAAAGCTTGGTTGTTTTTTTAACTAATCGCTTTCAATGACTTGTTTCTCTTGGTGCACAGCTCAGCAACTAGTTTGAGTCCAGGGTCTTTGGGGATGTTTGGAAGAACGGGTGCAATGATTTCATTCTGGAAGGCACAGAGCAGCCACTTTCTAGTGCTGCATGATTTGGGAAAGGTACCATAAATTTTTCTTTGTGTTACTATAAAAGCAGTGTTTGTACAGAATGCTTCTCCACATCTTCAGATATTTTAAATGTTTTAGAAAGACAGCATATTCTAGCATATTTCCAGTTACTCTTTTTTTTACACTTCTGAGGAAAGACTACTTAGCCTTCTTGAAAAAAATTAAGATTTCATATGTAATATTGCCACATGAGTTTTCAGTTACAACCAGATCGAAGAGAGTTTCCTCATTTCTTTATTCGATTGCATTTAAAAAAACCTTAAAAATAACAACTGTATCTAAACATGTAAGCATTTCACGAATGACAACTTAATATTTTACAAACCCCATACTGAGAAATGGGATTGGTATAACCTAACCAGTCAAAATATCAGTGTCAGGTAATTAATCTTCTGAACCATACCTCCTGATATTCCTTATACTGCATATCAACTAGGTCCCGAACCACGGCAATGTGAGTAAACATCCATTGGGAAATTTCCTAATACAAAGGTAAGAGGACAGACAGAATGACAAATTATAAAAGAAGAGTTTTTTTTGAATGAAAAGCTTATGAATACGTCACCTTGCTAAACCCACTCACAAAGGACAGTTTCTTAAAAAGACTTAGATGAATTTCAAACTACTGCATGCAACAGTGTTTCAGGTTTTGTTTTGCTTGGTGTTTTCTTTTGTGCTTTTAAAAAGGCAGTAAATTATTGTATAGCAATATCCTTTAAAAGAAACTGGCAAACATTTGGAACGTAGTCCAAATACACGACTAACAGTTCAGAATGTTCCCAAACAGCCAAAGATTGGCACTGACAAATATTACTACTTTTCCCTATTTCCTTCTACGTAGTATTTTGTGGATGTTGCCTGGTTTGTTGGAAATCCTCAAGCCACCCAGCACTCCTCCCTCTGTACCGCAATATACCCCTTTTTACTTATTGCTCTCTCTACCGATACAGCCAGTAACGGTTCCTGTCAGGTCAGTTGGCGAGTTGCTTCCTTTTCATTTTAATGTGTATGCCTGCTCACCAGGAAAAGGACTGACAGCACGGAGAATTTTTTACTTTATCAAAGACACTGAATAATTTTCAGGTCAGAAGGAGAACTGGCCATGTATTTGTTTTCACAGGACACAAATTCCTCATTAAGTAACAGGAGTTATACATTTCCTTGTGGCAGGAATACACCTGCTCCCCTTGACCAAACATGTCCCCAGTGTTTCGAGTGCTAATACGGTAAGAACTCAATCCTCCCAAAATTTCAAATCTCTCTCTTCCCTTTGTTTGCAATGCCTCAAACACTTTATACTAACTCCTTGCAATGCCCCACCAGGTACTATTCTACTAAGAGCACCACTGCTGTGCTACTCTGGCCTAACTTCAAAAAAAAAATTCTTTTTTTTTAAGCAAGCAGGTTTGTAAAGCGAATGTCCAGTTCCACCATCACATACTGTTTTGCTGAACTCTTCTCCGCAGTACAATAAAAACGGTGCAAAGCAGCATTTGTTTAGTACATACACACTCATATAGGGATTTTCCTAAACCACATAATCTTGGGGGGCAGGATGGAAAAAAGCACAAGCATCTATCTCATAGCTTCCATTTCAGAGCAGTATTGCAAAATGAATTTAAGACCCAGACTAGCAAAGCAATAAAGCATACATGTACCCAGAAGTAGCTGAGCAATCTCATCAATAATGAAGAGTTTAAGTCTTGGCTTAATGTTACAGATATGCACGTGCCTACTAGATTAGGACACACAGAAGCAAGATGTCCAGTCTGGACATTCAAAAAGTGGAAAGAAAATCAAACACCAGATATCACTTAACACTCTGCAGGATTCCTTACATTGAGATATTTACCACAAACCCTGAACACACATTGCTAGATTTTAGACTGTGTGTTATTAATTGACAGAAATTACCTGTGTAGAGAGGTTGTGTTTATTAAGCCCGCTCTCCTTGCGGTTTCTCCTGGAACCGGTTAGTTTAGAGAGGCCGAACCCACTGCTAACTCGTGAAAGTTTGGACTGGGTGGTTGGAACCAAAGCCTCCCCTCTACTGATGCATTTCTTCTCATGAGCTGAAAAACAAAGAGAAAGTGTTGCAAGCACTTTTTAGGTTCCACCCCCATTATAGTTTTTGTTTGAAACAGAATAACCTTTTCTGCTGATTTAAAGGGGCAGGTGTTTGTCAGATTTGAGGGGAGTGTGTGGTTTTTTTGTTTGTTTGGGGTTTTTTGTTGCTATTTGTTTGTTTTAAGAGTGCTCGGCAGCACTCACATTCATGTCAAACGTTCATGACTTGTATGAGGTGAAACCTGGGAACTGCTTGCATTTTGAAAAGAAGCATTGAGTAACAGATTTGTTACTCCTTTTATTGATTATCAAAATTCGGATGCAAGAGTTATGAATTCTGTCCTCATTTGAAGAGGTGAAAACCAGCTATGTATAAACAAAATCACCAACTAGCCTCCTTCTACGCCCATTAACTTTAATTTTGCCGATTTACATCCTTGAAAGAACAACTGGGCATTCCAAAGAAAAGAAACCTCACCTGGAGAAGTATTTTTTTCTCAAAATAGTTACAAAGATAACAGAACTTATATCATTTATGTTATAAACAGTAGATACTAGCAAAAAAATGCAGCTGAGCACCGTATCTCTACCCAAAAAGGAGCTACAACATGACCACACTAACCAACCCAGCAGAAAAATACGCTGTATTGAGCGGAGAAGCTAGGTGGGCCTATTGCACCTTTTGTGCACATACAACCATCCCAGTTCATAGTCAAGTTCGCAACACTGATATCACAGCTTAGCTCAACTGTCTCAACAGTTTAACATTCTTCCGATATTCCAATACTCAGCTATCATCACCCTGTATATCAGTTACCTCTGATATAGAAAGGACACGCTCACGTTCCTCACTGATCCTTTAATTCAGTCCACCTCTGAGCTTTCTTTTCCTTCCTTTAAAACCACTACTACTTTCTTACAGCAAGACTTTCTCCAAAGGTCCTTTATTCTACTCAAAACATTTCTGCAAATATACTGACTACAAGGGATGTAGGATACAAAGGGTATTTCTCCAAATATAGTGACTTGCCAGGGACAAAGCACATCTAGAAATACAGAGACTGCAAAAACAAGTATTCCAAATTTCCAAAAACACTTTCTGTACATCCATGTTAACCTCTATTACTTTAGATCCATGTAATCATCAAACGAGTCATGACTACGGAATTTTACTACCTGCTGTCTAAACTCTCGCTAATTCAGTCCAGCAACAGCTGGCCTTCTTTTTTACATGGGTGCAGAACTAACTCACGCGTAACTTGTTGTCCACTAGGATTCCCAAGTCCTTTTCCTGTAAAGCTGCTGCTATGCTGAACAAGCCAAGGAGGAGAAGTCATAGTGTCACTGCTGCTAGAGGAGGACTGCTCTGTCTGCACATTTGCAATCATATCACCATCATATCACCACTGATATGGTGATAAACTGCAGACTGAGTTTGCAGGCTGCACCCAGACGTGCTCAAGAGGGGTCCCCCTCCCTACCTGGCACATCCAACCCTGACAATGGTAACACCCATCACCCCAATCCAAGTGTTCACGGGAAGGAGCTAAATCACTCCATCACTGTAATCCACAATAGGCTCTTTGATGCATGCTGAATCCCAAACAGAGGACGTTGTTGAGACCACTGACAGTGCTGAATAAAGGCCTTGTGTGCAGTGGAGGCCAAGTATCTCCTATACATGGTACAGTTTCTGAATGAGAGATGTTGAACGGTGACAGTTTAGAGTACTTCTTGCTACACAAAAGCTAAGTTCATATTAAAATACTCAGCACATATGGTTCACTTCAATAAAATCTACCATTCAGGACAGATAAATCCTCAGTTACACTTACCCAAATGATTTTGCCAACACTTTAAACTTGCTTCCTCAATAAAAGGTCTTGCAACAGTTATATCCACTTGGCCACGGTCATTGACAGGTAGCGTCACTTTGAAAACTTCTTCTAAAACCTGTTTTTTACTATGGATCAGCTCTGTCCACACTCTGTTTATGGCTTTTAAAAGAAGCTGGCGACCTGCATAGGTACAAGACCACAAACAGCAAGCTCTCTACAGTGCTTACAGAACTCGTATTTTTAAAGTAGTAAACCGAATAATTTCTGCAATTATACTCTAGTTTCTTCCCCCTCTTGCATGACTTGTAAAACGCCTTTGGCCAGGCTGTCTTTTTTGCCATCTAAATGCTATTAGAAAGTATCTAACAGTTCATTTCGGCACTTTTTTCTACGTGAATCTGAAACACCAGCTCTGATTAGTTGTGATTCTTCTCCCACATCCATCTGTTAACTAAATGAGATTAAAAAAAAAAATCTTGTAGAAGTATGTATCTATAAACACATACTGTCCTGGGTTCAGCCATGACAGGGTTAATTTTCACCAGAAGCAAACACAGCCAGGCGGACCCACCTGGCCAAACAGAGCAGGGTATTCCATACCATGTGCCACCATGCGGGGTTCTGGCTGGGGGGAGCTGGGTGGTGGGAAGGCAGTCATGGCTTGGGAGCGTGCACGAGGCAGCAGGCAGTGAGAGCTGCTTTGTCCATTCTGCTGTTTGTTCTGTGTATTCTCCTTATCTGTATCGTTGTTGTTACTGTTCCCTTTGTTTGCTGTTCTTTTAAACTGTCCTCATCCCGACCCACTAGCTTTTGCCTTTTTCTTTCCATCCTCTTCCCCACCGCAGTGGGGGGAGGGGCGGCAGAGCGACTGCGTGGCCCTTTGGTTGCTGGCCACAGCCAAACTATAACACACACATAAGGCCATACATACATTACACTTTAATATTTTTATGTATGACTGTGTGCATAAGTACACACCTGTATAAATATTAAAAATATACATGTAAGAAAAAAAAAATCACTGAATACTTTCTTCCACCACTAGTTCATAAACTTCCTTTGAGTGAAAGATCCTGAGGATGTCAATGAATAATGATTTTACAGCTTATACCAATTATTTCTTACCTATGCTTATGTAAAATCCAGCTGATACAAAACCATGGTGCACACTTAAAATGACCCATTTCTATTGCATTCAACTCAGTGCATATAAAGTAGTATTTCTAATTCTGGTGCATGTCCAGAAAACAACGAAGAGCTCTTGCTATTTTAACAAAACAGTAACTTACCCTGAATATGTCTGTCTTCGTGTTACCAAGTGTTTTTTAATCTTTTTATTAATACATTTTTATACATACATTCACTCTCCATACACCCCCAGCCCTAAGAGTAACTGGGTTAAAAGATTAGTGATGACAATGCAGAAGTGGCATTAGCAGACATCTGTGGCTTTGTCACTCAGACTACCTTCGCTGACATCTTGATTGTAGACTCCATCTGGTTCTATATCAGAGGGGATCATAATGTGCCAAGTTGTCATCCTGGCTTCTGCTTCCAATCCAAACCCATCAACGTTGCTACAAATACACAATGAATTAACAAGAACCAGAAAAAAAAAATTACAACTTAAAGCATTTGATTCCCTGTGACAGTACCACACAGATTAATACATGCTACTACAGCAATGTTATCTTCAATTCCATCCGCCTGAGTTCTGATAATCTGCAGTCACAAGCTGAACTGAAGGTTTATGAAAAATGACACGCCATGAACACTGATGTTGCTAGAGGAAGATGGTAATATTTGAAGAAACACAAAACAGTCGAGGCTACAAATTGAGAACATTAGGGATTCTGATGATGATGATGATGTCCAAGTGTCTTTGGATGAAACACAAGTCATACATTCTTTTGGAAGCTAAAAATGAAAATGCAAGGCATTTGCAGCTATGCAGAAAAGTGGGTGTCTACAGCATTTGTCACAGGCATCTGATTTTAAGCCTGACTGAACTTCTTCAATGCTATACATCCAAGTACTAAGATACAGAATTTGCATGAAATGATTCAAGAGATAATAAATCCAATTAGCAAAGAGATATGTCATTACTTAGCACCAGTGTTTCTTTCTACTTTGAAAACATTTCAAAATATCAAAGCATTACAACAAGATAGTTAGCTAGGCACTTCTATCAGTATTTTAAAATGCCTCTGTAAGAGGAGAGAAGAATGTTCTCTATACCTGGGGTCTTCAAACCTATTTTTGTTTCAAAATGAACCACTTGAGCTTGCTTGCATTTCACTGGCTGGAAAGTTATAAACAGTTATCCAGAAATCGCTGACTTATTTGCAAGATGAGTGTCATTGCTGGGAGAGAACAGGTCATTTTAATACTTCACAGCCCTGGTTCTGGAATGAACTTCTGTCTGAGATACTTACCTTCCCACATGCAGATTAATCAAGCAGTGAGCTAGGCAGCTGATGAACTCTTGATCATGATTTCCAGGTCCCAGAACTAAGTTTCTGTTCACAGTAAGGACCCTTAGGGAATCAAGGAGAGCCACCTGCTGAGGAACAGTTTTGTGTGCCCTTGAGAACTGATACAAGATGGTCCTGTTCAGGCAGTGATAAATAGCATCCAGCGATAGTCCCTGAGATCTTCTTTTTGACTGGTGTGAAGTAAAAAAAACATGATCAGATAGTAGCAGAAAATCAATTTACTTGCACACAATCTTCTCCTGAATTGACCCATGCTCAATTTTCAAAATTGGTATTTAACAAAAGTGCAAATTCCACAAATTTCAAGAACCAAAATGACATAAATATATGATGATACACTTATAATTTTAACATCTATAAAAAAGCTGCTGATTTCTAACAATAAAAGTCTTCTAACAATCTCCAATAAAAGTCCATGAGCTAGCTTCCCAAAGATGTCCAAGTAAACTTAGGAAGCTTCCCAAAATTCATGCAAGGTAAATTTTGTTTATTTTGGGAGATTTCTAAAAAATAATCTGAAAGCCGTTTTTACTCAACTGCCCCGTATGAAAGCACTCCACACTGACAAGATGTGCTAGGAAAGCTCAGTGAAGAGAAAGAAAGCCTGGGGAAGGAAAGATTACTTCTATGCTGACCTGACACACATCACTAGCAGGTTGCTTAGTGACATCACTCCATGGATTTTAACGTAACATGTGAAAATGTTTTAGCAAGCAGGCTAATAGAAAAAGTTACCTGTGCAATGAGCTGGATTATGAAGTCCACAAGAAGTTTGGATTCTTTGTTGAACATGCCCTGCCAAAGCTTGTCTACCACACGCTGTGTAAAATAAAACACATTGTTCACCAGCACTTGGTAGCTTCCTCCACTCGTTATAGGCAGAGATGCATCTTCACCTAGGTAAAAAACCAAACCCCAGTTTTCTTCGTTTATCAAAAAACAACACGTGCATAAACACGTTCACATTAGTCTGTGCTTTCTAGACTTCTGTAGCAGAGGAAAAGACTCAGGGAAAAAGCTAAAACCTCATGGCTTCCCTATAATGAGCTTTGATGGTAAGCGAACGCTTGAAATCAACAGTGACAAAGACCTAAACAGGGATGGCTGGGGCAGGAAGAGTCCAGAAGAAATGGTACTCCTGTGATCCTGAAGCATCATATTTATGTATGGTCCTCCTTTTGAACTGGAGCTGCATGTTTGCAGAACGACCTGTAGCCTTTTCAATTACAGAATCACAGAATGGTAAGGGTTAGAAGGGACCTTAAAGATCATCCAGTTCCAAGCCCCCTGCCATGAGCAGGGACATCTTCCACTACACCAGGTTGCTCAGAGCTCCATCCAACCTGGCCTTGAAAACTTCCAGGGAGGGCGCAGCCACAACTTCTCTGGGCAACCTGTGC
>Ga0065711_1051294_pt1 | contig 10443 bp, 3 predicted proteins | sample Hoacrofraction12_FD_59098 | JGI IMG/M metagenome (GOLD analysis project Ga0065711, IMG submission 59098) | Hoatzin crop microbial communities from Cojedes, Venezuela - Epithelial fraction 12 v2 (version 2) | ecosystem: Host-associated > Birds > Digestive system > Esophagus > Crop | place...
GGGCGGGACCGGACGGTTCGCTGGGCGGGGGAGGGAAGGGGGAGGGGCGTCACGGCCACGGTGGGTTCACGCGACGCGGGAGAATCCACGTGCCGCGAGGGTTGTCACCCGGGTGTGAGGCGCTCAGGGTGCAGGGCCGCACGCCTGCCCCGCAGATGTTGGTACGGGTCCCCGTCTGCCTCCGCCTCGGACGAGCCCGGTGCCCCCCGCCTACCCCGCCCCACGCCATTGCACCTTTGGAGGGTTCGCTCGACGCCGTGTCGGTTCCCGCACGGCGGTGGCTGGTGCGCCGTGCTCGCGGGTTCCCGAGGACGCCGAGGTAATCGGCGTTCCCCGTGCTGACGTGGGGCCGGGGGCTTGGGAGGGGCGCGGCGAGGGGCCGGGGGCTGGTGGAGGGACTTTTCAGGGAGCGCGGACGGACTGGTGGGGGCTCGGCCTCGGCCCAGGGGATGCAAGCGCTCGAAGGGCGAAAGGGAGCTGGCAGCGAGCTGGTGGGGAAGAGGCAGAAACGTCTTCCCGACCGAATTAGGGCAGAGCTAGAGAACGGTTTTGAGTGGACCGGGAGCTCGGAAGGACCGAGAGTGCTGACGAATTACGACAGCAAGCGTGCTTTCCAGCGTGAAGTGCCCCTCTGCTCCACGTCCTCAGACCCCAGCTGTGGGGGTTAGGCGCTGACGGCTGCTAACAGGTCCTGGAGGGCCTTTTGGCTGGGAGCTTGGAATCGGCGCGGTTTTCCTGCCTTTCTGTCACCTGCGGTTTGTGTGAACTTTGGTAACGTTGCTGTCTGCTTTCCGTGTGTAAACCAAAAAATGTGTTTGCTTTCGCCTTAACTTGTCTTAATGGTGATTACACCGTAAGTCTGTGGCAGGACTGTTAGCTAAAGAAGGCAGTATCCGATGGGGGGTTGGGGAGAGAATGTAAACCGCGTGATATGGAAGATTATTTTCTTGCCCGTGCTGTTTTTTCTGTCTGTGGACGCGGGGGGTGGGTTGTTGCATAAAAACTGTCTTGTTGTCTTTGAAAAACAGCTAAGCAAATGAAATCAGTAATTTGCCTAAGACTTAAAAAACAGTTGCCAAATTGTCTCTGGAGTTCCAGTGTTCAGAGTCAGCTAGAGCTCCCTTGGAAGGGGAAGGCAGGAACAACCTGATGCAATTTGTTAGAGCAAGCCTAGCGAGAGAGTCTGTCTACATGTGTGTATGTTTCCATTCCTGCTTGTATAATGATCATTAAACTCGGGTAGTAAAAAGCTCTAGGAATGCATTTGAGCACATTTCGCCCTGGTATTCAAGGCGTAGAGGGAAGCATCTGCACTGGGTTGATAAGAACCTGCTGGTAAATCCGGCAGATCAATGCTCTTGCAATTCAAATCCTGGCAGAGTTTGGTGAAAGCAGACTGAAGACTTTGTTTAGGTAAAAAGCAGTTAAGATACTGGAAAGAGTCCCAAGGAATTCGAAATGTCGCTAGTGCGATGTGGTCAGAGAGTCTGCCACGTCAGGTTCTTGTTCTCACCTGGGACAAGTTTGAAGCCGACATGTGGGAAGCAGCCAGAAACTATGCTGAAGAAGCAGGTGTCAGCACCAAAGGTGGTTTGAACAAGTACCTGAGGAGAGCTCAGATACAGCCACAAAGCAGTCAGCAGCAATGTTGGTGTTGCTGGATATTGCCCAACTTCTCCAGTCTGTCTCAATTAAAAAAAAAGACAGTACAAAGTACTGAAAACTATTGCACATGTTTTGAAAGAAAGGAAGATGTTCATTAAATAGCAGAAATCAAGAGGACTACCTTGACCTCTGCTAACAGTGTAGACCCAAGAAGTGTATGTTGAACTGTAGTTCATTCAAAGAAACTTTAGTGACATTTTAAAACTCAGACACACTGAGAAATTGAAAATTCAAGTCTTCGAAAAGCTGAAACTTTATTGAAGTATCTGTTAAACTTCACAGCTCTGCTAATGAATGGATTATAAAGAAAGGGAGAGCTGGGAAACGATTTTATTATACCGGAGTAATGCTATAAGGTTTCTGCCAGAGCGATAGGAGATGTGATATAACAAACTAAATGAGGCAAGGTGTCTCAGACTCTTGTAAAATACTTTTTGATGCTGACTTACAGGTGAAGGGTTTGACGTGTGTGTATTACAACCTTCAGGAGCAAAGAATGAGATGAAGGGAGATTAGAGAAAAGAAAGATAAAGCAAAATAAATCCAAACCTAGTTACTAGGCATAGTGACAGGCCAACTGTGTCCAGAGTGCTTAAGTTGTCAGGTCTCCCGTAGGAGGAGATTTACCGTACATTTAAAGTGCCTCTTGATGGTCCGTATGGATTCCATATCCTCTACATACCACAACAATGGAGCCATGATAGCCTGAGGGGCAAGAGAAGAGATAAAGAAGTGCACAAAGGCAGATTCCCAGCAAAAGTCACCAAAATGGAGCAAGTTGATGTCAGTGGCAAGCTGTGCTCTAGCGGGGGCTGGCCGAAGCTATCTTGGGAGAGCAAGCTATGTGCTAAGAGGACACAGTGTCTGAGAATTGCTCTGGCCAAAGTGTGGGGTAAGGCAAAGAATTACAAGCTCGTCGGTAATGAGCATCAGTAGTGGACTGCAGTTTTCCCAAATCCTTCGCTTAGCGGTCGGTTCCCATGTCCGAAGCACGACGGGTGGGACACCTGTAACTAAAAAGGGTGCTGACAGAGATGCTGCTCTTTCAGTTCTACTCCAGGAAGCCCTGACCTGTGGCTTCCTGCTGGTTTTCTCTGTTGGGAAGGCACAGCTGGGCTTTTTGGAGGTGACACACCTGTGCCTTGCCATGGACTGAGAGGGTGGTGAGTATGCTGGGAGTCTGGAGAATTGCCATCAACCACTAATGAGATCCGAAATTCTTAGGCAGGAACTTTCTGAAGTCATTGGTATGGTTAATGAGCTTTATGACAAGACAGGGAAGCTTCACATGCAGGTTATATGCCAGACCCTGCGCACTGCAGATTTGAAAAGCTAGTGTGTCTGTGAAGAAACTTTGAACATTATGAAGAGCTGGGAAGAGGCATCCCAGACTTCCCCTCTGCCAGATTTACTCACTGAAAGTCAAATATCCTTGAGAGGACATCAGACTGAGGGAATTTGCTCCACCCAGAAAGCAGAACTTGTAGGGACTTCTGTATATATATGAGAGTATTTTTTGACAGACCAGGTATTCCTGATAAAAGAGTTCATGCTGACCTTGCCAGAGACCACCAGACAGCCCAAAATGAAGTGTAGTGGTCTGGGATAACCTGTGAAGATAAGTGACTGCTCGAACAAGGCTCTTCCCACTGGTCATTTTACTGAAGAGTGAGAAAGTGGAAGTAGGAGACAAGGTTTTTGTGTGGATTACAGGTAATACTACACTGAGGTTGCGCCTGCTGTGTCATGAGACAAGGTGGGTGATCTACTGAACAGGCTGAGCAGTACTAAGTGCTACAACCTGCCGAACTTCACTAAGCCGCACATGCAAATCCCACTGGAAAAACAGTAGTTTGTATTCATCGTGAACGTGGGCCTTTGAGTTCAAGACAAGACCATGTGATTTTGCTAATTCAGGAGGCACCTTTCTGACGCTTATGAACCAAGTGTTTGAAGGACTGCATGGTTTGATGTACTGGCAACACAGAGGTTGGGAATAATGCAAAACACATGGGATTTGTATTGAAAAACTGGATAAAGTGTGAAAATCTAAATCAGTTTTAGTCGATAGCAGCAAGAGGTGGAAAGGAGAGATGTAACTACTCTCTAAGAGAAAAAGATAAAGACACAGGGGATTAGCTTGTACCAAAAACCAAACAAAAATTCATCATTCATAGAATTCCTTTCTTAGAATTGAATTCAATGTTATAGAATTCAATTATTATTGAACATTTATAGATGGCTTCAGTGGTATTGTGGCTTTTATTAGGGCAGTTTGTCAAAAGCATCCGTCTGACAAGTTGTTCTGAACAGACCCTTGTCACAGAGGCTTTGAGCAGGATAAAGAAACTTTCTGGTCTTCCCTGTGTTATCCTAGACTACAGTGAAATACTTGACCAACCTGTTAGTGCTTTGGATGCAGTTCTATGGATGATGCTTTCCCTGGCGTGGAAAGGGAGCATTGCTTTTAAAAACAAAGTATGAACATGAACAGAATGACTCCAGATGAGTACATTGCTATGGTGTGGACTATTAGATGAAACATCAATTCCTCAATCACAAATTCATGGTCCCCAGGGAATGAGTAGCAGCGAAATTTTTGTCAGTGTCTCATAATATCCACAGTAAATGTCCTTTATCCCTAGAGGGTAACACTTGACAGCCTTAAAATGAATTCGGTACAAAAGAATGTAGTTTTGAATGAGTGAATGTTGGCAGTTCTGATTACGTGTTTATTTCTTTGGCAAGGTTTTGTGCTCAAAGCATCTTGCCAGGCTGCACAGGAATAGACAGGTTCACAACCATTTTCATATGTTTCTATGAGTTAATATCCTTTTTATCATGTAGCTTTTTTATAAGTACACAGAATGAAAGTAAAGCTATATTTTTTCTGAGGCAATGAGCAAGATACTGTGGAAAACCTGCTGAGCTCCTGCCAAAAATTTTGCTTTTCCTACTGAAAAAGTTGAAAGCTGGCTGCGGTATCAGGACGGTACCTGAACAGCCTTCTTGCTGTCAGCTGTACTTTAGGTTTGACATTTCATCAGATATTATTCAGAAATAATGTAAAATCATGAAAACCATTATGGAAATGCACCACTACTATATCTGGGTTGGCTTGCCAGAATTCAAGATTCCGCTGTAGTTCCTGCTCGCCCCAGAAATGATTCTGCCTCACTGCTGCACAACTTCATTTCTCCTTCCAGCTTCCCTATGCGTGGGAGGAAAGAGATTGCTAAATAGTCAAAATTCAACCCATTTTGCTATATTGGTAGAAAAATAGACCTTTCAGCAGGAATCAAATTTGCAATTGTTTGTGCATTAGACAGAACATTAATTAGTTTGGCATATTAGTTGGCTTGTGATTGGGAAATCTATTGGAAGGAAGCGTATTCTGTAAGCGCATAATTATAACACATTGCGTTTCCAAATTACGAAGATTTACATGCCAAAAACGTGTTGAATGTCAAATTTCATTTATTCTATGGTTTATCTCATAAATGACTTGCTAATTTTTTTGCATATAATATATTCCGTTTGTCACACCTTTATTAAAATTTAGCTACTGTTTACCTGTTTCAACACACCTGTGAAAGAACATTTTCAGATCTTCAGATTAAAGAAAATGTTAACTGCAAATTTAAAAGGGCCAGTATTAATAAGAGATTAAGAAAAACATGAACATGTGACTCATTGTAAAGAAACTATTAAATAATCCGTATGAAAAAAAAAAAGACCTGAAATTCAATCAGTTAGTCATAATCCTTGGTAAGCAGATGGAAGAACATATGGACATAATACAGGTAGAAATTAGCTGTGATTTGGCCAAGTGATAGAGTGGTGAAACCACCAACGTGCCTTTGGATTGCCCTGACAGAAGCATGGCTTCCTGGGGTGGAGAGACGATTATTGCAGTGGAAGCATCACCGCATGTGATCAGAGGAAAGTAGCAAACACAAGTGCATATTGCAAGTTGTGTATGTGGCATTTCCATTCCCTTTGATGAAAATTGAATGTGCTTATCACAGGAAAGACTCTAACCTAGAATTAGGGGACTGGGAGGATGCGTTTAAAAGGAAAAGCTAGAAAAGATAATCAGCAATTATTATGATAGATATTACAAACACAAATTACTCTCTTGAGAGTTATGTGAAGTATTACATATATTTACACATGGGCTAAATTAAAGGGAAAGAAAAGGAAAGCAATGTTGGAAAATCTCCCTTGGACTTCCTTGATCATATGAGGTCAGGTGTGTAACTGTGCTGTAATGCTATAAAAGGTCTGAAGTGTATTTGGACAGAAAACTTTCATTTTAGTATTTTCCAAATGCGGAGTGCTTAGTTTTGTAAACTTAAAAATTTTTCTAGACTATTAATAAAAAAAAGTAAAAAATCTGTCATATGGGATGAAGATAGAACATCGCAAAGCTACTATCTTCCCTCCAACCTGGCTTTCCAGTGGGTGAGTATTTGAACCTGACTCTCTATACTCTTCAGGTCCTACAGCTATTCCACCTGTTAACCTGGAATAGGTCCTACCTATTCCGGCTGTTGACCTGGGCAAAAACCGGCTCAGTGTGCTCTTGCAGAGTAAAAATCCAGCTCAACAGTGGCCTATAGGGTTCTCCCTCTAATCAACATTTTTGAGAAATTTTCTTGAAAAAGTCATAACAAGTCTCTGTTCGATATGTACCAACTGTGACTTTTTTTTTAAAGGTTGAGCAATATTTTGAAAGTGTGCTGAATTAAAATGGCTTTTTTCCAGAGCCACTTTATTTCATATAATTGCATTAACAAAATTCCCCAGCGCAAATTTCAAGGCCTTCAAGGCAGGCATGTCTCGAAGAAAAACTTGTAAGAATTTGTTAACGTGGACAAACCATAATACTGTCCTTTAGTGCCATTCTTGGAAATGGCGAACTCTTCTGCATGAAATCAAAATAAAAGTGTTGATACAAACATGGAAAATTTTAGTACCGGTTGTAGAGTTCAAAAGTAGTGGAATAGCAGCTGAGTTTGTATCATGCTTCAATTACCTTTTAATTGATAAGATACATAGTTGTGTCATCTCATATAATTCTGACATCTTCCAGCCATTAAATTCCATTCTTGCCTGTGGCTCCTTGGGTCTGTTAGACATAGAGTATGAGGTGGCATTGGTTCAGCTCACTTGTTTTTCATTATCCCTTAGAAACTGAAAGTTGTTCCCAAAGAAGAATGAAGGTCAAATTGCTTAATTAAAAGAAGATTTGTTATTTTTTTTTTTTTTAATAGGGATGGAGACCAAGAGCAGTCTGCAAGACGTATTGAGCTCCAAAGAGTTTCGGTTTAATCTAGTTTAGATTTAATTTAGTTTTAATTGCCCTGAATACCGAACTTATCTTAGAAGTCTAGAAAGTACTTTATTTTTCTTCTTGTCTTGCTTAGCTTCCTAATGTTACATTTCTCTATCTCTTTTTTGTCAAATAAATCTCACATAAGCTAGCTGTAGTTCAGGTATTTGTGTTCTTTGTACTCTCGTTGGATTTATTTGTTTGGAGTCTGTGATTCTTTTTTATGCCAAAGATAGGGCACAGTATTTGTCACTTCAGTCAAACTGAAAAGATAATATCAGAGTTTGAACAATATATTGTTGGATCACGCATGCTATTTGGGAAGAAATGTACGGTGTCTCTTCTCTCTATGCTAATGGTTGGTTCTGTCGTTTATAGTTTATAAAAACTTCTCCCTCTTCAGCTCTACCTGAAAATATATTTTATTGTATTTTTTTAAGAAAAGTATTTCAACTATGTTGTGCCTTACACCTTAATTAGGCTAAAATGTCAAGGTGCCAAGTTGCTAGTTTGCATGTCAATTGCCCCTTACTAGTGTAGCAGAAAAAAAATCAAGCTCAGTTTCTACAGCAACAGCAATGTTTTTAGTAGTATTCTCGTTATATGTTTCTAACATTTACATTTTTTAATACAATACAGAAATAAATGTAAACAGTACAAAGAATTTTTTTTAACCAATGTGTTGAAGGCCTGGGTGCCTGAAAGTACATTTTGGACCTTTTTTCATATGGTTCAGTAGAACACCCTACCTTTTTCATGCCCTCTTTCTGTGGGGGAGATGATTGAAAAGGATAACGCAAACTGTAAAAAAACTCACACAATGTCATCAATTGCAAGGGATGATGTGTCAATGGTAGTGGAGGGTTTTTTGTAAGAAGAAGATGAAAGACAGACACATGTTTGATGAAACAGTTAATGAAAAAGAATGATGCTTGGAACAGTTGATAAAACAACTGCCAAAGGGGCATGTCCTATTGATGGATGGTTTATCTCTTTCAGGTAAGCTATATTGCAAGTAATAAATACTGGCAAACAGTAATGACCATTTAAACAAAAGGTTTAGAAATCATCATACCTCTCATTAACCTTAACATAGCAATATTCACTTGATTTTGACAGAATCTCATTATGGGTAAATAAAGATCTTTAAGGGAAGGTTTTTTGTGGGACAGGGTATTTAAATTCAGATGGGTTTGGTAAATAAAGTCCAATTATTTTTTTCCCCGGCATTTCTGGTGTTCCTAAAATCCAACCATAGCAATGGTCTAATAAAATTATTGGAAAAAAATGGATTAACATGTTTTTTCTTTAAGATTAATGTAGGAAAATGGAATAAAAACTACCTGCAGGAAAGCATGATAAATTTGCAGAGAAATCTCCTTCAGGGTCTTTCCTTGTTATTATTTTTTTTGTTTGTTTTTACCTGCTGATAGAAATACTTCAAAAATGTAGGGACAGACACATTCTGTTGTTCTTAAAAATTCTCAGAGGAAATCAATAGCACACTGGACCAGCAAAAAAACTCTTCCCCAGATTTTTCCTCTTAGGCATATAATGCAATATAAAGAGAGTATCTATGGAAAAAGTGGGGGTGTGATGTTTTACCGCTGTGTTTTCTGTGCTTGTTATTTGGATGCTGGGAACATCTCAGTCACTTTTTATCTGCTGTGGTCCAAAGTTTCAGGTCCTGGAAGTGTTATAATTCTAGAAGTCTTCCTAGGAAACCCATGTCTAGCTTGGAAAGTAGGTTGTTTGGAAAAAGGGACAGAAAGAGAACCATTTGCGTGACTCTTGCTATATTTGGCCTCCTTTGGCACCATAGTCATAACTAAATGTGCTTTCCTTGGGAGGATGTAATTCTGTTTTGTGAAATAACAACAAAGATCCAGAAGAAAACAATAATAATGAAGGACGCCTGGGAAAATTCAGTGATGGAGGTGGCAGGTGAAAACTGAGAATTGTATTAGGGTTCCTCCTGTGAGTCCGAAGGTCCTCACTCTTGCTTTCTCCCCTGCGTGCTTTGCTCCTGCGTGGTAAGGCATATCTCCTTACACTGGGTACATCATCCTCTCGTATCAAGCATCTGCCACATGCCCATCTGGAATATCTATCAACAGGTGATGACAAAGCGTCTGAGGTCTTAAACTGGAAGCATTAGGGTGGATGCCTTTCTCCAGCCGTTATAAGTAGAAGTTTGAGAGTTCCTTCCAACCTTCTGATTTCCCATTAAATGTCGGGGATTTCTTCCCATTACAGAGAGGGTGCCAGGTTAGAAGGATCTTAAGATGGACTCAATACAGCAATTTTTGTTCTTAATGGGAAAATTTTTAATGTAATAAGTTGGTTGTTTATAAGTTACAGAAAAATCAGCTGTAGGGTATCCTGAAGTTATTTCCCAGAAGGAAACACTCTTTCCCCAAAATAGATTATGAATTCAAATACACCTCTCCTTATCCTTGATAATGTTAGGCAAGAAACCAGCATGCTGACCTAACAGCATCCTGCTTAGTACAGAACGTTCTCCAGGCAACCAGCTGCTCTGCCTTGGTTTTACAGAGTAGTGCTCCCACATGTCTCAGAAGTCATTTGCATGCCGTAGCGCAAGTGAGTTGTCTGATGAAGGCATCCTCTCACGAAGTGTGTGTTTCAAGAAGCTTTTAAACTGTTAGATCTAGAAAAATGTGAGGAACCAGCGAGGAGAAAATTATTTTCCTGCTAAATCAAAGACTGCGAGATTTTTGGGGCAGATAGTAGTTCGATTTCCCGGGTAACACATAGTCTAATTTCTGTGATAGCAGCAAGCAGCTTTGAAGACACGGCAGGCAAGGTGTGGTTGCTTTGACTAAGAGCACATGTCTTGGTGTTTTAGGCAAGAAAATGCTTGGCCGTGATTCAACTTGAGTATTAGCCTATTTTAAGAAATGTGCACAGCTTCTGGGACCACTGCCCATCTGGATTCAGATGATCAGGCTCTGAGGGCCATCAGCATTGCCTCTCACACATATGCAGCATACGCAGCAGGAGCAGCTTCCACGCTATGGCTTGGCTCATCTCTGCTTCCAGACATCTTATGCTGTGTGAGATTTATTTCCATGCCAAAGCCACTCAGAGCCTGTACAGCTGGCTCACTCTTCCTTCCAGCAATATCACCACCTTCCTCAAAGTGCCTGTGATTCTCAGCAGTCTGCCCACTTGCTTGTAGTGCATGGCTGGTTTGATGACAACCAGCGTCCTTCAGAATCGTAGAATCATAGAATCATTAAGGTTGGAAAAGACCTCTAAGATCATTAAGTCCAACTGCCAACCCATCACCACTGTGCCTACTAAACCATGTCCTGAAGTGCCTGTGTGTGAATCTACACATTTTTTAAACACCTCCAGGGATGGTGACTCCACCACTTCCCTGGGCAGCCTATTCCAATGCTTTACAACTCTTTCAGTAA
>Ga0065711_1051295_pt1 | contig 10442 bp, 4 predicted proteins | sample Hoacrofraction12_FD_59098 | JGI IMG/M metagenome (GOLD analysis project Ga0065711, IMG submission 59098) | Hoatzin crop microbial communities from Cojedes, Venezuela - Epithelial fraction 12 v2 (version 2) | ecosystem: Host-associated > Birds > Digestive system > Esophagus > Crop | place...
CCTCCCCTCCCCTTCCCTTCCCACTTTTTCTTCAACTGCTGGGTAGAATCAAGAAAACTCTGAGAAAAATATTTGAACCTTCACAAGTTGAGTTGAGACTGACCCTAAAATCTTGGTGAAAGTCTGGGAAGGACAGAGGTAGGGAACTCTCTCCTTTGGTCTGAAATGTGATTCATGTGAATCAATTGCAGCAACATTTTTGGGTTTCCGGTGGTTTCTAGGTCTGGGTTTCTAGTCATTGTTTATCAGCCCTGTCATGTACAATAAACAGCCATGAAGTTACTCAGATTCCCTATAAACTTGGGTGTAAAACTTTACGTCATTCTCTCAGTTCAGTGTTTGTGTTGGGGAAAAAAAAGATGGTGGCAAAAATAAGGCTGAAACACTAAATACCAAGAGCAAGTAGGAAATTATGTTGGGGCAAATTGCTAAATGGAGGCTGATGAGAGGAAAAGGAAGTTCACAACTACTCTGACTCATGATTATGGGACGACTGAAGCTTCCTCTCTGGTTTCCCACCTTATCTTTTCCTGGCAAAAACAAAGCTAATGTAAGTGGGTTTTGATCTTCAAGATGTTAAAAAATAAAAAATGTAGGCCCGACTATGCCTTGTGCATGAAACAAAACTGCAAATTGTCCAAAGCCATCTGTAGGGGGAAGTACATCTCTGCTGAGCTAGAGCGTCCCTACACTCCTCCTTATTCCTCTGATCTATTGTGTGCAGGTCAGGGTCTACTCCTATCTGTTTACTTATTTATTTCACAATTTACACCATATAGCTACCCTAAAATTCTATCAAGAGTCAATAGGTAACGCAGGTGAAAAAAAAAATTTAACAAGGGACATCTCCATTCAGCCCATTTTTTCAGGTGGGGAAAAGACACAGAGTGCATAAATAGATTACACACTGTCTTAGGAGCATTGCAAACATAGTTACAGATTTGTATGGTAAAAATTTTACCTTAGAGGGACGTTACAATTGTCAATTACATGAGGATATTCTTAGTATGTAATAAAAAGGGAAAGCTTGAATTATTTATTCTAGCAGAATTTAAATTCTTTTCATGCAAGCTTTTCTGAATGGATAAGACTGAGACTATATTGCCCTTTAAAGTAATGTTAATATAAATGTATAATTTAAAAGCCCTAAACCCACAAAATTCAGGAAAAGTGTCAGGTATCACATGAAACTTCATACTCTGAAATGTGGTTGGGTAAAGCTGGAGTCTTGCACAAGAGATCTGTTCATTGTTTGCATTTGCTGCCTTTTCTGACAAAAATACCTTGTATTGCTTGATATTCCCAATAGCACTGCAGCGTTGGAACAGCCGGGGAAAAGAATTGCCTCAAATTCCTTCCTCTGTGTGACAAGCAGATTATTCTTGCTAGTTCATTGTCATTTTAGCACCTGTGCAAATCTATTTCATAAACTGAAGGTAGTGCAGCTCTCTGTGCTTTACTGAGGCTGTCACTGGGGCTGTAGAGCTGTTCTTGCTTGCCTGAATGCCAAACAGAACTGAAGGAATCCAACATGACTCTCTGATCCCCGGCTCAGTTTGCAGTGCTGGTGGTTGTGAGGAAATTCGTACAGTAACTGGTCTACCCAGAAACTGAACAGGTCAGCCAAAAATAAGCCTGGAGCCCTGTGCAGTAACTTTAACAAACACTTATACAGCTTCCCTTGCTGAGCACATTATGGCTTTTAGAAGGCTTCTTGGGAGACAGAAGGGAATAATTCTCAACAAATAATTCATTTAACAATTCTCTTTTTTCCCTATTCACAAACAGTTGTGAAATTCTCACATTGATTCATTATTTGAAATTATTTTCCAATGAGTTCATGGAAAAATACTAAGGTTTCAGATCGTGTCAGTTGGAAATGTTGGAATTAACTGTGCCTTCACACTGTGAAGCATCTAACTAACTGATATAAGTTGAATTGCATAACTTGAGCTATACAAATAATAATGTGTTTAATAACATGCGAATGTTGAAGTACAGAACATTTTATCTGGGCAGTCTATGTTATTTCTGTAAGTCACCTAATCAAACCTGGGAAACATAATCACATGGCAACTAACAAGTTATGATTTGGATTTTAGTTGGGATGTAAGAGTTTAGTAGTGCCAACACATATTGAAAGCATGGCTGCAGCTGCCAAATATGTGCTTGTAACAACAGTATAGGATACTTCTGGGACTTCCTGTGCACATTGAGTTTCTTTTTTTCACTTTTACTTTTTTCAGTCTAAAGCATTAGGACTGTGCATAATGTTGATCTTTTAAGGGATAACATATTCTCAACCCAGCTCTACCTTTAACTAAATTTTTCATCAGGGAATTCATTAGAATTGATGTACACTGGGAACAAGAAAAAAGTTTTATTTTGTGGGGTTTTTCTCATGATCATAACTCAGAAGAATTGCAGAATGTATTTGCTGGTTTATTTGGTAAGGGCATACTTTACCATCAGTGCTCAGGGAGTTTGTAACTTTGGTGAAGTCTCATAAATAGACCCCAGGAGAGTTGTATAAGGTTTGGTTTTGTTTCTTATTTCAGTGTGAACACAGGTATAGCTGAGAATTTATTGAAGTTATAAGAATTACTTGGATTAACTGGAGAGTTTATTGCAATAAACTATATTTTTCTGCTCGTGGTAACCATCTGAGCTGCTGACCAGTGCTTGTGACCCTTTAAGCTAAGCTGGCACTGTCCCAGTTTCCTCACTAGCTATCAGGCAGGTATTCAAGCTGGAATCTTTCCTGTGGTTGATGTAAACTGACGGCCAATCCCACAAAAACTGTGGGAATAAGAACTTCAGTAGACCATAACTGAGGTTGCCAGAGATGCTGAGTGTCAAGAGCACAATGTTGGTTTCAGTGAAATTTGCACCTGCTTATACCAGATTTGCACTTCTTTCCAGCAAAGAGGCCGTGGATGTGGCTAAGCTTCCAGTCACAGAGCTCTGTGGTATGTTGTTGCTCCTGTCTGCTGGGAAGACGCTATGGGTAGGTCCCAATGAGCTGACCAAAACACGAACCAGACATCCCAGCTGCTTTGTAATGGCCCTAATAATTCATGTTAAGGTGAACAGCTTCTCTGAAATCCAGCCATTTGCTATAACATATTGTTCCTACAGATTTCCCTACAGGCTGAGGTACTGGCAATGCAATGTCCTGTACAGGAACTCAGTGCAGGGGGACTCCCTGTGCTTTTAGACTGACCAACTGCTCCTCTTTTCATGTTGTCTGATTCACTGCTGAATCAATGTACCTGATAAAACAGAAGCAGGGAAGATTATTTACCATTTTTTGGGTATGTCTGCACATTTGCTTTGCTATCTGAAGTGAGCCACAGGGCTGGAAAACGTTTGCACACGTATCCTCTTATCATATCTTCTTGTAGGGATTATTTCAGCCTATAATACTGTTGTTGCAAACTCTCTCCACTACAGACTGTCTTGAGAGCCTCCAAGTAATCCCACAAGCCTCTTCACCCACACAATCCAGGCTTGTCTAGCAGGTACCGTGCCTTCCTGTGGTCTGCATTACACAGATGGTATCACTAACACAGCTACTAATGTTTACATGTGACTACTACTAAAGAGCTATTCAGTGGAGGATGCTGTTCTTTTTACTACTTGCTTCTTTTTGTTTTGTCCAACCTGTTCATTTTGTATATCAGGGACAGACATGGAGTTTCCATATTAGACGGCTCTTCTAATACCAAGCATAAAGACCGGGAACTCTTCAGTCTAGAGATGGCTTTCACGCAGCCCACCTGGGAGCAGTGTCAGACCTAAACCACTGCAGATTTGGCGCATTTCCACACTAGCTCCTATCAGTGTCTCTGAATGAGCCACTGTTATCCAGCTGAGATGATCTATCCTGTGGGTTTTGCTTATTGCAATAGATCTTGGAGAGAAATGAAGTGACTTGGTAGCAGAACTGTGCTAGTACGTTGCTTTTTATGGTATTTGCCTTGTGGTACTCTCAGACCTATCCTGGACTACACGGTGCATAAAATTCAGGCAAGAGCTCCTGCCCTCTAGAAGTCTGAGGGTCTGTTGAGATTCACACCTGTGTATTCTGCTAGGTGTTGTATGCATTGCTTATGAAGACATAAAGCTCATTGTTTGACTTCTTTGCTGTCCAGAATGACTGTTTTTCCTTTAGGTCTCACTCTGTTCAATAAAACCCCACAGGGCAGGTCATCCTTCTGATTGAGAAATCTGCTTGAGAATGAAATGATGGCTGTGAGGCACTTAAAGGAGCTTTTCCTTGTATCTGTCAGCAGGAGTGTCAATTCTGAGGTAAAAACAGACAACTGCCAGCACCTGACCAGGCCAAAGGAATCTCCTGGCTTAATGTAGAGACTGGCATCTGACCTACTGTAAATATTGCCATTGCCCCTGTTTGGCCATCCTATTTGTAGAGTTCTTCCAGTATTGGCATGGCATCCTTCATACCTCCCTCATTGCAAAGCAGCGGGCACCTGGCCAATGGCAGCTTGTTCTTCAGGAGGCTCCATGACCATCACACAGAAAAGTGGTGCCTCTCTCTCATGACTGTCATTCTCATGTGCTGTGTCTCAGAAACAAGATTCTTGGTATCATGTGCTGCTGTGTCCCTCCAGACACTGCAGGGCTCTGTCTTAGGTTAGATGCAGTGACATTTTGTCTATCTCTGCTGCCTCCTTGAGCATCAATTCTTGTATCTGCCCTTTGCTCTCCTCTACTCTCTCAGCTGAAAATAAAGGAGTCTCTGTTAATCGGTTAAGTCCCACAGACAGCCTAAAAGGACTAGAGCAGGCTCTCATGCCCCTGCCACTTCTCTGTGTTACAATATGCTGTCGTTTTGCAGGTGTGTACATGTTTAAAGAGATCACAGGGCGATGCCTCCTGCTCAGATCTGAAATATTCTGAAAATCACTGCTCTTGGTGTCCCTGTCATATCTTTTCTGACCAACGCTGAACCACAAGATGCATAGAAGTCAGGAGAGGAAACTCATTCTTGTGAGATTTCAGGTTCCCTTAGCACCTTGTGTGTGCCTTTCTACTTTTCACATTTGGGCAGAAACAGAGTGCTTCTGATCAAGGCTGAAAGTATGCTATTTTCCTGACTGTGAAAGTGAGTTTTTTCTGTGTTTTTGTTTTTGTTTGAAATCGGCAAAACCAAACCTATGAGGTGCCTATAAAGGTTTGGCTTAAGGAATCCAGGGCAAAAGCTGAGGCTGTATGAAGATGTTTTATAATGACAGGTTCTCTCTAGCTTTTCACATTAGACTGAGAAGGGAAAAGTGACAGCTGGTGTTTGTAAGTCTAGGTAACCGCACATTGAGGTCTTCTTATCCAATATTCTTACTTGTGGTGAAGGAGCAAAGGAAATTCATGGGTAGACCTGGTATGAGCATGGTGCTCTAACATGGTCCCATAAAATGAACAACCCCATCAGAGTATGATTTAGCTCCCTCCTCCTGTGCCCAGACAACAAAATGAGACTTTGGGTTTCAGAAAGAAGGTGGTCTCTAAGGATGGTGTTTTGGCACAAGATAAGGCAAGCTCGCACTGTCTGATCAGATACACCAGCCTCTGTGAGAAGCTGCCAAACCACACAGCTGCAGCAAAGGGTGGGAGGCCCATTTCCCTGTCAGTGTGCCTTGGCGAGGTGTTGCAGGTGGTTTTTCGTGTGGGGAGCGAGAGTGCGAGGCATTGTCTTGTGGTTCTGGGCCTGCTTCTCTGCTCCTGAGTTGCTGTTCACTGTGCCACAGCCTCTTAGGGCTGCTTTCTGCATTGCTCTGTCTACAGCGATGTCATGTTAGGAGATGCACACTTTGTATCTGCTGATGTCAGCGTGAAAAGAAGGAAATCATCTTTTCACTTAAGTGTTGTAAATCAGCCCAGTAAACCAGACTATACATTATGCTTTTGTTACTGAGAGTTAAATTACAAGGAAATGAATGGTGCATAATAATTCCCCATGTCACTGAATTCTCCGCATCTCAGCAAAATAGTCTCACACAAGCAGGTTTACTGTGCTTGTCCAATCGCTGTGGAACAGGCGCTCTCTAGTGGCTTTTTGTCTGAAAAATTGTGGCTGGGTGGTGGCAGAACAGCTCAAAATAGGTTCATTTAAATGTGGAGAAGGGTGATTATGGCAGGAAGTTGTATTCAGATAAGTCATGTTATCCCAGTCCAAGATTTGCTTTGGTGAAATAATATATTACCAAAAAGACTAAGCGATTCTTTTGTATTTATTGAAGGCATTATTAGTTAAACTGTGAGCTCATGTTTATCATGCTTGCAGCTTTATTTCATCAAGGATAAAATGCTAACCAATAATTCCATTTTGAAGAGTAATGTTTATTTTGGTTCCAAATTGCACTTGGTGATCAGCACTTCTGCGGCTGTGCATTCTTCAGCGGGGTTTGGTGGTTGAAGACTGCAGAACGAATACGCACTGCTGGTTGTCTGCTAGAGATTTAACAACAAAGTTTGAGTAGATCACTAAAATGAAGCTTGGAAACAGCCAAAAACAGGTCCACGTTTACATACCTCAGGTGCCCATTTCTGTATGCAACATGTGTACAAGAATGTGTACGGCTAGGTGTAACTAATCCTCTGTTTCATGCCAGATTTCCAGATGCCTATAGCTAATGTTGTCAAAAGAAATCTTCAAAAAACCAAGAATCCAACCATCTGGAACTGTCCCAGAGGTCTGGGAGCTAAGAAAGGGTGATCCTTCACATACAGGTCATTCTTTCAGGTGGGAAGGATGCCCAGGAAATGGGTTTTGTTTGCAGCATTACCACCCCTCCCCACACCTCTTCATCCCCCTGCAGAACCAGGCTCTGTGCAGCTCAGGAAGGGATGTATCAGCACGAGAGGGTGGGGCAGAGGCAGGGAGGCATGCATGTCACATCTTTTCTACCTCCTAAGCTAGAATCTAGAAGGTGTCTGCACATTCAGGAAACCTTTTTCTGATATTGGTCCTGTGGGCAGGATGACTATAGAGAGACTGAGAGAAGGGTTTAACCAGAAACAAAGACAGGTACAGAAGTTCTGAGGCTTTGAAAGGATGGTCCTTATCCCTTAGAAGTCCCTTGGGATCTGCTAGTTTTAGGCAGAAAGCCTTACTGCCTGCTGTACCAGAAGAGTTCAATTAAGGGTTTGACATAAGTTTTGGGAAAGGTGTCCTGCTGCCGGACGATGGTATGAAGGATATGAGTTGGTTTGTGGTTGCTAACACAGGGCAGTATCCGCTCAGCCCCTCTGAATTCAACAGGATCACAATATTTGCAGGCTGAGAAAAGCTCTGCTAGGGATACATAACTTCCAGGCTGAGTCAACAAGAGCACTATCCCTCTTCTGTCAGCTGGATCTTCTCAGTTTCTAACTGGATGCTAAAAACTTATGCTACGTTAGAGCTCTTTTGTGGAACATAGTGGCTGTGTTGTAATGTGACTTTTGGAGCTGTGGGCTTGAGAAACTGGTCTCCAAGAATGCACTGTTCTTCCACACTCAGAAAACTCAATGTCCATGTCATGCACATATGAGCACGTGATTCTAGCTGTATGGTCAACAAGATGATACCTTTAGAGATGACCAGTCAGGCTCAAAAGCTACCACACCTTCATCTTGGCAAAACATTTTAGGACCTCGACTCACAAACACAAGACAGATGCAATTATTGGTTCCAAATGGCCCTCAGCCCTACTCCTGGGTGGTGCTGCTGTCTGTGGAACTGCATGTGAGACAACTCCTGCAATGCTCAGTTTTGCAGCTCAGTGTTAATAACAACGTGTTGCCAGTGTGTTCAGGACGTGAGATGTACACTGAGCACTTCAAGTGCAGTTTTGTTTCTGTAGTTCAGTTGTCACTGTACGAGGGGGAGGAAGCCCCCAGCGGATATGCAAGGCAGCTCTGAAGGGGTGCTACTCTTCAGGTTTAATCCAGTCCTTCCATGAGTCAACACTCTTCGCTTTGTGCTGTCTGTCTACTGGAGCATCCAGTCAGTAAAAGCATAGGAAGACATAATCAGGGTACTTTGTTAGCTAAGTACCTATTGTTTCGATTTTGCAAAAATGTACACATTGATAATGAGAGGAAATGAGAGATTGAAGGATGGTGATGTATGAAGAATTGATTATCTGAGCTTCTAAGTAGAGTAAGAGATGGCTCTTCATTTGAAAACCTTTTTTCCCCTCTAATAAACACTGTAAGACATCATTTTGTATTAAAAACTAGTGTATGTGGCTCTTTTTTTAAGGGTAAGAAAAGAAAGAAAGAAAGAAAATGCTTTGTTTCTCAAAGGCACCATATGTACCACATGCTGCAGTTGCTATGGTAATTATTCGCATTTTATTGAATAGCACTGCAAGGGGTTATACAGAAATGAATCTGACTGGCCAAAGTGCTTGTTAGAATGAATATGTCCAGTTATTTATAAAAGCCTCCATGAAGCACTCATGGAAAATAAGTGTGTGAGGGAGAGGGAGGGAGGGAGGGAGGGAGGGAAGAAGAATAGAGGGGAAAACTCTTATAAAGCCGAGACCAACACAGTGACATAGCATCTTTTTCCCTCAATGGCAGATCATATTCCTTGAGCCTTCTTGCAGAACTTCCATTTACTTAAGTTGTTAGCAGACAGACAAAACGTGGAGCAATTTCTGCACAAAAATACTAGTGGGGAGCCAAGCTTGAGGCTCCAGTAAGACTTAAAGGGTTAACTTTGATTTGCCAGACTTGGCTATGTTTGTACTTTTCTTGTCCCTGGTTGGGTCAGACAAAGGGGCCTCTCTTTTTAGTTCTTGTGTGCTTTAAGGCTGGCTTTTCAAGGGGAGCACTCCTGAGCTGACTGAAAACCTGAGAGAGTGAATCACCTATGAGATAACAGCTTCCAAGATTTCGGAGTTGGCCAAAGTCGTTATGGCTTGAAGTCACAACCTAAACATGATCTCCAACTGAACAACTCTACTTTGGTGTAGAAACATAATATAACATTGCAGTTATTGGAGCTATCCATGCAAGAAATATTCCTAGGCAATGTAAATAAATTAACAGGAATTAATTTAGCTAATTAATTTGATTGCTTTAAATTGATAAAATTTTACCAAATGCATAAATCATGTCTGCGTATTTTCTATAAGGAGGTGATTAGTGTGCCTTGATGTCAGAGGCATAGATAAAGCTCAAGATCTTGTTGTACTTAAATCTAGAGAAATGTACTCTTCCAGTGACACAAGTGAAATGATGTCTTTGGACTGCTTGTAGCTAAAAGGATGTCTGTGTAGATTAGCATTTGCAGTGACCAAATCTTGTAGACTTGGGAAGGATGTGATGAGGAAGGCCACTTACAGATCTGTAGATACTAAAGTTCTAATGAACTTTGGCAGCACAGCTTCTGGGCAAATACCATCAACTAGAACTCTGCCATGGTTTGCCAGACCTCTGGAGAGTCACCAGTGCTTTAGGGGTTCATGTCAAAGGAGTACTTTGTGGGATCAGGGCCCTTTGTCAGAGTGCTGCAGATGGGGTGAAGGTTAGCTGGAGATTTAAACAGTGTTAAGCAAGGCTATTGACTTAGCAAGCTTTGCTGGTGTAGAGTCATCTTTAAGTGCTGTGCTTGGACAGCACCTATTATAGTGGGGCTGTGGTGTGTGAGTGGGTTCTGGAGGGAATGAGGCTTGTATCTCTTCAGTAAATGACACAGTTGATGTAAGAATGTCTGCTATTTAAACTTGAAGGTGGAACCAGGCATGGAGGGCCTGCAGGCACATTGCTCAGCAGGAAGACAATTCAGAAAAATATTTCCCATTTGGAAATCTGATCTGAAAAACAGTAGAATGAAATTCTCTAAGAATAAGGTACAATGTCTGTATCTTATTAGGCGTAATCTACTGCAAAAATGTCAGGTAGCGAACAAAGAAACAGAAAATTTGCAGAGCCAGGAGTCAAAAATATGATGGCATTATAACAAAAGCAGAAGTGCTAGCACATATATATATATGTATTTCTCTATAAATTAGGGACAACACTTTTTTTGCTGTATTTAGTACTTGAACTAAATATCTAGTTTTGGGTCCTGTAATTCAAGGTATGGATTTCCTGGCTGGGGAGCAGAGATGACTGACAGCAACCATCAGAAATTCAGAAAATTGTGGCTGGTGAAGACAGACTGAAGGATTTAGGGTTGCTCGGTCTACCAAAAGATACTTAGGGGAGATATGATAAATCTACAAGCAGGAAGAAACTTGCTTCAAAGAAAATGGCATAATCACAGAATCACAGAATCACAGAATGGTAGGGGTTGGAAGGGACCTCTGTGGGTCATCTAGTCCAACCCTCCTGCCGAAGCAGGGTCACCTACAGCAGGCAGCAGAGGACCTTGTCCAGGCAGGTCTTGAATATCTCCAGAGAAGGAGACTCCACAACCTCCCTGGGCA
>Ga0065711_1051296_pt1 | contig 10442 bp, 10 predicted proteins | sample Hoacrofraction12_FD_59098 | JGI IMG/M metagenome (GOLD analysis project Ga0065711, IMG submission 59098) | Hoatzin crop microbial communities from Cojedes, Venezuela - Epithelial fraction 12 v2 (version 2) | ecosystem: Host-associated > Birds > Digestive system > Esophagus > Crop | place...
GGTGCGCTGGCAGGCAGCGGCTCCCCGAGGTACGTTCAAAGTGGAGTCGTCCACACATTCAGACAAATACGAGTATTTGCTGACTTTCAGCTGCCACCCCCTCCTCCAATACATGCGTGTTCTTTATTACTCCTCTGAGCAAAGTTTGCGTGTAGCGTCGCCTCGGATTGCGTTACGGCTTGCTGGTTGCCCTGGGGCTGTGCAGCTTCGGGTGGCAGAAAGGTGCTGAAGCGTCGTCACGCCGGGTGTCTGTGGTAGAACACGTGCTGGTTCTAACAGGCACCTCACAAGGGTCACCAAACGTCACGGGGTGGGTTGCGAAGCATTTTTTTATTGTGTAAGCCTTGTATGCATAAGATTTGATTCTTGCAGAATGCCAGCTAGTTTTTGGTAGCAATTACCGTAATTTTCCATATGCTTGTGAAGTGTTGGTCTGACAGTATGCAGAAGCAGAATTTCTGCTGAATTCAGACCAGAATGAGACTCTGCTTCAAGGCGTGTTTTGGAGGAGACCGTTGCTCTTCTGATGATATTTAGCCACTCGGAGAAATTCATTTGGATGATTTCACCTGCCACTATTTCTAGAATAAGCCTGTTTGTTCTAAAACATGTCGTTGTTTGACGCAACTGTTCTTTGACACAACTATTCTTTCTTAAGCTCCACCTGTGTGAGGAAAGAGCTGTTATATTGCACTAATCACTGCCGATGTTAAAGGTCTGCACAGACGTGGATAAGAAGTACTTTTGTTTAACTTCTTTTATATTTTATTAAATGGGAATTACATTTTCGGATAGCAGAAGTCCAACTGCAGAGCTTTGCCTAGCTTAGTTCCTAAGACAGTAGGGCTGTATTCCCTGCATTTGATACTGAACGTGGGGCCAGAATGGTAAAAGGGTGTTAAAATGTGTCAGTGTGGCATGTAGCTGTGTCGTCAAGAAATACTCTGATTTTGGCAGATGAATAGCAAAGCTGGAAGGGTATATATTTGTATAAGCTGTATTGATTTCTGCAGCTAATAGACTGGGTGCATCACTACAGGTAGGAAGCTGCGCCCAGTTGTGCAGGCAGACCACAGCACAGTTGGCAGCGTTTGGAATAATCGGTGTTGTTCGGTGATGGGCAAAGCCCAGCCCGTTGTCTCGAGGCATGTCCGATCGCTTTCAGGCTGGACTTTGGGCTAAGCCAGGCTTTCTGACCTCACCCCTGGGCCCGTCGTGGCAGACATTTTGCGTGGCATTTGTCTTTCTCGCGCCTGGGTGACGGTTCGGCATGGCTCTGGGGGTCGTGCTGGATTTTCTGATGCCTGCGGTGTTACCGAATTCAGCGCAGGGGATGCGAAGCGGCCGAGCGGCTGGAATACATCTTGTGCTCCAGGTTCCTTCTGGGTGATTTGTCATTCTTACGTTCTGTCTGCTTTAATGAGGTTTTTGGGTTTAAAATAGTATTAAATGGATTGCATTATATTACACCAGAGAGGCATAACTCTGTTCCATAATTTTTACATCCAATAACAATGTTTTATTATGACAAGCCAAAAAAAAGTCAGCATAATAGAAATTGTGCGTTGTTTTTGTTTCGGGTTTGCAGAGCATGATTTAATTAACTTCTGTGAACCCTAACAGTGCAGAATACCAAAACTTCACTGCAAAGTGTGCCTGTAGGAGGGTGGTGGTGACCGTTGGCTACCACACATACACGTGGTTAAATAAATACTTTCTGACATTTTTCAAAGACTGAGCCATCAGCCCCTAGAGTGCCTGAGTGTGTGGATGTGAGTGGCGATAACGTTTAACTCCACCAGCCCTGCACTGAATCCAGTGATTTCTATTTTATTGAAGAGTGTCTTCTGGAAAGTAACAAATCTGAAATCGGATATATGGGGAGCTGGAGAACGCGCAGCTCTCGGGGTTTCTACCAGAGGCCGATCACATTCACCACTTGAGAAAATAAGCTTCAAAGTACTTGCTCTGTGATTGGGATGTGTCGGGGTTCAGCCAGACATTCCTGCGTCTTTCTCCAGCGTAAGAGCCCTTTAGTACCTGGTATTTTATCTCCAAGAAGGTACTTATGCCCTCTTGTCAAGTTGTCCCTCGATCTTTGCTGCCAAGCCCAGCAGACCCAGCTCGGAGTCTCCCGGCTTTGGCAGATGCGGGATGTGCCCAGTTTTACAGCTGATGGGTCTTGCGGCAGGTAAAGCGATAACCGAGCACAAATCTGGCCCCTGAGCCAACACCGTGAACAATTAATGCAATTTTTGCTGTGGCTCAGAACTGGATGAACACAGCTTCCACATAAATCTGTGTCTGAAGCAGCGCTAAGGGTGTATCAAAATCCAGATTGATCATCTAAGTGTTGAAAAGAAATTAATATTTTTTTCCGTTGGGTATCAGAGCATACAAAGGAACTGGTGATTCAAGTCATAGTAATTTGTATATGGAAAGACAGAAGAAAAGAAAACAGCAGGAACAAGCAAGTAGGGATTTGGGTCTGAAATTTAACTCCCGCAGAAATCTGGGCCTGGAAGAGTGGGGTCCAGTGCAGAAACACCTCTTATAGCGAGTGTGCCTGAAGGCATGTCTGCGGTTTTTGAAGCCAGAGGAAAGTCGCCCGCACTGCTGCGCTGTCCCCTCACTGCCCTACCCAGTGGCCCCTCGCTGCCCCGTCCCGTGCCGAGCCGGCATCTGAGCGATTGCTGCCCGTCTCCCCTCTGAACCACGCAGAAAAAGTTCATTTGCTTGACCTCTAAGTGTTGCTTGGGCAGAACTGTGTATTTTTAACCTCCTTAATTACTCGATCAGTACACCGCACTAATTCACGGGTAGTGCTGTGGGTTTGTTTCTGATACCATCCTAATGGGAAGCAATGTTCTTTACTTGGACACATAGGCAACAGATATAAAACAACAAAAAAGGCTTTTTTCCAAGTTGGAGTGATACTGTAGTTAACCACATTAGGGTTTAACAGGGCATGAAATAACTGTCTGCCTTGTGGCACTGCCAGATCATCTCAGCGACTCTTGCAGCCAGAAGATAAATAGGTATCATCGTCGCAATGATGGAAAAATACTTGCAAAGCCGACAGCCAAGAGCATCGATAGCATCCAAACAGAGCTTTGGAAACTGCAGCTAACAGGCAAGAAGGAGAAACACATTGGCCCGTGAAACTACTGACCAGCCAGTTCTGAAAAGGGATTTGTATTAGTTGATTTAATAATTAATCACTTCCTGAGTGTCATCAGTGTGATAGTTCCTGCATCATTCCAGGTTTTGGGAAGGGCAAAAAATGCATTTTGAAACAAAAAGTTTACACCAGATACCTGGGGATGTTGATGCCTATCAGTACTATGTAGAGGGATTTGGTGAGCATGAACAATGCAGCTAAAGCAAATTTAGGACATAGAGAAGGAAGAAACTAAATAGGAATACGCTAATTGAAATAAGAAATAAGAGGAATAAAAAGTGGATGTTGAATGATAACTGCATGAAATCCTCAAGCTAGTGCCTTGGTTAGCGTCACATGAGGGCTTTGGATATTACTTGGTTAATCTGATGCACAATCCTGTTAGAAAACGCTGGATAAAGCAGAAAGGAGAAGTTAATTTGGCCTTTCCCTTAATACACCTCTTTGTGCAATTCTTAGTGGAATCCATTAAAAATCTCCAGTCCATGATCCTTTTTAAAATTCTAATTAATTAGGATCCCTGGTGATGTGTTCCTAATCAATTCATATAATTAAAATTTTTAACTAATAAATAAGAGTAAGGGGAGTGTTGAAATAGCTTTAACATCACTCCGGACTGGTGCTGCTCCGACTTTGCCGGCGGTTGGCTCAGCTGACGCGTTTGCCTTTTCTGGTGCCTGAACCTTTCCAGGTGCCTATAAACGGCACATTCACATGAATTCATAGTAAACTGCTGCTAAAATTAAAACGAGGTCATATTTTTATAGTAAATTTCCCTCTTGTCCCCGCATTTTGAAAGGTCGGCACAGATTCTGTTGCTCTTTATCCTGCATTGAGGATATTTTGGTCTCCCCAAACCCCAGGGCCCGAGGAGAACCTGGAGAGAAGGGTTCTCTTGGACTCGGGGCAAAGCCGTGCCCGGCAGAGTCTGAGCATGGGCAGCGCTGCCTGCGCCGTGGCTTTGCCAAGGAACAGGCAGGAGCCTGATGTTCTACAAAATCCCGACAGATTTAGCAGCGGTGGTGGCATCCGTCGGGGGGATGCTTCTGTTCCTGTGCCGGGGGGCAGAGGGAGCGGCTCGTCAGCGAGGGTCCTTCGTCAGCCTTGGTTTAGTCTGGCACCACTAATTTCAGCTCGGAGAGATCAGAGGACAAGACGAATGTGCCAGAGCTCATATATTTGAAATATCTTATTCTCTCACATATATATCTGTGTTATCTCAGTACAATATGTTAATCTTTATGAATTCCTTAAAAAAAAAAAAAAAGGTAAAACTTGATTTAAATCTTATTAAGAGAGAAACTCCCTCGTGGAGATGGAGATGCAGAGTATCAATTTTGTATGCAGGACTTGTATTTAATTATTATCATAACAGTCCCTTAACACTATTACAGATTAGTCCACGAGGACAGGAATGGAAATTTTAGATTATTCAATTACTGCATAAACCCTGGGACATCACTGCTAAACCTTCGCAAAGGTTTCTTTTGCTTTTGGTCCTGAAAGTGCGACGTACCTAAACGAGGCATTACGCGGGCTGTACAACCTGGTGATAATAGCGTCGTTTGCTCTTACAGCACGTGAGCTGGGAATATGTGCTAGGAACAAGATGACCTCTCCTTTCAGTGAATGACCAAATGGGCTTTTCTGTATTGTATAAAATAACCCATCGTAGAGTATTAAACTGCAACATGTTTTTATGTCTCTCAATTCCCTGCTGTTGTCAGTGAAATTTACTTGGAAGTTATTATCGGAGGGTGAGAGCAACTTGTGAGATCCCACGCTCAAGCAGCACTCGTCTGGAGAACTATTCCTAGGACAGTCGGATCCAATTCGCTTGAATTTACATGGGCTTTGCTCGCCCTCAGAGGTGAGCTGTGTGGTTTGCAAACTAATTAGGGTTGCGTTGTTCAGTCGGGCTGTTTAATGCATTCCAGAGAAATACTGTGGAATGGCTGTGGAGGAGAAATGAGAGTTTAATGTGAAAGGCTTTCTGAAAACACGACGCACGTGTGTGCATACATTAACACAAACAAGCGCAGCTCTGAAAGCAGAGGAGAACATCTCCTCGAGGAGGAGTGGCAGTTTTTATACAGGTCGGTTCTTTATCATCGCTCCTAAGGGTATTTTCCTCACCTCTCTCCTGATATTTGACTTTTGCCATTCCTAACCAGGCTCTCCCTTAACCTCCCGTAATGCATCAGAGGGCAGAGGCTCCAGCAACATCTCCCCGCCTTTGCCGTGGCACGGACGCCTCTGCGCTGGATACGGTGGGCAGATGCTCGTACAGAAAGGTGGGAGGGGGTGACTCCTCGTGCGCTGTGGTTGAGTTTTATGCCGTTCCCAGTTCTAAGTGGTGTTTACGGCATCCAGAACGCCGGGCTGTGATGGCATCTCATCGATTCATGCGTCTGTGGCAGTCCTGGGGAAATCAGAGAGTTGGTTCACCGTTTCTGAAGGGGAGTATGGATTATCATTAAATCTGGAATGGGTCTCCTGAGACTCCCTTCTGAAGGGAACATACATATCAATAATCCGTTTTCTATATCGGGATCCTGATGTATTTGCTTGCAGTAGCATAAATTCACAGTAAATGGTCGTGGGTTTTGGCGTCTTTTCCTAACGCCCCGTATCTGTCAAGGAGATTTTATTCTTTAACAGACCTGTAACGCACCTAATTCTTTAATTGGCATAGCTTATTTTATGGTGTGTAACTTCAGCAGTAAAAGCTTTCTTAGTACCTGCGTGTCTCAGAACGGAGAGTCAGCGGAGATCAGGGCCAGGGCTGTGTGTGGTGTAGGAGGAGATGCTCTGCCTGGGGCTGCTGCAGTCGGGGTCGACCCGCTCGGAGCCTGGTCTCGCCAAGCAGATGGATGGTACCAGTTGCTGGTGTAGCAGGCGGGTACGTGCGGGAATTGTTTATTCGGAGACATGCTATTAAATATTTGGCTTTAATTCCTGTGTGGGCTAACTCACACCAAGCCACCGGTGCATTGCTGTGCAACGCTCTTGGAAAATGCGTCTTTGGGAGAGAACTTTCAGAGCTGACATACTCCAAACTCGCCGCTCGCGAAGCGGGTTGGCTGCGGCGTGGCCTCTGGGCAGTGCGGTGTGAGGGGCAGGCAGGCCACGGGCCGCGTGCGCGGTCAGCAGGCGAAGGCAGCTGCCCTCGGGGTGCTCCTGGCCCGGCAGAACTGACCTGCGCAGGGCTCCCAGGGCGCGGGGGACCCCCGGCGCGGCATGGGCCCACGGGCGATGCTCGCCTGGTCAGCGGAAGAAAGAGGGTCTGTGTTGTTTCTTGTTACCCCGGCACGCGCAAAGCTGTGCTCATCGCAGTGCTCGCGAAGCAGCTTGGGCCCGTGCTCGATGTTAAGTGTTGTGTGCTGATATTTCTGTTTGGTCAGAAGCCGAAGGACTTTCTCGATTCAGCAGGAGGCAAACAGATGGAAGTGCAGCTGCAGGCTGCTTTTACTCCCGGGCGTTTCCCCATTCTTAAGGGCTGTCGGGTTGGGCGTCTTGTGTTGGGGAATCCCCGTCCCCTGCCTCGTCCCTCAACGCGTGCCACACAGCGCGCTCCGGAGAAGGGCTTTGCTGTGACAGGGGAGTGGAGATCTGTGGGGAAACTATTAAATCTTCTGACGCCGTAATACGGCTTTTACTCTGTATTTTCTTCACTCTCTCAGCCTGGCAGCATCAGTGCAGAATAAAATAACTAAATACCGTCTGCTGGATGACAGTGTTTCGCTTGCGGACCGTCACTTCGTCTGTGAAGTTGGGTTACTGGGAGGCTTCCAGATGGAGACCCTTGGTAAACGGGGGGAGCCTTAGCCTGCAAGAAGTGAAAATAAATTCACAAAGAAACAAAAAGTCTGTTTCTTATTCCTGCTTTTGCGAATAGTCTTTCCAGTGACATACTGGGAATGGACTGAACTATAGCAAAGCAGGAATGGAGGAGAGCTCCGGGGTGGGGAGAGCAAATGTTACATTTACTTTAACCGATGTAACGCCAAGCAACTGTTTTTACACTCAGTTCGCACATATTTTTGGACATGAACCAGAATGTAAAGCATTTTTGGCTTTGGTTTTCTATGAGTAAAGGAGAAAAGGTGGAATAAAAAAAGTTTAGTTGCTTTCTCAGGCTGATTTCGCTTGTATTTGATTCCTTCCACCGTTAGTTTTGTGTGATTTCAGGGTAAGGGATCCTTACTGTTCCTAATGTGCTTTTAACAGAAGACAACTTTTAAAACTTCAGATATTGAACTTTCTTTTTTGAAAACAATTTGCTTCATGGCAACAACTGAGGCGTTTGCATAAACGTTATGAAGCAAAGCTACGAGCAGGAGCTTTTGGGAGCGTGGCTCTGCTGGAGCATGTTTGCGTTGGATTTCAGATGAATGGCGTGGTGGGTTCAGTGTCTGCCAACAGTGGAGCAGCGAAGGGTACCTGCAGGGCAGGCTTGGCGTATTTGCCGTAATTGTCCTTGTGGTCTGAATGCTGTGACAGTAACGTTAAGCATTGTGTGGAGTTATTGCTTGTATACCAGCTCGTACGTTTTGAACACAGCGGAAAAAATAATCTGTAGGCTTTTTAATGTAGTTTAGCAAAAAAAAATCTTCACAGTGAATTAAAAAAAAAGTGACCTTTTGACTTCACGAGTAATCTTAAAATACACCAGAGAAGAACAGCGAAGGCATTTAGAACAGTTATGTGGCTTGTGAAGTTTCTGAAACAAGATGCCAAATGGCTGCACCCAGGTATAGTACAAGGTACGGCTGTAACGAGGAGCTGACGGGTGGTGAAGACAGCGGAAAGGCTGAGAAGTGGGGGCTGGATGATACATAATGTGGCCGCAGTGTAGTGCCAGGAGAGGAGCCTTCAGAGCCAGCCAGAAATGATGGGGGGGTTTCTTCTGAGCACATGGGGGACTCAGGACCCCTTTTTGGGTGACGGGCAGGTGCCCAGGGCAGGGACAACTGTCCTTTTGACGCAGGGCGGCAGATTTGCAGTCGCAGTTCAGGTAATTGCTTTGTAATTGACTGCATCACCATTTTTTCCCTGTGTTTAATAAATAGCACAAATAAAGCTGAGCCACATGTGGTGGGATTGTAATTCAAATCCCATTCACTGAAGTCTGAACATTTTTCATTTAGCATGTAAAGGCAGCTTCAATGTAAATTATTCCAAAAGGATCTCCGTGGACTAATGACATTAGCGTCTAGATAGATTGAAATTGTTTGAGTAATTGATGCTGCAACTGCACCACATACTGTGGGGGAAAAGAGAAGGAACCCGGTGCTGTGAGTCTGCACACTCCTCCCTTGAGGAGGAATGGGGAGGCTGAGAATGCTGGATGGGTCTAAAGAAACGGGGGGAGAAACGTCAGCCCCTGCGCTGGGCTCCACACCTCGGGATGGGTGCTATTTCAGTTTCTCCATCTTCCTCTTGATGTGCCTGCAAACCAGTGGTAGACATCATGCTTGTTTCTGGACACCCCCCCAAAACAAACCACAAAAATGTTATAGATATTTGTATATACTTTTATATTATTTAGTCATCCTCATTAAATAAAACATTAGAACAAGTGTGCGGACACAAAACCGCCCCGTACCCCCTTCTGAAACGTGAGCTTTGTGTCACTTCAAAGGCTGTGCAGCACAAATACACACTGACGTGTATATTGACTATTTCAGTTTAAAGAAATTAGAAATTAGACATATTTTCTGCCAGCTCTGTGGGAAAATCCATTTACAAAAACAAAATCCAATAGGAGGTCTGAAGATTGGTGGCCAGAAATGAACTATTTTGAGAATAAAATGTATGGAGATTGGATTGCTGGATCTGTGGTCTTGGTTTAACGTGCTGGGGACTGGAGATGGGCGTGGAGGTGTATTGGTCTGAACTTCATCCCAGTGTTTGCAATTTAGACGAGAAAGTTTACAGCAAAACAAAATAAGCATAAATACTTTTTGGACTAGAGACGGTGGTCTGCATTTGCTTTCTCGACCACATAGTTGTCGTTCTGTGCATGCGTAGAGAAAGACTGACTCCAAAGACTGAAGTCGTTAACTGCGGGTCGCTCGTCACACAGCTTCTGGAGCGTTTTAAATGGGTGCAGCGCAGCAGGGTACAATTGTTGCCGTTCCTCACAAGATTAAGAGGTTTCCTTCTTCTGTAGGGATCCCTGCGATTGCACGGAGGATCCAGATGCTGAAGCAGCGTGTGCCTTGTAATCTTGTAATTGTATTGTGGGCTGTGACGGAGATAAGGGCTTCCAGTGGAAACGAGGAGCCTCGGTGGCTCTGCGCTATGTGTCCAGGTTTTAATGTGTTTATATTTATTTATTTATTTCACGGTGTGTTGGAAAGGAAAGCAGATCTCATTTGCTGTATTGCTAATTTTGTAAGCATCAGAGATGCATTAAACATTTTAATTTCCTGAGTTCCTGTTGCAAAGACGGCAATCGCTTGCAGAAGTGTGCGTGGGGCGGGGAAGCAGTCAGAGCAGAGTCATGTTGAGGGTTTGAAGGCGCGGGAGTTCCTAAATCCCCAAAACGCAGCACAGACACAAAAGCTGGCAAAACAGGATTTCGGAGTGTCGCGCTGTCCTGCACACAAGCACGTTTTAATGGCCACCACTTTGTAGGATATTATTTACTCACCCTTTTTATAGGTGAGAGATAAGAATTAATTAGCCAGGGTTTGTACAACTCTTCAGAAGTATAAAGCATTAATTGCATACTAATACCCTGTGGTCAGAAGTGACAGGGAGATGCGGTGCAGAGCGCTGGGGCTGCGGCGGCCGGGGAGCGCCGTCGGCTGAGGGTTCGCCACCGCGCCGGGCACCCGCTCGGTGTCTGCACCCCGTGCCTGAAGTCGGTGCCTTTATGCAGCCGGACCGGCGGGTGCAGGCTGGCGGTGACGGTCATGGCAGTTCACTTGCGCGTGCCGATACCCCTTTCACACACTCCGAGTTGCGGCTGTGGTCTCCGGGAAATGGATATGCGGGCTCCTAATGACGGAGCTGCATGAGCGAGGTCTGGGGAGCTGCAGTCCTCCGGGATCCAGGTGGGATGCTGCAACCGCTCTCGCACGCCGTGCGTCTGTGCGCAGCAGACGGTGAGAGTTGCACTTACCAGTTCAGCTTGATGCTTTGTCAGGGTTTTATAGATAGTTGCACTTTGAGTGCCAACTGTTTGCAAAATGAAAAAGCGCCTCAACAAGCGCCTGGAAAATAATCTTGTTGCAAAAAAAAAAAAAAAAAA
>Ga0065711_1051297_pt1 | contig 10442 bp, 4 predicted proteins | sample Hoacrofraction12_FD_59098 | JGI IMG/M metagenome (GOLD analysis project Ga0065711, IMG submission 59098) | Hoatzin crop microbial communities from Cojedes, Venezuela - Epithelial fraction 12 v2 (version 2) | ecosystem: Host-associated > Birds > Digestive system > Esophagus > Crop | place...
TTTTTTTTTTTTTTTTTTTCTGGCCACTAAAGAAACCTTTTAGGCGTTGTTGTTTCCATGTGACTTCCAATAAAAAGGGAATAGGTTTTCAGCACTTATTTCCCCCTAGGTCTAAGTAAGGCTTCACACATAGGCAAGGCTCTGTGGAAAAGGGAAGTGCCCTCTGCATTGCCCCAGTCGTTCGGGTTCGTCAGGCAAGGCCCTCACACACTGCCTAACTGCTCTGCCCAGTACAGGGCCACTGGGCTTCGCAGGGAATTTCATCAGTACTTTTTTTTCCAAGGTGCTCTGTCTTTTCCAGCTGCTCTGCTGACTTCTGTCCTGACGAGTTTCTGGGGTCCCATCTGGGTGGGCTTCCCACGCACATTGCAGAGCTGCTCGTGACCTGCTCTTTTTTCCATTTCCACTAGATGATAATGCAGTTGCTTAATGAATGTGCATGAAGCTGCCAGGAATGATGTATTTAACTTTGGTATATGGGAATTCATCTATTTCCCTTATACTGTAATCTCATTTTATTATTCAATTTGTGTTATACCTGATCTAATTGTAACAGAACAAAGGACAGATTAGATTTCTTTTCCTTTCTGTCTCTCTCTCCCTCTCTCTCCCCTCTTTTCCTCCGGCTTTGTTTTTCTCCTTCTCTCTCTCCAGCCATGCTTTACCTGTTGATTTTGCTCGTGGACAGCTGTCTGGTCATCCTCTCTGTATGAAGCAATACTATGGACTCTTTTCTTCCTATCGTCTTCCAGGACATACCAAAGACACCCTCGTGGCCCAGAAAAGCAGTGTAATGCCAGAACCAGAGCACATCATTGTCGCTTGTAACAATCAGGTAACTGAGTGTTCTTTGTTTTATACCTTTCTATCTTTATGAGTGAATTTTAGCAAACTAAGAAAGAGCCTAAGCTGATCACTGTTCAGAAACACAATTAGCGGGCTACGTATGAGCTCACTTCTTACCAAGCACTCGCTGTCAGTATTTCCAAAAGATGCTTCTGCGGCATTTTTGTCCTTAGCCCACGTTATGTTCCAAGTACAGTGATGCAGAAAGGAGGAATGGGACAGAATTCATTTGCTTTCTCATTCAGACAAAAATATTTATTAAACAGAGTTGAAACCACAGAGAAAAAAAAAAAAAAAAGCCTTGTTAGAGTGCATTTGCTGGAAATGTCCTTCTCTTGCCAGTCAAATATTGGCACACAACGCATGGCATATATACCACCATCCTGTGCAGGGGGATGGCGAAGTTAGGACAGGTGCAGGCAGAAATGCTGAAGCGTTGGAGTGAATCTGCCCCAACCGATAAGTGCGGCAGAGTACATTGGCTGGGCAGGGCACCTCAAAGCCCAGCTTGACAGTTCATGGTGCTGGAGCCGTGCCTGCAGGCCCTCTTGGAATGAAGGGGGAGATGCCAGCGGTCCCTTTTCCAGGAAGTCCCATTCTTCACCTCAACAGGAAGTTCTCTAGATTCTCTAGGTTATTTTTAAACAAAGAATACAATGGAAATTATTTACATACTTCCTGGTTTTACCTCTTCAGGGTTTTTTAAGCTTATTCAAATAATGTACGTTTTATCTGAGCCCAACACACAATGTAAGTCCCCTACACCAACCAGCATTACACCATAAAAGCAGAGGAGGAGTGAGCCGTGGGCCCGTCCCCAGTGGTTTTGTGCTCCATTGCCTGCAGGGCTGGCTCTCCAGGCAGGACTTCAGCGTCTCAGCACCTACCCGGGCGAATGCAAAACACTGGACCGGTAAAGATTCAACCCATCTGTGACTGTTCTTGTGACTTCTGTCATTTTTTTGCAGTTTTTTGTTTTGGATGTTGTCATTAATTTCCGTCGTCTCAGTGAGGGAGATCTTTTCACTCAGTTACGAAAGATAGCCAAAATGGCAGAGCACGAAGAGGAAATGCTGCCTCCAATTGGCCTGCTGACAACTGACGGAAGAACAGAGTGGGCAGAGGCCAGGACCATCCTTATGAAAGGTTAGCAGCAGCAATCCCAGCTTTCTCCACCATCTTCCTCCTCTTCTTCTTCACCATCATTGCCTTTCTTTGCTGGGAGCGAACGTTGCAGCAAATATAGGACTGAATGTGCAACCTGACTGCTGAATTGCTGTAGCAGGAGGAAACTCGATACCTGTAAGTGTTCAGATGTGTGTTACCGGGGAAGCGGCAGACACGGTTTGACCCTTTGGCTGTGTATGTTGAAGTGTTACGCCTTGTAAATAGCTCTTGCTCCATTCTCTGCTTTTCATCACATAAATTACATTACATCAGATTCTGTGATTTGTCTCTTTCTTCACATCCATTTTGTACTAATAGGAATGATGTATCCTTTTAGCTTTTGGCAACTATTAGACATTTTGCATCTCATCTGACAAAGTCATCTACAAGTTAAACACCTATTGAATCTAGCTGTGTACTCTCTCTAGTCAATGGAGAAAAACAGAAAGTACCGGGGCCGATTCATCCAAATATTAAGTAAGTGTCTAGGAAAGGTGACACTAGTTACTATCCGGGGATAGTTCTCTCTCTCTTCCAACAACAGGCAGAATTTAGCTGTCTTGGATTCCGGACTCAAATGCCTGACTTTGAAACATGAAAATAAAGGGTGGGATTAGTCACCTCCATCACTTCACACCTTATATATCTTACCCTGAAGCTAAGTGACATAAACATCCTCTTTTTGCCATTTTACATGACTTAGGTATTCATTTTTCCCTCCTGAAAAAGATGTTAACTTACCTCTTTATCCTCAGTTCAGCAGTGCTAGAGAAAACGTTGCTATTTCATCAATGCCCTGGAATATATAAGAGTCGCCGATAGTCTAAAAATATGTTTATCATTCTAAGGAAGATCTTTCCTTTTCTTACTAAAGTTTATCTGTGCTTATGACGACTTTATATAGATAAACACACACAGAGTCTTGGCCATTATTACAGCATTATTATGTGATACCAGTCTCATCTTCAGGCTTTCCCCTCCCTGCGTTTTCTTTTTAAAGCAGCAGAAAAAAACGATTCCTTATTTTAATGAAAACTGAGATAAACACCTAATCATTTATTTTCATGCCATGCTTTTAAGTAAAACAGTGACTACTTTGAAACCTGCAGCAAAACCATCTTTGTAAACTTACATAGCACTGAAATGTATGTCATCTTCAATACAGTTATACTGCAGAATAAGAATTATTCATGAATTTGAGGTCAGAGGGTAAGAAAGCATGGGTTAGACTAATATAATACCTGATTTTAATCCATACTTATAATGAGGGCTGCTGTTTTAAATTTTATGGAGGAGCCTTTCTTGTGACTTTTTTCTGACATAATTTCTTCCACTCACATAGGAGTATGCTTGATATGTGATTCTCCGGAGCCTGTTTTCCTGTACTAGTCTGTGCTCTGGAGTAAATACAAAAGTTTACCACAGGAAACAAGTGAAAACCAATTATTACCAAATATTCTTAAGTTATTTTAGTATGGGGGTTTTTTTCCGTATGTATATCTCAACTATTTCTCCTTTTTCTATATCAGCTAGTGCTGACCTTCTCTGAGGAGATATTCAAAACTCGCCTGGACGTGGTACTGTGCAGCCTGCTCTGGGTGACCCTGCTTTAGCAGGGGGCTTGGACTAGATGATCCCCAGAGGTCCCTTCCAACCCCGAACATTCTGCGATTCAGTAAAAAGACAAATCAACAAAAACTAGCAGAACCATCTCTATAGTGTTTTTGGATTGCCTGGCATTTGCCAAAATATTCATTTTAATGAGGAAATAAAGCAACTTCATTACGCAGCTGAAAAAAACAGGTTCTGCACTAGTGAATATCACAGCACCGTGATGTGAGCCTTCTCTAATCTAAGCTGGAATCCCACCCTTGACCACTCATATTAGCACAGCTCTTCTATATAATATAATGCATTGCTGTTACACATGGATACATAATTATTAACAGCCCTTTTTTCTTTCTTATCTGTGGTGAAATGTTCATGCAACAGTAACAGAGGAAGAGAAAAGGCTCTTTCTTATCTGTGGTGAAATGTTCATGCAACGGTAACTAACAGGAAGAGAAAAGGCTTAGTGGAGCAGGGTGAGGTGGAAGGGGTCACTCCACAGCTGTTCTGTACTGGGCAGGGAAAGAGAGGATGCTTTGGGGTGGAGAAGACCTGTACAGTGCTTTGCAGAAGTTATGAAGGAGGCCTGCATAGACCTCCAAGTAGAGGATAGGTCTTCTAGGTGAGAAAATTTCAAAAAAATTGTAATAAACCGAGCCATCACTGATTTATAAACACACTCCGTATTTTATCTGCATTCAGGCTGCAGAGCTAAACTCACTCTCCTAAGTACAGGAGGTGAATTCTCACTGCTGCTGTCCCATGCATCCTATATCTGAATTTGATTTGGAACCATCTTCTCATATTTTCCCTTGGAAACCAAAAAACCCCAACTAACAAAAAGCTGACTGGACAATTCAATGCAATTGGGTGCATTAGAAAGGAAGAATGACAAGAAATGTCTTGCAGGGCTTTAGGCTTGTTCTCACACTTCTCTCTTTCACCTCTTCCTGGAAATATTTATTTTCCATGCCAAGTCATGGTTCATGAGTTCTTGTGCAGTTCATTGCCTGCTTTACATGACAATTTTTTCAGCGTTTGAGCATCTTTCTGGACATGTTTCTTTCTTTCTGTAAGGGCATCTTTCCCCTACTTTTCTGTTTCTAGCAAAGCTTAATTTTATTCACTCTAATGCCCAGTCTCAAGATACCCTGAAGCCATATGTCAGAAGAAGGGCTTCATGCCTGTCAAGGGTGTGTGGGCAGCAGCCACAATGAAATATATACAAACCTATCATACAACATAAAGCAGAACACCAAGCAAGCTGTGAGTGGTTTGTAAATCACTATCCAAGCAGCTTTTCCTTGAAGGTGCCTGTCAGCAGACACCAGCAGCTGATGCATACGGGGCAACTTCCATTCACAAGGATCTTTTCAGCCTTTGCATGGATGTACCCGGACCATCAATGGAATAAATACCACAACTACAGTCTGCCCTGCAAGTGTCAGATACTGAAAGAGCGTTACAGCCAAGAGGACAGGGACATGTCTTCTCCCTTATAAACCTTTTGAAGACAATTCGTAGGGACTCCAGTGTTTCACATGTTGTAGGGTGGCACAGCTCACCGGCAGAAAACTCAGTCTATCTGCATGCCCCATCAATTACCATCTCCTGGCTCAAGTCTCTGTAGGAGCTGGCAGGAATGGCAGGTCCCTAGGACTCTGCTGCTGTGGGCAAGGGAAGACGACACACTCTGTGCTCCCCTGGGTCCTCACGCAGCCGGCAAGAAGCCAGGCTGGGCACCGCTGGCACTCGGGCCTGTGACTGCCACCAGCACCAGGCAGGACCTTACCAGAAGCCGCCAGAGGCCACAGCTCCCCATCTTCCTTCCCAGTCACGGCTAGCACTTGCCCCTCTTGACACCTTTTCCGTTTCTTGCATATTTATGCTCTTTTCACTACACAGCATCTGGAGAGTGAACCTGGATGATAACAAGCATCTGCTTTTATTTTTGTAGCCCCTCTCTAGCCTATGCTACTCATTTTAGGAAGGTACATTTTTTCTTACTTTGAAAAATGCTGTGCTTTCAGAAGATCAAGCTACTTTTCATATTTGCAAACATCAGAAACATGCATATTTTGAAATGGCCCCTTATTTCAAATGCAAATCAGAACTGTATAATTTCAAACATTTTTTCCATTCTTTCCATCTCCTGAATTGAGCACAGGTTTGTTGACCCTAGCACAGGCTTGCAAGAAGTTTTGATCAATCTGAATTCATATCTTTAGTTCAGAGCATTCTGAAACAAAAACATTTTCACCAAAATCTAGCAAAACCAGCAGATGGAAGCTGATCTGTTAAGAATGGATGGAATTTTAAGTTGATGTTTGAAAGTCCTTTTTCCTTTGATCTTGTCAACAACTGTTTAACAACAATTAATGATGTTATATGCTTTTGAATAGAAACACTTCTTATTATAGGTTCCACACTTTTATCCTTTCAATTAAGAGCTGTATTAAGTGCTCACAATTAAATATTTCCTGTGCCTCAAACTGGCCCTCAGAAGCAAACAAACTGTTACCTTCATAATATTCCAGAGTTATAGAAACTGAGAAAAAACCCCTGCATAAATACACCATAAATAAGAAGGAAAGCGCTGAGGACAACGTAAAAATAGGCTTTGTAGTCTACCTGTAGGAGCAAGAGTTACAGGACAGAGAAGGAAACAGAGAAGGAAAGCCAGAAAAGGCACGTTTTATTCAGCAGTACATTAGTGATAGGAGGGAACTGGAATGCGGCAACCCATGGTTTTGGCAATACCACGCTCAAAAACTAAACCCCCTGACCTCATCAACAGATGTAGGCAATATACCCAGTCCAGGGCTTATTTCTCTGAAGTACAAGAAGTGACCAGGGACAGGAGAGAGAAGAACAAGAGGGTTTTAATACAAGAACACAAAATCAACACTGGCCCTGCTGTTCCTTTTCCAGGAAAGGGTTTTAAAGGGAGAACAGCACAAAACCAGTATAGGCCCTGCTGTTCCAGAGCAGAATACTGCAGCAATAGCATAAGCGCTGAAATTCTCTATTTTCCGCCTGTCCTCTCTGTAACTGTTATATATAAAATAAGTAAGCATTGCTGGCTTTAAGAGTAAACCAGAACTATTTTATAGTATAATTACTTCAGGAAATGAAAGGCAGAAAGAGAAAGTGGATGTTACTGAATCATATGAAAGACACGCAGAGATATTGCAAAAGTTAACACAGGAGTCGGTAACGCCTCCTTGCACCAAGACGTTCTGCTGCTGAGAGAGCTCTGCAGGCACCAGCTCACTGCAGGGCCAGGGTCAGACCTTCACCGGTCCCCGAGGCAGCAGGGCTCCCCAGCCCGGCCCGCGCTACAGGTAAGACGATGTGAACATTGCACTCTTTTATCCCCAGACTCTACTAACCGCGACTCTCTTGACATGATCGAGCGGTGCATATGCCTGGTGTGCCTGGACAGCCCGAGCGGGATGGAACTCAATGATACAAACATGGCACTGCAGCTGCTACATGGGGGAGGCTACCATAAAAACGGGGCCAATCGCTGGTATGACAAACCCATGCAGGTAAAAACCTTACGGTACTATGACGTTACTTGCACGTGGCAAAGGACGCCAGTTGCCCGCAGGGTAGGGACTGCTTAGACTCAAGTGGGAGAAGGAGGGGAAGGTGGTGTCAGCATCTGCCGAGGCTGGGCTGGCATGAGCAGCACTGCTCCTTGCAAGGCAGGGGAAGCAGACCTACTGCCTTGCTGGTGGGGGGACCTTCTCCAGCATAGGTAGGCTTTCACCTTCCCTGAAGTTGCCCTGGCATCCCAGAACAAAAAAAGAAAAGCACAATAGCTTTCTCCGTTTTCTCACACATTTTCCTGACGTCCTAGAAATACTCCTGCTTATAATTTAGCATGTGTTTAAGTTAGTATTAAGTTCTCAACAGACTGTTCACTCATTTAATGACATCCTTGCTGAGATTTTCCTGGAGGTATTGATTTCTCCAGTCTTCTTCCCAATCAGATTTTGATTGTCATATTTGAAAGCATCGCCCGATATTTTCACAATTTGCAATAGGCGCAGGGTGAAGCAATGTATTAATCTCCAACTGTCAACAATGTTGACACCTAATGAAAAACTAAAAAAACCCTGATACATTGGTTGTGCAATGCTTGTTGCTATTGCCATATCTAGGAACAGCAATGTGAAAAGAGAAGCCACTAAACTAACTTCACTTGCACTGACTTACCCCCGTACAAATACACTTCAGTAGTTACTCCTTATTTATGCCACTGCAAATGACATTATTAGGAGACTCCAGTGCTGTGTTTTTAAAGAACGAACCATTTGTCTTTAGTTAGAATCTTCTGTTATTTGCAGGGCCACTAGTTGAGATGTTTCAAGCTGATGAGAATAAACAAGGTTTTGTTTACTATCAGAAGGCAGCAGGAAGCAAATAAATTTGCACAGTACATGGGAGAGCTTCATCTGTCCAGATGTTTTCAGGCCAGAAACAGTTCAAAGGCAAAGAGAAATTCTTATGGAAAAAAGATCCCATTTTCTCTCACCCAAACACAGATTATGTAGGAAGCCATTCCCACAGTAGGACTTGTTCTTTCTCTCCATATTCTTCTTCAGCTTTGCAGTAAGGCATCAGAAAACATCCAGGTAAACTTTTGCATCACACGCTTACTCTATGAAAACCTCATGGGATGCAGAGAGGCAGGATGCACGTGTGTGATACACATGCACCAAATGGTGCATTTCTCAGTGGGAGAAGTGGGAGAAGTCCAGCCAGAGACATTTCAAAGGAGGTAGGGGCAAAAGTCCAGAAAAATGACAGGAAACATGAGACAAGTTTTGTCCTAGAGATCTGCTTTTGTTTGAGATGCAGAAGTAACTGACTGCACAGGGGTATCATGGAACTACAGCACAGCAGGTTAAGGGTCACCAGCTATGCCATGTGTATGCAGTGAAATCAGGAATTAAGACAAGTAGGAGGGAAATGAAGAAAACTCCACAAATAAAAGGTAAAGAGGAAGCAGGGCAGTAAAATAAGTTATGATAAAGCTACCAAATAAGGATTAGCTTGCTCATTTGATATGATATTTGTAATAAAATGTGATCCTAAGGGACTTCCCAGATAACGAAGTCGCACTGCCCCCAAATGCGGAAGGAGAACCCCAACCTGTCTTTCTGTTGGTGGGTTTTCTCTACCATAAAGCAGATGCTAAATCCAATTTCCAGACTCCAATGGGAATTGCCAAAATCTACCTTCTCGCAGGACTCAGTCCAAAATAGCAGCATGAAAGGGATCCAATGCAACGCCATTCGCAGGACACGGGAGACTCCTGCGGTAAGTCTGTCAGTCAGCTGCTGATCTGTAAGTCAAGGAACTTCCTGATATGAGCAATAAGAAAACCACAGGAGAACGACAACACCTTTTGTTAGGTTGCATTCATGGGTAACTTACCCAGAACATTTATTCCCCATATGTCTTGCACTTGTTCTTTTCCTTGCTTAGTTTGTGGTAGGAAGAGATGGCGTCTGCGGCACCGTGTGTGAACACTCCCCTTTCGATGGCATCGTCCTGGTGCAGTGCACTGAACACTTGCTCAAGCACATGTGAGTCCCTTTTCAGTCTGGCTGTTGTACCCAGTCCAGCCACCCGGGAAGCCTCTGCCGGTGGCACGTTCCCCCTGATGCGCAGGGCCACCAAGACCCATATAACTGTCATTACCCATATAACCAGTCATTTACTTGCTAAAAAAGCAGTGTTAACAAATAGATTGTGCCTATGACCTTAATGACTTTTCTCTCACATGCTAACAGGAAAGAAAGCTCCAAGAAATTAGTCCGAGCCGATTCAGTGAGCGAGCTGCCTGCTCCACGGAGACTAAGATGGAAATGTTCCCCTGAAATTCAGGCACACTTGGCATCATCAGCAGAAAAACTCCAAAGGTAGAACAGATGCTTCATTTTTCTCAGCAGTGACTACAAGCTAGGAACTACCCAGTGCAGTGAGTGCAGGCACAGCTTTCCTCCGAGGGCTCTCCCTGCCCTCCTGCTCCTCCTGTTCCCAAGCTGGTCATACCCTGCATCTCTTTGCAGGATGGCACCCTTATGGGCTGGAGCTCCTGCACTGTATTTGGGAATTGCATTACGTTGTTTTCCTTCCATGTAAATATTAAGAAAGCTAAAGACCACTGGAAAAACGCTAGAGTCCTGTTTGCACGGGATGCAAACGGTGCAAGTCCTCTGTTTTTGTGGATGCACTTCATGGGTTTGACCTAACTAAAGCTGAAGGCAGGGCAGTGGGGATACACATATGGGACAGTAGAATACAACTGGTTTGAATAAACAATTTGAATTCAGGAATGTAATTTGTTTACACCCATGCTGCTCCTACAAAGGATAGTTCTTCTGACTGTGTTTCCAGACTGTAAAAGATTTGCATGATCTTTGGGGGTGGGGATGGCAATGGGAGATTTTTTTTTTTTTCAAATTATTTCATCTCAATGCTCAGGCCTGTGATCTGTCTGTAGAGAATGAACACATTGCCTGCATGATCAGCTGTACGTATCTCCAGTGTGCCGGCATTAGATGAGACTTCAAAGTGACTAGAAGCATACATGAGAGTATGAAAATGTTCAGGATGCAGAGTAATTCCTTTTTGTTTTTAAATAAAGGGAATAGTCCGCTAAATTGAAACTTGCAAGGAGCATACAGCCTTCATCAGGTTTTAAATCCACCCAGTTCTCACACTAGTAAATCTCACAGAAATGTGTTGAGAACAAAGGAGGCCCTGGCTTAGGATTCACGAGTGGAAACACTAGGGTTTTTTTG
>Ga0065711_1051298_pt1 | contig 10442 bp, 8 predicted proteins | sample Hoacrofraction12_FD_59098 | JGI IMG/M metagenome (GOLD analysis project Ga0065711, IMG submission 59098) | Hoatzin crop microbial communities from Cojedes, Venezuela - Epithelial fraction 12 v2 (version 2) | ecosystem: Host-associated > Birds > Digestive system > Esophagus > Crop | place...
CGCCGCAGGTGGTCTGCGCCGGCGGCCCCGGCCGGCAGCGAGCGGGGAACGGGCAGCTCCCGGGGAGACGGGGGTCCGGTGGCGAGCCGCGGCGGTCCGGGGCCGCGGGGAGGGAGCGGTGGCGGCAGCTGGGCTGGCGTGAGTGGTGTCACCCAGCGGAGCGGCGCCGCTCGGTGTCCTGCTGGCCTGGAGACCGTGTCGGTAGCCTCGCCGAGGAAACGTGAGAGGATGCCGAGATCTCGAAGTTACGTGAAAATCCAACTTTTGCCTCCAGGCTATAAAAATTGGATCTCTCACGTGCGGTGCGTTTGTGCCCAGAATAAGGCTCAGCAGAAGCGCTTGTTAGATTTCTGTAGGTTGCGGAGGACTAACTCCTCGTTCTGATTTGTTTTGCTCCTTCGGACCCATCACTTAGAGAGGTCCAGCAGCTGCTGGTACAGCATCCTGAATTGCCAGGGTGTCCGTCTTCCTCGCTTGCATCCAGAGGCTCCCAGCACGTATCGATCTCCTACTCTTAAAAGCATGACTGAGGCCAGTGCCTTTGTTTTTCTCAAATGTTTTTTCCCAGAGGATGAAGAAGGGCTTTCGAAGCAACATAGAGAGCTTCTTGCTGTAAATCCTAGGCAAAAGAAACCTGATGAACTCAGTTTCAAAACGCTAAAGGAGAGGTACGCACCTTTTCTGAAACCTGATTGAGGGCAAAACAGCCCACAAAGTACTCTGAACACAGTATGCTGGAAGGCTTAAATTCCAACATTAGTAGAAAAGAGAATTTAAAGTTATTTTTACTGAAATAACAAAGTGCTAGCATGCACTTTAAGTTAAACTGCTCAGAAATCCACTGTGTAATCTACAGTTTCACCCTAATACTGTTTTCAGTAAGCAGGACAAATCTATTTCCTGGCAAAGGGCTGAACAGATGGCAATCCATTAGCAAACCTGGCTTTTCAAAGGAAAGTATTACTATTTTAGAACTACACATTTCTTTTCATTACTAGAACTATGCTTTAAAAAATCCACAATACTAAAAAAATGCAAATTAATCCCAATTTAAATATAAGCATCTGTTGTCTGTGTCCAGGATATGCCTAACCGTTTGGCAGGGGTGCCAACATGAAAGTCTCCCTGGTTGTCAGCCAGGGCTGATATTAGTGCGAGGGAGATAAAACGTCACAGAATGATAGGATGCGATGTGCAAAAGGAAAACACAGACAAGAAGAAACAGATTCAAATACGGCACCTGGCCTGCAGAAGGCCATTTTGTCAGAGGGATACACTTCGTCGCCCATAACAGGTTGCTGCTACATCAGCTGAAGAGGGTGGGCTGAACCAACCCCAGAAGCAACTGGACCAAGCCCAGTGCTTCCAAATATTTCATCTGCAGTCTTTCTTCACAGCAATGGAAGAAGGAAGGTGCTACATGGTGAGATTTTCCAGGTTTCTGTTGGTTTTATTGCAGCAGATGCAGCCAGGTTTACTGTCACTATGCTTTGCACAGCTCTGCTGTGGTCTAGGCGCAGCCCTGAAAAGTCTTGTAGGCTCATATCCGCTTTGCCATGTCCCACGGAGAGCTCAGCACAGCAAGAAAAGAGCAAGCATTTCAGGAGAGGTGGCATGAATAACCTTGCGTTGCAGGGGGAATTGCTGCTTGATCTCTGTCCAGGAAGTGTTCTGCATTTCCCCTTGCTAAGGGTCCCAAAACGATAAAACATTGTATAGATACATACATCAGAAATCTAAATAAACTCTGACATGGTCTCCTCCTGGAAAAAACGTATACACTGTGTTCTAGTATGGAGATGGGAGCAAGCCTGACGTAAATGGAATTCAAAACCTGTATGGTAAAATGAATTACCATTTAAAGGTGAAGGGCATGTTTTGTGTGAATGATTGAAAGTCAATTACATTCTGGAAGATTACTTCAGTCCAAAGCACAGGAATTAATTTCCTTAATTCCTGTCATCATGTGCCTTTCTACCTGCACAAATGTGTGCAGGTTCCATTAGGGCTCTTTAATATGTGGAACAAGTTCACAAAATAATGGAAATTTTAATCACTTACAATTTAATCTCAAAGGCTTTTGTCTGACCCTTGCATGGTGCACTGCTGGGAGGAGGGGAAGGAGTCAGCAACTGTTTCAGAGAGGAAATGTAAAGCAGTGGAGCTAAGTGTGGGTACCGCTTAGGGAGGGTGGCCCCAGGGCTTGGGAGCTTTGGGAGGGGGAAGAGCCTACCCGCTGGGCATCTTCCAACAGCCAAGTAAGTCTTAGCTGTGAAAAAAAGTGCACCCTTCCTATCTTTATTAGAAATGTCTTACATCCTGAATCGATACCGCCCCATCAGTAATCTCCGATGTCCATCAGAGCTAAATAAAGGAATTTTTTAGGGCGATTCAAAGCTTAAACCCTGAAAGTGTAGGAAACTATACCTTGTTCCAGGTTGAGACGGAAAGTTGCAGTGCTGTCTTTCATAAAATGACAAGCAAAAAAAGTAAGCTTGTAATTTTTTTTTTTCTTTCATTTTATGTTCAAGATTATGGATTTTTTTTTAAGTACGTTCCCAGCTTAATTTGCCTCCATTAAAAAAAACAAAGCAGTCACTCCAAACCAAAAGGGAAATGTTCAAAAACAGCTATGCAATTGTTTACTTCTTCTGCAGATATGTCTTTACTAAGAACCTGGTTGACTCTGGTTTTGCTAAGAGAGAGCTCTGGCTGAAGTTAGTTGGCGTTTTCCAGCAGTGTTTATTTGTATTGGCATACCGCTCCTCGCATCTTTCATGTCTTCCTACTCTGTGTGGGGACAGGCAGTGTTGCCTTTGCCTCTCCTCTCAAGGTCCTTTCTCTTTCACAGAGGCGTTGCCTCAGCCTCCCCCATGACCTGCAGTTGCTGCCTTCCCCTTGATTATCCAGAGCCCCATGTCTCCCTTGCATGCCATCTTCTGTTGTCTTGCTCTCCTCAAAGCCTCCATGCAGTTAGCTCCATCACTCTCTGCCTGTAACCCTTATATCCATTTTCGCTGTTCAGAAACCCAATTTCCTCCTCTAATTCTCTGTTATTCTGCTGTCCCATGACCGTCGGCACCTCCCCAGCTTGAAGTTGTCTCAAATGCTGCGTACACATCCAGTGTCAATATTTTTCTTTCCTCCAAGTGCAGTGTCATCTCCTCTGGCCAGCTTAGCCTGCTCACGGTTCTCCAGGGACCTCCTGTGAGTTCCTACGTGCTGCAGGTACATGCTGTGAGCAGTTAGAAATTAAAGGAAGCTGCTTGTGGGTGGGATCGCTGAAAGGGTGCGTTAGCACAGTCTGGTGGAGGCATTTTCTGCAGGCACCATTGTGCTCCCAGAAATGTGTTGGGAGGGAATAGATTTCTGTGCTTCCCTTGGCACTCGTTTGAGGAGTGGTCATATGGAGGCCTGCAAATTGAAGCAGACGTCATCCTAGCTATGCATAATAGATATTCCACTCTATCTGAACTTCTTTATTTTGCTAAATGTCTGGCAAATTTTTCATAAAGCTTATCTTACCTAGAATTTTACTGGTGCTCTTCCTTCCAAGATGAAAATCTGCTCTGAAAGAAAACTGTGTATTTGCTCAGGTTGCTGCAAAACCTCAGTCCCGGTTCCTCTCCACGTAGAACCATGAAAGTGGCAGCTTTAAAAGGGCACTTTTCAGAAGTTCTTCTTGTTTTTGAAGATATTGTACAACTAGCCAGTGCAGAAACCATCTCATGATTAAGAGCAAGGGCATAGCGTTTCATGTGAAGGGGGGCTTTCAGCTGTCTTTTGTTAATAATCCATGTCCTATTATGTTTTTCCTTATATAGTTACTATTCATGTCACTGATGGTTTCCCTTCTTCATGTGTCTGAGGATAAAAGAAGAAATTTGAATAGACTGAATATACAGTGCTGATATTTTAATCACTGTGAAGTTTTATAACAAGGTCATAGCTATTGGCTATTGACAACCAAATTTCTCTTGCTTTCAAATATATCCTTGGAAACTGGAAAGACTTCTTTCTGTTTGGCTGTAACACATAAGTGAGGTCTGTTGGTTTTTTATTAATTCAAACAAATGTTTTTCCAGTGGAGTGGGTGTCCCAGAACTCCTTGAAAATCCTTTATAAAGCATCATGTTCAGTGATGATAAATAAGAATATGAATGGGCTTGGAATCACCATCGGCTGTTAGAGGTGGTAGACAAACTCTGTCAGGTGTGGTACTCAGTGGCGCCTGACCATTAATACACTTTGGTACTTTAGGCTAGAGTACTCCTTCCTTCCTCCCTCCTCTCCTCCTCTTGTCAATTGTCTTCTCATTGCATCCTCATAGCCTACAGAAGCGGGGATTTTTCCACACCTGTGCCCATATATGTGTATATAACAGAAATTGTACTGAGCATAAGTTGCATATATTAGTATAATATATATTATCTTCAGAAAAAATATGTAATGTACTCATCAGGAAGAAAAAATCAGATTCATACAGTGTGCAATACAGTCCTTGACAGCGGTGCAGATCTCTCTCGCGGGGGGTGAAGCCCTGTGGAGCGGGGCTAAGCAGTGGGCTGCTCCGCACCTGGCCCCTTGTCCATCATGGCGATGTCTACTCTTGCTCGTCAGCCTAGCGTGCTGAAATAGAAAAATACTTCTGCAAGCGCCACACTCTAAGATTTCTCTGTTTGTTATGCCAGCTGAGGACATACAAATAACCAAATTTGTTCTTCCAAGAAAAAAGAAAAGCCTATTGTTTGTAAGAACAGGAAAAAAGTGACAGTTCTGGTTGCAGACTGAAATGTTTGGGGGTCATTTTACATCAGTGTGTCAACATTTGTTTGATTTTTGGTTTTTAACGCATTTTTATGAAGAGATGGAATAAGGTAAGCAGATTGAGGCAGTGATTTGTGCGTGGTGGCTGGGGACGCATTGTGAGGATCCATGTGGTGGAAGTGTTGGGTGGTGAAGTGTGCAGCTCAGCCGTGGCTCCTGGAGTGCTGGAGCTGGAGTAGGAGCAGGTGCTTACCTAAATGTCATCTCTGGTTTCCATGAGGGGTAAAAATACGAGGTTTGAAAAGTTAAATGCACATGTCCAGCTCAGATGTCTCTGGCAGTACGGGCCCGACCTCGAGAGGTGCGGGGCCCATGGCGGCGGGGGAGGTAGGTGCCAGGCTGGCCGTGGCTGCGGCAGGCCGGGTGCCCGCGGGAGCACACCCCTTCGGCTGGCCCGTCCGCCGGCCCGGAGCGGCTCGTGGCGCTGTGGAAATGGAGTTTTGTCAGGGCACAGCGAGTGGAAGTGAATGGACGTTCATCGGAGCGTCTTCAGCGTGCAGCAGGTGCTGCGGGATCCCGGCGCTGCCGGTCGTCAGAGAGCGGCTCCCGCACACAGACACACGGGAATGTCTGCGACGAAACTCACGGCATCTTTTAACGTGAAGTCACCGTTGTGGAGTGTAGAGGGGGGAATATTGTAAATTTCCAGTCATGTTTCCTTCAGAAACACGTAACTGGTAGTAAGGCGTACCTCTGCACAAGCTGGATGTGCGGTCAGGAAACGTTGGTGAGGCGCCTTTGAGAGAGCAGCCAGGCTCATGGCCGACCGACGGCTGTGCAGGGACCTCGTGTTCCTCCTGCTCTGTCAGGCTGAAAATATTCCTTCAACATGGCAGCAGTGAAATAATCGTTCTAGTCTGTCTGAATTTATCCTGTCTAGAGCAGAGTGGTAAGCTGAGCTCACCCGTGTGTGTCCTGCTTCTGCTCCTTGGAAGGGGACCTGCTGCTGCAGCTGGGTGAAGTGGGGGGAGGCTTTGACAAGCCCCTGCGCAGGTGTGGGATTCACCCTTTGCGACAAGTTGCAAGAGTGTTAATGGTTAGAAAACACACGGGTTGCTATTTTTGCATGTAGTAAATGTATCCTATCTACAGATAATGTTGAAAAAGAAGGATTTGTTTTATAAATAACATCCCTGTGCTGGATCCTACAAACTTCAGTTTCACACTGATATCCCAGAGACATTTGTGTAACTGCAGAAAAAAGGATTAACATCGTAACATAATTATAAGTAAACTATTTGCTTAATTCCATCCTATCACTTGATTTGGACCCCTCTGATGATATTATCAGACAAAAACTTTTTTTTGAAAATGTGACATATTACTGAAGTCATCAGCTTCATGCAGAGGATAATTTGTCCTTTGAGTTCTCTGTTTTGGGACACGTATGTGCACGTCTCTCCTTAACATAGATGGCACTTATGCAAGTGCGAAAAGATACAAATACAAGCTTTTGGATGACCTGTGTTATGCAGATACAAAATAATGTTATTGCACATAGTGTAATAGAATTTGAAATATTAATTATATAAAACTATTTATTTTAGTTACTCATTAGAAGCACAAATAATAAGTAGTTGAGGATTTAAGAGGAGACCAAGTAAAGGGAGATTGATAGTGTTTTGAGAAGCACAGAACTGTAAATTTGTAAATCTGCCTTCCATCATGCACAGTTAATTTGTTTCACATGATGCATTTTTGACATTTTAAAAATAATATTTACTAATGTGCTGTAAACTGTGCGTGTATGTATAAATCCAGGCATTTTCAAAGTTAATCTCAGTCAGCTTAATCTTCTTTTGAGATATTTGCTGGAAAGTCAGCCTCTGAATGGGAAACATTCAACTGTTAATTCTCTATTCAGATGAGAATATTTGATTCAGAAATGCACATTTACATACTAACAATGTTTTCCTGAGTATTTAAACCACAAGCTTGGATCTTAGATGTGTTAAATAAAGAGGGAGACATATGTACATATTTGAGAACTTGTTTAACCAAGATCCATAACCAGATCACTGAATAAACCCCAAATTTCTCAAATGAAACAGCTAAGTTAGCAGGAAATGCATACAGCTTCTCATAATGCATTGTTACCCTAGTGTTACTTTACTAATAATTGTAAGAAAAAGAGGGAAAAAATCTTGATTAGAAAACTGTGTCTTGAGAAGAGATCGGAGGAGGATTGTTTATTATTTAAAAGATGGAACAATGACATATCCATGAATATACAGAGCATTAAAGCATTGATTTTAATTGTTTCTGTATAAACATGGGTAATTGTATAAGCAAGAGTGTTGGCCACATTAGGCTCTTAATTTATTTCTTCTGAACCAAAATTACATTTTACTCATTCAAAAGCCCATGTTTAATGACTAATCCTTCACATCCACTAACTCTTTAATTTTCTTTTTCAACCGTGTTTTCTGAAAAAGGGTAAATTTCCTAGACCTTAAGCTATCAGTCCCTCTACAAGCAGTTAAGCACTGGGAAAGAATGTACTTGAAATAGATTAGGTGGATGACTATGGCCATCAGCAGCAGTCTTAGCCCGCAGAAAATTATTTACCATCATCTCCTCTCTTTTCAGTAGATTTGGCAGCAGTGTTTTTGTCAAATGGTATTTACTGAATCAGCACAGGAACAAAAGGATAATAAAGCTGTTCTTTCTTATACAGAGCCAGGTCAGAAAAACTTGCAAGAGGCCGTGATGGCTTTAAAATCTATGAAGCAGTCTTTGGACAAAGAGGTGGTTGTAGGTCTGATCCCCTCTGTAGTCCAATAGTAGTAATGGTCTTGTAACCCAATAGTAATAGCTCTGGAGTTTCTACTAATTTATACAGCACCTTTTGCATTCTAACAGTACAACCATGTCAAAGTATGCCAGGTGTGCCCCTTGCGTCTTAGGTAGATACCTTGTGAAATCAAGCTGCAGCCCGAGATGAGTTCCAGTTCTCCTCTTCCTATTCTCAGCATCATTCAGCATGTAGGACACCAAGCAACAGCACTGCAAAGGTGGCAGCAAGCTCTCTGTTTCCAAGAGTTGTTTGTAACTCGCAGCAGTAATTTAGCATAGTCACAACTTTATTCTAAGGTCATGTTTGTTTCAAAGTTGAAAGTTAACAGTGGTCAGTTGTTGACATCTATCAGCAGCATATCTGTACTGCCTAGTCTTGCAGGGATGTATTAGCAAAGGATTTTATTTATATTGCTTTCTTCTTGCTGTTGTAGCTTTTCATATACACACATTCAAAGAACAGGGTTTTTTCCCTTTCCTGAGAACTGACTAGTATGTAGCCAACTACCTGAGGGATTCAGTCTGCAAAAAGCAATATCCTTAAATCCACTAAAAGTGAAGAGAAAATATTAACTCTCTTCTTGTTACCTGAGCCTACAGATAAAGTCATGTTATGTATCTGTACGTAATGACTACATCACATCGAATGTATTGTGCAAATGCCATCTTTTCATTGCTGTCTCGCTGGAGTCTCAAACTACCTAGAAAAACAGAAAATAAAATCATAATGCTAGTTTTCAAGTGATGACTTGTATTGTCACTGTGTACAATTGCCAGTAGCCCACAGCCATCTTTCTTATCTTTCTGGTAATAACAGAAAAAGATTTAAGACTAAGATTAGCTGGAGAGATAAGAACTGAGGAGAGGCAGCAGGAGACTCTAGTAATGACATATGAGCAGAGAAGAAAGTGAGAGTTACTGCTTTGGCTCAAAGATGGTGCCTGTTGTGAAGGAGAATTAGCATCCCTAAGTTAAACTTACCTCCCTTTGCGAGTCACCTGTTGGGGCCTTTTTCCGCCTCTCCCTGTTTTCTTCTCTGCCGACACAAATCTCCCTGATGCAAACTAAAAACACAGGCTGCACATATCAGCATGGGAAAGGCATGAAGTTGCCCATATAGCCAATACTTTTGTTTTGTGATATGCACGTAGGATGCATAAATACTTGCTTTTTGGTTAGGCAGGGGAGCAAGAGAATGAATTTCAGCTAAGAGAAAAGTGTGTTGGTTTTCATCTCATTTTTCTTTGTTCAGGCATGCTTATTCCTTGTAATTATTTCTGGTTTCTGCTTCTCTAGCTTAGTCCAATTTTTAATTCCTTCACTGCTTTTAATGTTTTTCTCCATATGCTTGTGGTTTAAAGCACAAAAGCAGGTATTCTGTTAAGTAGGGTCCTTGGGATATGTTGAAGTCCCAGCCTTTTTTTCTTTTAATCTGGGATCAGAACCTCTAAATTGTTTACATATGCAGTTTCAGCCAAGTGTCCAGGGTGCTTTTGTCTAGTGTTGAAAGCAGCTCCACTCCAGCATGGCGAGCCGTGTCTGCAGAGGCGGAACTGATCCTACAAGATCAAGTGATGTTGTGATCAGGAGACAGATGAGGCTGGTGGAGAGTTATCAAAGGATCTCTTTATGAGATATCTATGGCTACAGAAGGCAGTAGACAGCTTCCTTGCTTTCACATAGGTCAACTTGGAGGAACTTAATTCATTAAGGCCAAGTGTTTTCACCATAGTGAATATCTCAGGGAGTTACAGCTTTGCTTCAAAGGATTTTCTTTTTGTCACTTCATAGTTTTAGGAAGTCAGACCAAACTCCATTTTACATGTCCTGTCTAGGCAAATATCTGCTTTAAACACTTGAAATCTCTCTTTTTTAAAAAAAATCCTTACAAAAAGACAGAATTAAAATAAATAACACAAAGTCTGAAACCAGAAAATATCTTGCTTCCTGCAGTAAACAAGGGTTAATTATTTTTTTATTTAAGTAATGAATGTATATTTATATATTTGTTATATATATAACATATATGTATTTATTTGAATACAAAATAAAACTTGTCTTTTTGTATCGTATTTGTAGCCAACTATCCCTAGTCAAAAAAAGGACCAGAATCATGTCTCATCTGTTCTGTTCAGCAGTGAGTGGCTAGCAGTAAATCATAGTTATGATCACAAAGAGCAGGTATGGTTAAGCAATATAAAGTCAAAACTATATATGGATAGAAAAAAGGGAATTTCACCTTCCCTTCCCTTTTCTCTACAGCTAATGCAGGGGAAAAAACATGACATTCTCTTTTAAGTACTGTGTTAGAAAATAATAGTTTTCAGTGCTCTTCTATTCTTTGCATTTTCAGCTTTATTTTTTAATATTTTCTCTCAAAGGATAATTTGGTAACTTGTTTCATACTGATGCTATGTTCAATGCCTTCTATACAAAAGCAGTGGGTGCTGTCAAATGTAAAGGGTTGGTGTATCTGTAATTTCTTGGTTTCTCACAGATGACAAAATCTTCTGGTGAAAATTTTCAAACTCATATTTATGCACCTCCTCATCCTGATTGCTTTAGAAATTTCAGTGAAACTAATGATTTGGAAGAATAAAAATTATACCAGTGTTTAAAAATGATGAGGTTTTAAGGTTAATTTTAAATACCCATCTTTCACAGAATCACAGAATGTTCGGGGTTGGAAGGGACTTCTGTGGGTCATCCAGTCCAACCCTGCTGCTGAAGCAGGGTCACCTACAGCAGGCTGCACAGGACCTTGTCCAGGCGGGTCTTGAATATCTCCAGAGAAGGAGACTCCACAACCTCCCTGGGCA
>Ga0065711_1051300_pt1 | contig 10442 bp, 2 predicted proteins | sample Hoacrofraction12_FD_59098 | JGI IMG/M metagenome (GOLD analysis project Ga0065711, IMG submission 59098) | Hoatzin crop microbial communities from Cojedes, Venezuela - Epithelial fraction 12 v2 (version 2) | ecosystem: Host-associated > Birds > Digestive system > Esophagus > Crop | place...
CATTTTTCCATGCGTGTGGAGAGAATGTAAGCAGGTTAGAAACAGAGTAAAATTACAACACAATTTCTTCTGGCAAGTGTGCACAACTGAGACTAAGCTAGCTACTGCCTAAGCATTAATATGTTTGCCGTCCTCGTGATCCCAAAGATGTATTTGCCGCTCAAGACTATGTTGATCATGTGTGCAAGGGTCACTATCTATTATTCTTTGGAAGAAGCTGATCTTCCTTGTTGCTTAGTTGCCAACTTTAGATTCCCTGTATTTACTTAAAAAATGTATGCCTCTGAATATTTGTGTTTTCCTCTTTAATCCCTGAGCTTAGCTCTGACTACAGTTTTAGCTTTCCTACCTAGCTTGGCTCCAGTCTATGTATTTTCTTACAACTTAGCCTAGATTTGAAAACAGAAGTTTCAAAAATGTTGTGTAACAGTGTCATTTCAAAACTAGACCTTGGAGTGGAGCCAGCTGATCTCTGGAAGAGAGGGTCACACAGGCATTTCACTTGAAGCTTTTTTGAGAAATGGGGAGGAAGAGAAAAGATGAAGACAGCAGATGAAGGTTATTTTCTCTTTCATAATATTTACGGAGCTAGAAGAAGTGTGAGGCTCAGCAACATTAGATCAGAGGTGTAATGGGTCTGGTTGCAATCAAATTAACATATCACTGCTCTTTCCTGTTTCCATCTTAGAAAAGAATAGGCAAAACTTCCCATTTTTGGTGAAGGCAGAGATGTCATGATGCCGTTGAAGTCTGAATGTGGTGTATGTTTATGGCTATGTGCAGGATATCATGGAAGTAGAGTGTGAATGTTATCATTGCAGTACAGAATTGTAACTCATTTTTCCAGAAAATCCCACAACAATGACTAACACATGGCATAGACAAGAGCAAATTTTCACTTTCCTGAGGAAGGCTCCTCATAGTCAAATGTTATGACTGTTTCTTCAAGTAAGCTTCTATATATTATATGTATTGACCTCTGTATCATAGTTAGAAAAACTACTAGGAATTTCAGTCAACAGAGACAGGAGTTTCTATGTTCTCTGATATTAAGACCAACCACCCAAAAAATGTACAGGTAAGAGGTGGAAAATGTCCAACAGCAGTAAAGAACAGGCTGTAGGATTTGACATTAAGAAATGAACATTCTGTATAGAAGAAGATTTCTGGCCATAAGCATTTGAATAAATATCTTTTTGAGTGATTAATGTTATTGGAAGGGGGATCTAAAAGGCAGCAGCACTAGTAATCTATTTGCCATTAATTTTTGTACAATTTATAAAATTATTACCCTCTTGCAGTATCACCCACTTCTTCATGTAATCATAAAAATTTATGATGTATACCTTTCTATTGCTTTTGTAGGAAAAAATAATGAATAACTATAAAATATGATTTGTGGAGAGAGTAGAAGCCACATATTCATTTTTAATGATCTTTTTCTTTTCAGTGAAAGTTGTGTGGTTGTATTGAGTTTCTCTGGCAAGATTTTGATGGTGAGGGGCCTACAAGTGTGGGTTCTATGAGAAGCTTCTAGAAGCTTCACCTGCGAGTCCAATAGAACCAATGCCAGGTGGCTCCAAGATGGACCTGCTGCTGGCCAAGGCTAAGCCAATCGGGGACAGTGGTAGTACTTCTGTTATAACTTGTTTAAGCAGGTGAAAAACACTGCAGCCAGAGAGAGGAGTGAGAATATGTGAGAAACAACTCTGGAGACACCAAGGTCGATGAAGGAAGAAAGAGAGTTGTTGTTCCACGCTCTAGATCAGAGATTCCCCTGGAACCTGTGGAGAAGACCATGGTGAAGCAGGCTGTCCCCCTCCAGCCCATGGAGGTCCACAGTGGAGCAGATATCCGCCTGTAACCTGGGGAGGACCACATGCCAGAGCAGGTGGATGCCCAAAGGAGGCTGTGATCCCGTGGGGAGCCCGCACTGGAGCAGGTTTGCTGGCAGGGCTTGTGACCCCTTGGGGGACACACACTGGAGCAGTCTGTTCCTAAGGGACTGCACCCCATGGAAGCAACCCATGCTGGAGAAGTTTTTGAAGAACTGCAGCCTGTGGGAAGGACCCACATTGAAGAAGTTTGTGGAGAACTGTCTCCCATGGGTGAGACACCATGCTGGAACAGGGCCAGAATGTGAGGAGTCTTCCCCCTGAGGAGGAAGGAGTGGTAGAAAAAACAGGTGATGGACTGACTGCAACCCCCATTGGCCATCCCTCTGCACCGCTCAGGGGGAGGAGGTAGAGAAAATCAGGAATAATGTTAAGGGAGGGGTGGGGGGAAGGTGATTTTTAGAATTTGGTTTTATTTCTCATTATCCTTCACTGATTTGATTAGTGATAAAGTGATTTCCCCAAGTCAAGTCTCTTTTTTGTCCATGACAGTATTTGGTGACTGATCTCTCCCTGCCCTTGGTTCGACCCTCGAGCCTTTTGTTATATTTTTCTCTCCCCTGTCCAGCTGAGGAGGGGAGTGATAGAGGGTCTTTGGTGGGCACCTGGCCTTCAACCAGGCTAAACCATGACGCTTGTTATGTGAACCAGGAGACCAAAATCTCTACTAAAATACTTAAGGTTTGACTATGTCAATAATATCACAGCCAGGGTCAACCACCCACATTTGTATTGAGGTAAATTTTCTGCCTCGGTCTAAGAACACGTGGTCTGTCATCTGGCTTTCTGTTCTTGTTATCTGCTTAATGAATGAACCACAGGAACTATATTTTTCAAAGGTATACTGTATAACAACAAGACCTGTCAGAGAATATTAATTCCTTACAGGTCAATTTTGTTATTTCAATGAAAAAATTCTGCTTGGTTTTTGGTTTGGAGATTTCCTTTTGTGGGTGGGTGGGTTTTGCGTGTGGTTTGATTTTTTTGTTTTGCTTATGGTTCTTTGGGGTTTTGTTGGAAGGGTTTGTTTTGGGTTTTTTGTGGAAGAAATACTGTATCTTTGTTTACTGACAATCTGTACAAAACTAGTATTTTTTTTTTTAATAATCAAAATGCAGAGTTTAGCAGTATTTTTCCCATGGTAACTTATCCTTCAAATGTTCTGGGCTCGTGGGAAGACAAATGAAAGTAATAAAATATGGATAACATGAATGTACCTGTAATGAATATAAGTAGATAGTATAAGTACTTAACCCATTTTTAAGTGAACTTGCCCAAAGGCATTCCTGAAAAGAACTCTTCAACAGTTCTTTGAATGATAATGAAATTATCATAGTTTCAAAATCAGAGAAAAAGGATGAATGTTTAATTCTTAAGTTATTTCTCTGTGGTTCTTGGCTCAATTTTCATTTCCTAGTCCTACCTAGCCAATTTTCCTCCAGCCTTTAAATGGCGAATTAATTGAAACTATCACTTGCTTTACTGGATGAATTTCCAAAATAGTAGTATACAAGTATACTTTTGTCGATACTGATATGGATATACTGGTAGTCTTGTCAGTTGGCAATTCTTTCAGTGTTCTTATTTTGTTTTCCATATCACTGTACTGTGATATTTCCTTTAAAACAAACAAAAATACTGAAGATACATTTCCTAACAAGAATGGTAAAAAGTTTAACAATAAAACTTATTGCTACATTCCTTAAGAATAATACAGAACTGAAGAATGTTCCTGTGTATCAACTCAGCTCTCAAACCTGTTGTGTAGACATTTCTTATAATAGCTATTATATGATTCTAAATTACTTCATCAGGTATGTTTGCAAACACATTGTTTGATTCATGTTATGTATGTAGTGAATTACTTTTAACATAATTTCTTGAAAAAATCAGAGTACACAACAGACTTTAAATCCCCCAGAAGATCATGTTGCAGAATTAAGAAGAACTATAACCAAATGGGGTTCAAACTGAGATTGTGACCCATGGATACCTTGTGCAGATTGTTTTTATCTGTTGCACAAGTAAGTGTTTAAGAAAGAGACCATGTGTAAAAATGAGTAGGAACTTAGCTTTTGCATTTGTGTCAGATTTGTAAAGAAGGCAAACATTAAGGAATATTTAAAATAAATATACTTCTGTCAAGGAGTTTGCATTCACCTTAAAATAAACCGTGGAGGATTATGCTGGATCCAGATGTCTTGTTTCTGCAACAACTAGGGTTTTTAATTTCTGGGTGAGGTACAAACACAGTAATACAGAAGTTATGAGCATCTTTAGTGATTTAGCAGTCTCAAACTGGACTGTATTGCTACACAGATTTTTCTATCAGTGCTTATTGTGCAAGGAAAACTTTGCAAATTCAAGCAATAACAATGGTTATTCTCCCTCAGGATACTTCTTGCACTCTGCTAAGAGCTGGGATGAAAGCATTGATGGTGGTATAAGGGACAGAGGGTTCACAGAAAATAAGCGAGCTGATGTGTTACTGTTAAGACAGGATCAAAAAACCAGAACTCTTCAAAACTAAAAATAGGAAGATCTTCATAAAACATAGCATGTGGCAACTTCAAGTCTTCTGATACAGATCATTTAACAGACTTCAGTGATATACCAATAGCTTTCAACCTCAGCAATCATCTCTTCAGACATGAGTTATAAAATAAATGAGTATTTTTCATGAGGGACCTGTATGAATAGACTGACATCTCTGGAAAGTATTAGCTTATCTTTTTCAGTAACTAAGTGAAATAAAATGAAAAATTCAAAGCCGTAGGCTCTCTTGGGATGCAGTACAGTGTAGAACTCTTTTTTTTTTTTTAATGTTTTTTTATGAGCTCTCTACCTTTCTTACTATACAGAATGGATTATTTCTTTCCATTCAGTTAAAGGAGATAGATATACATGAGTGATAACTGAAACTGCCATTTGGGATGTGTGAAATGTTCAATATGAACTTTAAGAGCCTGTTAATTAAATTCACGTTTCTGGAAGCAATTAGACATTAAGTGTTTCATTAAAAAAAAATTGTTTTGCTATTAGAGACTTTAATTATAGAACAAAGTATCTTTTATTATCTTGCTTTTTCAAATTTTGTTGGAAGTTAATTGGGTTTGTTGGCATGACTTGTTCATTTCTTTGTCTAGATAACTTATGATAGCTCTAATTTGTATGTTCTATGGGAACACTATTGTTTAGAACTATTTGAAAAAATAATTGGAAAAAAGTTTTTAATTTTAAAGATTAAAAAATATTTAATTACTTTTCATTCAGCTAATGGAAACATTTATATCAAACAATATCTAATTGGTTATCAAAACTTTCTTGGAAAGAATATATAAAGGGGTAAAGAATTTTGAATTTTTTTTTAATGTCTTTACTGAAAACTTGGTATCTGGAAACAGCAAAAATACATGCAGTGTTGAAGGCTCATTAGAGGTTAGAGAGAATCCGTGTGTTCTGTAGTAGTGAAAACAAGCAGCTGAATTTACTTGGCTCTGAGATCATAAATACAGAAGTACTTGGGAGAGTAGGGATTTTTGGCTCTCTTTAAGACTGACTTGTGCACTGTATTCTGCATCATCATCTATAGCAGGGGCTGCTATAGCTACAGACTCCTCCCCTCCCTGTAAAGTGTCAGCCCCTCCCTCTCACTGTAGCCTTTGTGAATGAATCAAGCATACTGTAATTCCCCAAACTGTCGCAGCTTCATACTGATCACCCACCACTGCTTGAAGGCTCTCTTCCTACCAAATCTAGGTCATTGGAGTTTTTAATATGTACTAACCATGTCAAAAAAAGACCCAAAAAAACTACTGGGGTCAAGGATCCAGTTCAGTTTTTAGTATTAAAGTCTGCCACCTATCCCAGATAATAGGAAAGAAAAGAACTTTCTAGGAAGGAAAAGGAAAAAGCACGGGAAAATCAGTTGGCTGTATATTACTAGATATACAAGAATTACAGGCAACTAATTTGCTTTTTGAAAGCAATGGTGAGAGAAAATACTAGAGAAAATACTAGACAGCTTAGAGCAAGTCATATCGCCACTTCACCCTCTCTAGCTATTCAAATAATTTTATTTTGCTTCCTTATAACTATTTAAATCACAAATAGAAAAAGCAAACCTGTCTGGAGCAGAGTAAGTGAGTAAGGAACTACCCATACTGGTGCTGCAGCGCTGTAAGTCTGGGAAGTAAAGCAGTATGATTTTCCACCTGTGGAAGGGTTAGTTCTCTCAATTTTAATGAATTATTTGGGAGATGGCTCACTTTCTAGTAAACAGTGGGAAGGGGTGGGGGGGTGGGCAAAGGAGATATCAGAAATTGCTAAACTTTTGTCAGTCAATCATTCCAGCTGGTCCTGTGTTCTAAAACATGTAGAAGTGAATATAATTTTCTTAAGCTATAATGTTTCATATTGTTTCATATTAGCTTTGCTCAGTCAGCTAGTTATTATGTTTCTTCTTACTCATTTCTATTACTCTAATTAGGAATTTGACTTAATTTGGGGAAAACTCTTACAAAGCACTTTTTCTTAAATTGAAGTTATGCTCTTTCATTGATGCCTAGAAATAGTCAAATCAGTGGATTTAGTTCTCATGTCTGTATCTGAAGGCAGCCTAAGAGAAAGGATTTTACATAAGATTATGTTGCCTTTATGTTGTCCTAGCCTAGTTCAAGTTAACGATCATCACCCTTTTCCTACAAAGGGAGTGCAGTACAGCTGATCAGCACAAATGAGTCTTCAACAAATTGTCCTCATAGCTGAGTTTTGTTTATTTACATAAGAATTATAGTGTTTTCTTTGTTAGCTTATTGCGTTGAAGGTTTTGTTTAGTATTAATCTGGTTTCTGAAGTCGACATTGTAACATAAAAGGTATTTTCTCAGGTGGGGATAGGAATGACATAATTCACTGTGCATATCATTTTAAATAATTAATAACAACTAAATACAATGAAGTTAAACTCATTATGAGTCACTAACAATGATGAAGAGTTGTAACTACATTATGGAAAAGCTAAGTTAACAGCTTGCTTTGACCAGTTCCACTGTTTACTTTCTAAGTGTACTAAACAGAACAAGTTTAAGAATTTTCTTTTAATAATTTCTGCAAAAGGACACATTTGAAACAAATGTAGTTTCAATTGAGCTCTGCTTAGTTAATAACATAAATACAAATTTTGGAACATTTGGGACAACCATTAGTTTTTGGTTCAGTGAGGATGCAGACGCAATTACTCTTATCTCTCGAAAAGACCATATTTATAGGTCAGGACTGAAGTGCAGCGGTGCAGCACAAGGCACAATTACCAATAGAATAATAAAAGATTCTTGTCTCTAGAATTTCATTAGCAAAAAAGGATTATTGTTTAATTCTTAAAGTTTCAGCACCAAATGGAAAGGTAAACACAGAAATGAGGAACACAAAATGTTTTCTAGCAAATTTTTAATATCTGGGGAACTCATTTTCCTAGGCTTTTCCTGTTTGTGTCTTGAAATTGGACACACCGGTTCAAGTAGAAGTTTCAATGTCTCATACGGTTAGCACAGTTTCAGCTGAAGATTTGCCCTTTTCTTTTTAAGGGAAAAAATAGACCTTTTTTAGCTTATATGTTCTATTCCATTGTTCTGGTGCCTCTAATTAAACTCATTTTTAGATAGCATTAAAGCTAAATTATGTTAGTAATTATAGTACAATGACAAAACCCCAGGCTATTGATCCTGGTGATATTTGTACTTATCTTTTATTCAGTGCACTGTTTGAAAATGATTTATTATTGCTTCAGGCTATAGTTAGTAAAATGAAAGCTCTGAACTTAAAATTTCCATTAAAACCCTTTGGTCATTCACAAGTCTGTCATCTAGCTTTGCCTTGAGACCACAATCATGCATGTGAATGAATGTAATCGAAAGGACCTTTGATCTCAATATTAACAAATAAGTGGGGTACAATAATTTCTTTTTCTCATGTAGTCTATGTGTATAGAAAATTTGGCACTTCAGGAGAAAAGAAAGGAAGTTACTTAAAGTCATTGACAGTTTCTATAACTCAGTTTGTGCTGGATGAGGGAAGCTGGAATATACATTGACAATATAGATGATTTGTTGGTGGTCTTGCCATTGCATATGTTTATATTGTCTTGTCAAAACTTGCATATTTTTATTTGGCAGTGAAGGGGTTAATCTCAAGCATGTGTTCCCAATTATAGCATTTTACTGCCTAGATGAAGGAAAAACACACTCAAGAAGTCTGTATTTAACAAAAGAAGTAACGGGATGCATTTCTGATAAACGGAAACCGATGGGCGAGTTGGAACAGTTTTTGCCAAGAGGAAATCTGAGGTCCCAGTAAAGCTATTTCTCTATAGACAAAAATTTTTTTTTTTTTTTTTTCCAGCTGTGTGTGAGAGGAGAGGGAGAGATAAGGATAGGCAAAATACCGGAAACACTTGGCAGGGACCAGATCTAGGATATGGTTGAACCCAAGCTGAAATCTAGATGTTTTCATTCCTCATTTCACTCAGATAATAAACCCAAATGTTACATTTCCCAGAGGAAGAATGAAAATGCGGTAACTAGAGAACAGTCGTCAACAGAAAGCTTTAGTAAAAATAACTGGAGTACAAAATAATAGAAACTGCTACTTGCAGAGCACAAGGCAAAGGGAATATAAAAATAAAATGAATGGAAGAGTTGTGACTAATATGTTCAAATACTAAACTGGACTGTATTCAGAAAACAGGAGAGATTTCTGAGGCCTCGTACTTAGAAGAGGTTGTCGCTCCCAGGGAAATACTGGAACTGCTCCTCCAGGACGGCTTCTTATGGTTGAAATTGCTCAGTGCTTCTGGGGTCTGGGGTTGCACTTGCTGCTGTGGTTCAGGAAAAAATGTTGCAGTTACTGCATTGCTGTTATACAGTCACTCAGTGTTGATAACGAAAACAAAAGATAGAAAAAAGTCTTTGATTTCAAGTAGGAAGAGTAAGATTCAAAAAAGGGTAAATGGGCTGTAATTGCACAGAGGTGCAAACACAGGTAATTATTTAATGTCACTGAAAAGTGGCAAGTTACTATTAGGTTACTCCAGAAATCTTCAATTTCTGAAGGCCCCGTGAGGAAATGGTTTCAGATGACTTCAGGCTTTAATTCCACTTTAGCTGGAGAAGGGAGTCTTATAGAGGATCTGGAGGATTTGCGTAGACAATTTAGAGGCAATTCATAAAAGATGAGACACCTAGCTGAGTGGTTCTTCTTGTCTTAAAAGTGCTTTGATTAAAGTAAATAAATAAATTCTAGTAATATGTTTCCGTTTACCTAAGCCTGTGCATCTAAACTTCAGGTACCTAGATGAAGCTTATTATACAGAATTTTGTAAGCAGTTGTGAGAGAGGGGTTCAAGCCAGAAGGCAATTCATTCTGCCTGAGGTCAGTAATGGTAATTTTCCTCTGAAAGTGAGGTTTAGGCCCCTTCAGTCTTGTTCATCTATCTCTTAATCAACTGAATCCCTCCTAAGTGACTACTTTCCAGCACTAAGCTGTTGCCTATTTGAATTATACTGTATTTATGAATACTTCTCATTTAAGTGTTCCTATATTAATTTTCTTTTTTCTGAAGCCATTTAAAATAAATTACTTCTGATGACTTGTAAAATAAGTTGACAAGTTTGCAAAGACTTGCATGTGAAAATTATGTATTTGACAACTTTGTTGGAACGTTTTTAATCAGATGGTCAAAATTTGTCTCTTTGAGAAGATAATAAGAAAATTTTTTATGAAAAGAGGAAAGTAATGGGAAGGGTGTAAATAAATAAAAACCCCCCAATCCTGTCTTCATTTTTTCCTCTGATTACTACACTGAATAACAACCAAATAAATGAGTGATCAATTTATTTAGATTGCAAATTCCTTACAGATATAAATGAGAAATAGTTCTTAATGCTTGCTATGCTTTGCAAAAAAATGTTGTTACTGAAATGGTTGTTTGTTTCTCAAATTCATAGTTGGAATGTAAGCTGACCAAATCAGTCTTCAGTATGCGATATGGTCAATAAAATTCTGCTTTTAGGGTTTACCTGTTTTCTGGTAAGCAGATTTGAGAAGGAAGACAGTTACAATCAACAGAATTAAATGAGTGTTATGCTCAAAATCAAATGAGTGTTAATACTCATTTGCAAAATTATTGCAACTACATTTTCAGAAGAATAATGCAACATAGACAGTTACTTTAAATAGTTCTGTTGAAAACAAAAAATTGCAATACTACTTTTTTAAAATGTTTCCTTTTTATTTAGAAGCAAAAAAACATCTTCCACATTGCTCTTTTTTTCTAGTTTTTATTTGGGGGGGGCAGTGTATTCATGGTTTAATGTGCCGTTCTGATTCAGTTGCACTGTAGGTGCGTTTAATTGGTTACAGAATCACAGAATGGTAGGGGCTGGAAGGGACCTCTGTGGGTCATCTAGTCCAACCCTCCTGCCGAAGCAGGGTCACCTACAGCAGGCTGCACAGGACCTTGTCCAGGCAGGTCTTGAATATCTCCAGAGAA
>Ga0065711_1051292_pt1 | contig 10440 bp, 1 predicted proteins | sample Hoacrofraction12_FD_59098 | JGI IMG/M metagenome (GOLD analysis project Ga0065711, IMG submission 59098) | Hoatzin crop microbial communities from Cojedes, Venezuela - Epithelial fraction 12 v2 (version 2) | ecosystem: Host-associated > Birds > Digestive system > Esophagus > Crop | place...
TGGAGACCTTACACTGTTAATTAGTTCTGCAGATAAACAGAAGACTTTGGTTTCCAAGGTAATAAAAATGCACGTTGTAAAACCCCTACAAAACAGAGCAAACAGACCTAATAGCTTATCCTTTGTAAAACCTGAGTTCTCTTCCCAGTGCTGCTCATGACAAAAGGTACGTAACTTCATTCTCCATGCCTCAATTCTTCCATCCTTAAAGAGAAGATAATAAAAGGCACTTATCTTCATAAAGCACTTCCAGTTTCCCTATTACAAGGTGCCACATGTACCAAATATCTATGTTTTGAAATTGCATCTAATCACAATGCTGAAATCACATTGCCAATTCAATTTTTAGGAACAGTGTCAACAGAATTCATGGCTTGAAGTACTTAGCTTTGAGTGGCAACATGAAAAGGTTGCACAGCCTGGTATGTGTAATCCTGATGCAAAAAATACCCTGCCACATCAAACTGTTGTTTTGTAGGAGCATTCTGTTTGTTCCACTCCTCTCCATCACTGCTCTCCATGCAGGCTTGAGGCAGACTGATAATGCTGTTCTTATGCTGTGGAAGCTTGCATACAGGTGATCAATCCAGTGCAATGACTGCTCATAAATCCATTTTTGCGAGAGGCTGGTGAACTGGTAAAGATAAACATACTCTAAACAGCAGTGTAGCATTTGGGACACAGTGAATCAAGAGTGGAGCCTTCTTTGATACTTATTGATGTTTACATACCAAGTAATTATTATTATCATTGAAAATTCCGACTTCCTTTCTTTGAACATAATGTCTAAACAGGAAAAAGCTAACCTTCCTGCTTGGAGAATTGTTAGTTTCAGAAGAAATATATTTTTCTCTCTTACTTGCAGTTTTCAAAGATTTTATTTTTAATACAAATGGAAAAGACAAACAATAGGCTATCTAAAAGGAAGGAAAACCACATGTCTGAAACAAACAGAGTCTGCTATGAATAGATAGTCTGCGCTATGAAATAACTCATGTCATACCTATATACTGACATTTGCATATTGGGAAAGGAAATGTAGACTTATTTTTGGCACCCACTACACTGTATGTGCACAATACAGAAAGCAAAGGGAAAGAGAAGCCTCCTGTCAATCTGCACAAAGAGCAAGAAAGAATCATCCAGGAGTTGGACTGGCCCAACAATAATGCCTAGATGTGATGCAAGACCAAGATGCTCAGCTCATCCTTGTGAGGGACAAAATAGAAAACAGGTAACTAAAAGCTATGTATGAAAAAGTGCTTGTACCCAAAAGCAGAACGAGCTGTTTGGCACCCCAAAGGTGTTTGCTGCTTCTTGGAGACTGAGAAGCAGCCCAATGGAATTAGCACCTGAAGAGGCTTTGTAAAGACTACTGATGTGAATTTGTCTGTATGGGAAGTCTTCATATTGTCACTCCTCCTTCAGGTTATTTCACTGCAGTCAAGGCCATAGTTTTGCTGATCCTATTTATCAGCAACAACTAAAAAATCGTGCAAGAATGAAAGAGGATGTGTGTGACATAAGACTACTGCCCAGAGCGGCCTGGGAAGCTGGAAAGGCCAGCCTGTCTTCACCACCTTCCTAAAGCTACTCCCTGTTCAAGGCCTGACTAATTTAGATGTACTTCACAGTTAAGCAGAAGTCCTGAAATTATTTCTTAAAGCCTTGGCACTTGTATTCATGGGCTGCATGAATATCCACCTTCTTATGACCATGGAGGAAGTGTAAAAAAGTGGTCAAATACCAGAAATTTGTAATTGTTTTCTAATCTTTAGGGGTTTTTGCACCAGTCTTCTGATTTTGGAAGCCTTATTTCATACAACTGTATGCTTGCTGTTGGCAGTACTGTACAGTGCAAGGAAACCTTGCAAATATTCGCTAGTGCTAGTCCTATTTTAAGTTAAATCTGCTTACTGTACTAGGGCATTATGTTTGGTCATGTTTGTAGAGTCAGACTCTAAAGATGTATCTTGCTCCTTGCCTGTCTTTGCTTGCTTCAAGTTTCCACTTCTCATTCAACTCAAGTCCCCTTTCGATAGGAAGATACTTAGACTGCCTTCCTAACTTTGCTGGTCTCCAGATATTCACAGGTTCTGCTTCTGCTCCATTTGCACCGTATTCACCACTGACTCTTGCATTGTGTATTGCTCTTCACCTCTGAGTATTTTGCCAGGTACGGGCCTTGCTTTGTGCTTTAACTGGACTGCTGCTATTCACAGTTCCAGCAAGAAGAGAACATGTTAAAGCCATTGTAAAATAATAAGCACCACATGAAATGGAGAAGGTGGGATCCAATAATCTGAAACCCAGATGGTCTCTGGCAGTGAGAAGTAGGAGAGCTGTCATGCTGAAAAGGACCCAGAAGTCAGCAAATGAGCTGAGTTAATGATGTGACACAAGAAAATGAAAGGCAGAGTGATTCTGAGCAATATATGTAGGAGTGTCCCACTCAAGAGATTGAACTCTCTGTATGTTATCTATGCCAGCATTCTCCACAGAGGTATTACAGCTATTGGGGCGGGAGCAATGATGGATACTAACTGTAAATTAACAAGGTGATAGATCTAGCAATGTTGAACCATCTCTCTGAGGAGAGATTATAAATTGGGATTAGCAAATATAATTGGACAACACTTTGCTGAGACTAGCATGCGTGTCAGATGGGAGGGGCTGAGGAAGCCTTATTTCTCTGTATGTGAAATAACAGTCATGTAAAATGTGAAATAACCTGTGGGCATATCATTGTTGGCTTTTTTCACCCTCCACAGGAATATGCTTGTAGAATCTGGGTGCTGGTCCTGAGTGCCTTGATTTCAAGTAGGAGCCCATGTACTCTTTGGACTCTGACAGGCTGGCTAGCTGTTGGTGTTGAACAACACTGCCTGCTCGACCAGTTAATGTTTATAATACATGTTGCAATGGTGGGGGTAGGCTTTTACTATTAAATGTCTGAGCTGGTATCATGTGACACTGAGTCACTGTCCTCTGAATATTCCCTGTGCTGCTACAGCAAATAAATTCACCAGCTTCCGTCTTAATAGCTTGCTTTAGAGCCAGTGTCACACTTGACACCCTATTCTGGACACTCTCCAACAAGTTAATGTCTTTCACTGAGGAAGGTGAGTAAAACTGATGAGAGTATCCTTAACTAAAGAGCCATAAAATTCTAATAGAGCAGTAATGTTCCCAGCGAGCCTGAAGGGAATCTGATCAATAGTTATGAAGTTGAGGCACAATTTATGACTTTAATTCATCAAGCATAGTCATTCTCCATTTTTGTACAGGATGCTTTTGTGGTTCCTGCTGAGCAAAGAAGTTTGCACAAGCCTTTTCTCTACAATTCCCCAGGCTTTGTCATTTAAGAAGAGGTGACTCTACAGAGGTAGTGATCAGGGTCCTATGATCTATTTGAAATCAATTTTTCATTGTATAGGACTGGGCTTGGAGTGGTTTCACAGTGAGTAAAAAAGGAAGCTATTTTGTGTCTCTTCAAAACTGCACACTGCAGTTACTCATTTGCCTGCAAACCACTCCATAATCAGGAACGGTTCAGTAGCACATTCTCCAAAAATCCTTTTACTGCCTTTTGTAGACCACTTGCAATAGAATTTACAAGGGGCAGATGGGGCTGGGCTATTTCTATGTTTCTAAGCTGCCTCTGTGGTAGAATGAAGTTTTCCCAGTGGCTCCTGACACAGGTTTGATCTCTTTAAGTTTCCAAAATGGTATATCAGCATAGAGGCAGACAATGGAATTTCATCCAAAGGTTTTATTAAAAACAGGTTTTTTTATTAAAACCTTTATGTAAAAAGTCAGACTTTTGGAAAGACTGAAGTAAAATGGAAGGTCAATGTAGCAGCCTTCCGCCAGTGGCACAAGCATGAATTAGACAGAAGCATTTCAAATAAAATGGAAAAACCTCGGTTAAAGTCATCTCGGTAATCTCTGTGTCTACTTGTCCTTCCTGCATACACAGGTCAGCAGAAGTAAGTTCTGAGTATCTGAAGTGACAGGAGTGTCTTGTCAGTATACAACAAAGTCCTAACTGGAGAGGGCTCTCAATTAACACCTGACCAAAAATGTTCTGTGACATTCATTCAGCTGTAATTTCTTAAGTATGCTTTTAAAATTACCGTCTCTCGCACCATGTACAGGCTAACAGCCTAGACCTGCACATGACCTTCAGTGTACAGATTCCTTCCTGCTTTGGCTCCCTGTCAGTGATTTTTAATGTGAACTACTCCCTGGTACAACCTCTGACTTTAAAGGATGCCTATAAATATTTCCACTGGTTGGGGAGGAAAAAAACCAAAAAGGTTGGACATTTTCAGAGAACCGTAAGAACTGCAGGGAGCTGCTTTCCTGGGAAGCCAGGGCGGCTGGCTGGTTTTCAGCCCTCGCTGAGGAGCAGCGCTTTGTCCCCATGCCCGCGCTGCGCAGGGAGGCAGAGGAGCTGGGGAAGGCCGTGCCGTTAGCCGAGCCGACAGCGACATCCAGGGCTTCCTTCGCACAGATAATCCTGCCCTTTGGTAACCCACTCCCCGCCGCCCGGGAAATTTTCCAAGGTTTAGCCCTTTTCTGTTCCTGAATGACTACACTGATTGAGAAAGAAACAATATTTTACTGTAGTAATCTTATCAATATAACTCCTGCACACTGGTGAACTGAGAGTAAATTATATCAGCCACAGGCACATCTATATTCAAGCTACTGCATTCACGTGATCTGGATTATACTTTTTCATCTCCATCAAAATAGTTAAGATGGTATCGTTTGCAGCTAAGGTCAAGACAGACAGCTTATACAACCTCCTATTGCTGTTTCCCCACAGCAGCAAAAAACTCACTGAGACCATAATGAAATTATTTTGGTAAGTTTTCGTTGAATAAAACTATAAACCAAGTCGAACAGTGCACTCAAGCAGTATGTTACCATCGAAATAATAGGTGCGGGTTCTACAACAGTGAACACTGAGTCAGACTTTTATTAAAATGACCCTGAACAACCCCCTGAAGACATATGCCTGAACAAACAGTGGTAAAATGATTAGAGAAGTAAGAGAGTACCAGGCATGAATGACTCTAGAAAAATATTCCAACAGAAGCAGAAAAACACCTCAGAATTTATCAGGAAGCAGGATGTACAGAGAACAACCCCAATTACACACCAGTTGTCTGTACTTTCCATTCCCAGAATGTGAAAGCTCTCTGGCAGTCACTGGGCTAGCGGCCGTGTCACCGGTGCACAGCCCGCACGGCTGCTGAGGTAGTTTCTTGTTTGCTTTTCAAGCCCAGGCTTGCTTCAGATCTGCAGGGGATACCTGTTCCTCTCTGCGGGGCAGGAGGCAGCTCAACTGAAAAAGCACCAGGCTGAGAGAGCAGCAAATGAAGTAGACCAGTGACCACAGTTTTACCACCAAGCAGACAAGTTGTGGCGGGGAAGGGGATGAATGAAGTTCAAGTTGAGAAGCTGAGGCTGAGTAGAAAACAAAGAAATGAAATCAGTGTTACACCAATTTAAAGCATAAAGGTGCAAAGCAGTGATTCTACTTTTAAACAGAGCATGGAAAGTTGCAGAGTTCAGAAAGCGCAGAAGTAATCCATGAACCCGATGGTCAGGCCAGGACATACATGAAAGTACACTTGGTCACTCCTGTGCGGTACCATGGGCTCTTTTTAAAAAAAACAACCATGGGCATCCTTCTCCAGCTGAAACAGACCTGTAAATAAGTAGTACTCCGAAAATCAGGACTAAAGTATCGGAAGCTGAGCATCCAAAATATGAACCATCTGTGATTCATTTAATTCTTCTGAAAATGTGTATCATAGTCCATAAAATAATTGGTCTTTCATACATTTGCTGGTTGTTTTCCACAGGTTTCCAGATTTAGTAGGATTTATACTGAAATAGTTACCTTTCTACCTGCTTTTTAAGAAAAGAGGAAGCAAACTTCTGTTTATTCCTGCCATGGCACAGCTGCAATTGGGATATTTAGAAAGCCAGCAACCCACACACTATCAACTTGAGACTGTTGCTACAGTCTGCAGCTCTATACCACTGGCTTTCCTTTGCACTTTTTTTTCCTTCAGAATTTGGCAAGAAAGGTTATCTAAAAACCAGTCTACATCTTGATAATCTTCAGGCCACCGCAAATACTGACTCCTTTGTAAAAAGTTTCGAATTGGTTTATGTTTCATCAGTTGATATTGAGAAAGTGACCCAACCACTACCATAATGAGGACATCTTTAAGATCACAAAAGTACCTGCTTTGGGCAAAATTAAAGGCTTCCACACACCACCCATCTTTGAGAAACTGCCTGGTCACAATGCAAATTGTTTTCCTGCTGTTGCAAATGGCATCACGAATATTGTTGATATGTTCTTCCCCAGGCAAGAAATCTCTTTCCTCAAAGCACAAGGTAAATCTGTTTTTATCAAAATACTGTGAATCCAGATGCTTTAGCAAAGAATTCTGGACCCATTCAAAGTCATTTTTGCTGTAGCACAAATATGCATCATATCTGTATTCACTTTTGTCTGCTACTTGTGGATGGCTGTCTATCATTTTTTTGATGATCGTTTTATACCAGACAAAACAAATCCCCCGACAGCGAGTAAAAATGACGACTGCCATCAGAAACATTAGAAGAGTGACAGAGGTGAAGATGAATACTGAGAACCTGAGTGTCTGCTGGAGTTCATCTTCACTGCAACCATCAAATGCCAGCGATGACAGCGGTAGCCCTGCAAATGCAGGTGGGTATACGCAGTACCTGTCAGATTGTGAGCCAGCTAGAGTTACGTTGGTTTCATTTAGCCACACTAGCAGGCTCTTTAAGGTACAATCACAGACATACGTATTATGTGTTATATCCAGAATACTCAAAGTCATAAAGACTTCAGGCTCAGGGGAAAAAAGCTGGTTTCCAGATAAGTTTAGGTTTGTTAGGCTTTGTGGAAAAAGCCCAGGAGAAAGATGAGACAATAGGTTGGAAGCTAGATTAAGTCTTTTTAGAGATATTAGACCTTGAAAAATCTCCTGTGGAAGAGCAGTGAGGTAGTTGTTATTCAGATGTAGAACCTGAAGTTTGGAGAGTGCCCCGAACACATCCAAACACAAGTCTCTCTCCCACACAAGCTGTAACATATTTTCACCTAGATCCATATAGATTAACTGATTGTTTTCTATAACACTATCCCTTTTCACACAGTAAGATAAGCGATTCTGTTTTAAGAAGATATACTGCACATCTGGAACTTGGAAAAGAATATACAGGTCACCCAGGTTTGCCAGCCAATTTCTTTCCAATTCAAGGTGTGTAGCTGCTATTGTGGTGCCAACTACAGACATTAGCTTATTGTCTCCTAGAAAGGCAGAGGTCAGATGTGGAAAGGAAGGGAGTTTTTTAATGGCGTTGTCTCTGAGATCAATTATTTTCAGACTTACTAAATTACTGAATGATTTTTCACCAATCATCCCGATGTGGTTTTTCTGTAAATCAATATACATTACACTATGTAGGCCCTCAAAAGTATAATCATACAACTCACCTAAAAGATTACTTGAGAGATTGAGAATTTTTAGGTTTCCCAAGCCAAAAAATGCTTGCCTTTGGATTTGATTTATCTTGTTTTCGAAAAGGTTCAGTAATTCCAGATTACCAAGGCTTTGAAAGATTAAGGAATTGAGAGAGAAAATGTAACCATGTGAAATATCAAGCAAACGAAGATCACTTCTTGCTAGTCCTGCAAATGTATCATTATCTGGATTTTTTAAGTTATTAAAGCCAAATCCTGAACCCATTGTATGAGAACTAAATATTAAAGAACTGATTAGAGTCCCTTTAATGGCTCTGCAGAAATATTGGACTTTCTCTGTGCTCCAGCCATTTTCACTAAGGTCTAGTGAGTTAAACGTCATATTTCTGAAAGGATTTGGGCATTTGGCCCAGGCCATTTCATCTGTCTTGTACAAATTATTAGAGCTGAGGCTAAAAAATAAAAAGTGTTTTCCTCGGAAGCTAGTAAGATCGCTTTCACACAGGTTGGATATCTTGTTGAATTTCAGGTTCACAGTTTTCAAGACTGTCAGATTATAAAATAAGGGATGAGGCTGAAGTTTTGTGATTTCATTCCCTGAAAGATCCAATTCTTCTAATGAGCTCAAATCTTGAAAGTAATGTTCCTCCAGGATGGAATCTCCAAGGTAGTTCTGAAACAGACGGAGTACAGTCAGACTTGGCAAGCCCACGAAAGCATCAAGATCCAGTCGAAGAATCCTATTGTATCCCAAGTCTAAGACACGAAGGTTTGGCAGGTTCTTGAAAGCTCCTTTTCCTATGGTAACAGGATAGACATATTGCATTCCGATTTCCAACAACAGCAAGTGCTCCAGCAGTGGAAACGAAGTCGCAGTCACTTGACTGATATAGTTGAAAGTTAGCAAAAGCTTCACTGTATCCTTCGGCACAGGTGGAATATCTGTGAGGTTGCAGAAATAATATACGGAGACTTGGCCTTCTGAATAACAGCTTCTAGATGCAGCTATATCACTAGCTAGTGATATTCCAAAGACAAGTACTAGCTGTTGACGTAACATCACGAATCTGTGTAAAAAAAGTGAAAATAGTAAGCATTAATTCTGTAGTTGGCTATCTATGCAGTAAGCTTTTAACACTTGTAGAATAAAAGACCAATGTCACACTAAAAATTACTAGTGATTGGGATTTATCCTTTCTCTGAAGTCTAAAAGTCATCATCTGATAGGCTGGCTGGTCAGAAGATGGGTCCCAAAGAGATGCAAGCACCTCCTACAACCTGGAAAGTAACCTCCCTTCACGTACCTTATGGGCAGCACCAAAATCCCACTAGGTAAGTGTGAAAATCTTGGCCTAGCTATTTAATTTCCATCATGGAACTCATAATGCTGGCGTATTAGCTTAATTCCTTGATCAGTTATACAAACAGGTTTAAACAGTTTGGGTTACCAAAGGGAAATGCAGTCATCCAGTCATCTCAACAGAGGAGGCAAACGCTGCCCTTTGCCTGAGCGTTCTGCTGGTGAGGGCATTCACACTATTTGGAATTCAGATTGCTGTCACACAGAAGTGCCCAACAGCCATGAATTTTTAAAAGGGGGACTTCTTTAGGGCTCCTTGAGCCTCAGATTAACCCTGCAATGTGAAATTGTTCTTGAAAGGGTTGTAAAATAGTTTCAAAAGTATAGGCAGGAACAAGGCTAAAAGTGAATGAAAAGAAAAAAACACAGTAGTCAGAGTGTGTGCCGCAAGATTTCACATTTTGTGAAAAACTAAATTGCCTGAACTGCAAATCCCTAAGTTATACAAAAAGGTGCATAACATAATTTATGCAGCTCACGGATGAATCCATTTATTAATTTATTCCCACTCTGGATTTTCCTTGCATTACACCATCTGTCTGCCTGTCTCTGTTTATCTGAGACAAAAACCTCTTCAAAGCAAGGAAGGTCTTTTTTATTGAGCATGGTAAAGAACAGAGCAAATTATTAGCCCTAAAGTGGTTGTTTATGTACTGTAGTTTAAAAAAAACTTTTAACTAAGAATGCAACCATCTGCCTCCCCTTTAAAAAAGCATTTATTGAAATGAAATGACAACCCAATGGAAGAATTTTTTGTGACCTCCAGCACAATCTTCTTAAAAATTGGTAAGTGTAAATCCTTGTGGAACCGAATCCCCAATGGCCGTCTAATGGCTGCAAAGTAAATGCACTTCAGGGAGGAAAAAAGTTGGTCTTTGAGCCTGTAATTAAAAAGAGGTAAACCCCACTAATTATTATTATGATTCAAGCACACTGCTTCTTTCAAGCACAAGTACAAAATTCTATGCAGAATATTGCACTGAACTAAAATCATCTTATGCTTGTTGCCATCATACAAAGTGATTTCTGGGAAATGAAAAAGTATGTCAGTAGAAACCACTATGATATTCCCATTGCAAATGCCCAGTGAAAGAGCTAGCCATTTTTTAGAGACTATCTGCTAATTAGGAAGTACAAGGATATTACAGTACCATTGAATCTCATAAATGACACAATCTCACGGTACCTAACATTTTTGGTGACGTTCTCAAAGTCATCTGATTATACTAAAACCTCAACTTGTAACAACTGTGACTACCAGGGTGAGTCTGCAAATTTCCATCCTAGAGGCTCAAACACCAAGTGGGAAACACACACACCTTGCAACTTAAAATACTAATTTGCAACTAAAATACTAATTTGGGACTGGAACATCTCCCCTACGAGGAGAGGTTGAGGGAGCTGGGCTTATTCAGCCTGAAGAAGAGAAGGCTGTGAGGGGACCTTATAAATGCTTACAAATATCTGAAGGGTGGGTGTCAGGAGGATGGGGCCAAGCTCTTTTCAGTGGTGCCCAGTGACAGGACAAGGGGCAATG
>Ga0065711_1051301_pt1 | contig 10440 bp, 5 predicted proteins | sample Hoacrofraction12_FD_59098 | JGI IMG/M metagenome (GOLD analysis project Ga0065711, IMG submission 59098) | Hoatzin crop microbial communities from Cojedes, Venezuela - Epithelial fraction 12 v2 (version 2) | ecosystem: Host-associated > Birds > Digestive system > Esophagus > Crop | place...
TTCTTCCTCATGTTCAGACGGAACTTCCTGTGCCTCATTTTGTGCCCATTGCCCCTTGTCCTGTCACTGGGCACCACTGAAAAGAGCTTGGCCCCATCCTCCTGACACCCACCCTTCAGATATTTATAAGTACATATTAAGTCCCCTCGCAGCCTTCTCACCAAGACTGTCACTACCCTACAGTAAAATTGCTTTAATGACCAAAATAAAAGTGCAGGAGGCGTCCACTCTGAAGATTTCTTAACAGCATGGTCTAAATCACTTAGCCTATTTCTCGGAAAGCCTTCTTGCAGTCTTCCCCACTGCAAGATTTATTCCCAAAGTACTAGTGTATTTTGCAGATTACCATGTTCCCAATAGCAAAAATTTCTCTAGCAAACCAGTGGAGCCACTCTACCATCTATAAAGTCTCTCTCTCTCAAAACAAAAAAAAATTGAGTTCTAACTTCTTTGTACTCAAAAAACACTTGCTGGATTTTGGGTGGTGGGAGCTGGGGATGGGGTAGTGTTTGTTTCGACTTGCTTTTTTTTAAAAAAACAAAAAACAACAAAAACCAAAACCAGGTATGCTCCTACTCATAACTGAAAAGGTCTAACTAGAAGATTTAAGTTAGTTTCCATCTTTCATTAAGCTTTGTTATCTTTTTCCCCGTTTGTTGTTTTCTTATTTGCACCTGGCTATGGACAGGTGTTAAATAAACATGACTCTGAGGCCCCACCTGTGCTAACAGAACAAAGAGTTTATAGAGATACAAGGCAAATTTTTTTTTTCCATTTTCAGATCTTCATGAAAGTTTAAAAGACATAATTGTAATTCGTAAGTGCTACTATCTAGGCCTACCATAGTCTTTCTTCATCATAATTATTCACAGTTGAGAGATTCAAATACAAAGCAACACCCATGGCATGCTGCACACTTAAAATTTATTTCCGAAGTTTATCTAAAAAGATGCGTTAATTACCAGAACACTTCTTCATCTACTAGTTGTTATTCCTTAAAGAGTAATGCGATTGATTTTTTTTTTTTTTCCTTAAGAACTAGACTTACCTCTGGTTTTGGGCTGTAACACCTTCTTGCTTAAATAAAGAAAAGCAATTGCTGCTGTAATATAGTTCATGATGGTGCCAACACGAGCAGGATAAGCCAGGACAAATAAACCAAGCACATCAAAGAACACAACATTTCCATGTCGATACTCAGAAGATTTAGCCAACTTATCTGATGTTGCTAGGTACTTTAGGACAGCTAGAATATTGTCACCTATTAAAGGAGATACATAACATAACTACCATCAAGATTGATGAATTAGTACACAGCATTCTTTTAAATATAAGCATTCTTAAAAATAACAGTGTATTGAAATATAGAATCATAGAGTAGTTGGGGTTGGAACAGGCCTTTAAAGGTCACCTAGCCCAACCCCCCACAGTGAGCAGGGACATCTTCAACTAGACCAAGTTGCTCAGAGCCCCGTCCTACCTGACCTTTAATGTTTCCGGGGATGGGGCATCTACCACCTCTCTGTGCAATCTGTTCCAATGTTTCACCACTCTCATCACAAAAAATTTCTTTCTTGTATCCAGTCTAAACTTACCCTCCGTTAGTTTAAACCATTACTACTGCTACAGGCCCTGCTAAAAAGCCTATAGGTCCCCATTAAGTACTGAATGGTTGCAATAAGGTCTTCCTGCAGCCTTCTCTTCTCCAGACTGAACAGCCCCAACTCTCTCAGCCTGTCCTCATAGGAGAGGTGCTCCAGCCCTCAGATCATTTTGTGGCCCTCCTCTGGAGCTGCTCCAACAGCTCCATGTCTTTCCTGTGCTGGAGGCTCCAGAGCTGGATGCAGGACTCCAAGTGGGGTCTCACCAGAGCAGAGCAGAAGGGCAGAATCCCCTCCCTCGACCTGCTGGCCATGCTGCTTGTGATGCAGCCCAGGATATGGTTGGCTTTCTGGGCTGCGAGCACACACTGGCCGGGTCATGTCTAGCTTTGCATCCACCAGCACCCCCTCAACAAAGGTGTAAGTATACAACCAATCATTGGAAATAGGTCTTTGATGGTAGGCACAGCACAGCATTTTCATGAGTTAATCTACGCAGCTGTCACTAAAATAAGTATACTTGGAAAGCTTCATGTATTTAAACACTGTTTCAATAAAGCATGTAGTCAAGCCTTCAGCCCATAAGCCCTTCTTCAAGTCTCATACTAAAGCACTGGACTTCAAAGTTAACCCACAGAAAAATTTCTAATTTCCTACTCTTCCTCCTCTTCTTGCCACAGGTAACCCTTCCACGTTTCACTGATTATGAATCACCTGTCTTTATTTCCCCAGATGACTGTAAGGTAAGAGACAAGGAGGCTATTTTCCTTTGGAACCTACAGATACCAACCACCTTTTCCTTTCCCACAGTATAGCCAAACACACGTAATCAGATGAGAACTCAACTTTAATTTCATGAGTTCTCAACCTTCATTTTGCTTTTACTTGACCTGTGAAAGTGCTTACTGGCTGATTATTTTTTTTTTTAGCTGCAATATCTTTATCAAGAGATAAAGATATTGCAGCTAAACATATATCAACAGGAATTTAGAAGTGTTACTTTGTCTTTCAACTGCATTGGCACAAGAAAAGTGTTTAAAACTTCCTCATGCTGGTCATCTAAGTTGGCTTCTATATAAGCTTGAAGAGGGAAATGGTCAAAATCCTGAAGGCATTTAGGATTATGTTAGTTTTTCTTGGGAAACGAAAGGTCTTAATGTAACTTTCTTTACTGCAGTGTGTGAAATAGCCTGCTATGAGCACAACCTGTTAGTAGAAAATAAATCCTGTTTATCCACAGTCTGTGTGCTATCACATAAGTTTGACTGAGATCCACTCTAAAAGAGAAACCTCTGTTGTTGGATCAGTCTCTATGCCACCAACTTAACCACAGTCCTCTCACGCTGAACATTAATCAATAGGGGACTTACTGAGAGAAAAGGAACATGGAATGCTGAATAATCTGGTATCAATGGCTAGATTATAACGTTAATTAGATTCTACAGTTAGTGTCAAATCAACATCACTGGACGCTGATAAACGTTATCCTCCTAAACTGTCCAAACATATTTCCTTTGTATTTTAAAGATATGTGTTCAGTTAATTCTTTGTTCTTTAGAATGTGTCTAGCATGTTCTAAATGTGTAATTAAAATTACGAATTTCTTGCGATGCTAGTCTTACAGGAAAATGAAAAAGCAGCTACAACACTACTCTTTGGTAATTTACAGAATTCTTGACATACCAACCTGCTCTCTGGATGGAATCTGTTAAAATCCTGTCTGATGTGTCATATTCCGTATGATAAATGTAGCCATTCTCAATAAAAGCCAAGTCTATTCCTAAAGAGAGAGAAAAAGCATGTTTGAAATTATGTACACCTAAAACCTCAAAACAAACATGTAAAAGCTTCAGATATATTTCACACAAAATATCGCTCTACTTTGTAGTCCATTCGCTGTCCTTAAAGAAGAACAAAATTGTGTGCTTTGTAGAAAGACGACTAACTGGGATTCTACATGTATTTAAAAAGGGACACTTTTAAAACATTTTAAAATATCTGTCCTTTCTCATGTATTGATTTGCATGATATCTGTACACAAAGTGATCTCTACGGGAGAAACACACGAAAATTCTTAATCACCTCAGCTTCAGAAAAGATGTACAAGGTGCTCTCCAAACAGTTATTAGTAAAACATCAACAGAGATCCATGCTGAAAAGTAACAAGAAAGCAGCACTGTGGAACTATACAAACGTCTTCTCAAAATATCCGGTGTGTTCTTTTTACTACTAATTTGTAAATAGCTTTTCAAATAGCCAGTCTGAAAACTCTTACTTTAAAAGTCCAAGTAATTTATGAAAATAAACAAAAATATTTACAAAAAATTAAAAAAACAGGTTTTCTGCAGGATTATACATTCAGTGTATCCCAAACACACACTCCGTCAGCTACACATGCAAAAAGCTGCTGTCTGCAATCTGAATCCTCACAATTTTGCAGAGGTTTAACAGATCAGACCTCAGTTCTACCAGTGGTCAAAGCATAACAAAGTAGTTCTTTGACTCAATTGTTTAATTTCCATTTGTTTGGTAAAAACAGAGGTCAGTGAGAATTCATCTACCATTTATGATCCAGGTATGATTATGAACAAATAAAGAACACATTGTACAAAATCTGCTCCTTTAATTTCAAGCTAGAAGCATACTTTGAAACAGTTCAGAATACGCCAACATGTGTGTTCTAAGAATCAATTCAGAAACATCATTTTTCTTGAAAGCAACTCCAATGACAATCTGTGCCAGAGAGCAAGGATTTTACAGAAGTTTACATTCCTTTGAATTGTATTTGCGTGTTCCACACTTTTTCCCACTGGTTATTCTCAGCAGAATGGACAGCAAACTGTAAACAGATTAGCAAACCGAAGAACTGCTGTCCTATGTTTGATTATGACAAAAAACAAAAAATAATGAAAAAGCATTAAGTCACTATCTTTTAAAAGTATTATTTTGGTTTACCCATTAGTACAGACATTTAATTCCTGCAAGCAGGTTATTAGCATCATTACAGAAATGTTTCAAAACAGAGTATTTAATAGTGTACTGTTAATTCCTGGAGTGTTTTCCTGATTTTCAGGAAACTTTTCTATCATGTAGTTTCTTTCTGGAGAACAGCAGTCTCCAAAAACATCCTTAACAACCTATATGACAAACCAAATCTAAAGACTCTTGCCTTAGAAAAAAGGCAGGAAAATTTGGTCCCTAACCGAAATACAAACCAAATCTGAAGACCTTCACGAACTGCAGAACAGTCTACTTGCTATAAACTTCAGATAAACGGTTGGAAAACGTGCATTGACATGCCTTCCGATAACATACCTGGAACATTGCCGAAGTCCCTGTAGATACGGAAGTCTGTATCTGCTGGGATAATACCACTCTGAAATATTTCTTGTGCCATCACAGAGGCAAAGGGATGTTTGGCTGCAGCTACATATGCTTGTACCAACCAAGGATTCTCAGGTCCTAACAAAAGATGAGCAGAAAGTTCGCAACAAATGCTTTTTGAACTTCAGTTAAGATACGTATCTTTATGGTAACAAATAAATAATGTAAGGGAACTCACTAGCGTTTTAACACTGTTGCCCCACAGTGTATATACCAAGTGCATTTGTGTTGGCTGAATGATTCAGACTTGAGAGAAAGAATTAGTTACACATGGGGGAAAAAAAACCCCACTGAGGCCTTGAGTGTTCAGTGGCAGAGTAGGTAAACCATCCCCCCAAAAAGACCCAGCACTGATGAAGAAGTGACAACCTTTAGCAGAGTTTCCAAATTACCATCTACGTATGACAACCTCAAAATTGTTGTTTAGAGAAAAGTCTCTCCACTAAAGCATTCAATGCAAGTAAACAATTAAGCCGCTCCAGCAGCAGAAGAAAGTCTGCAGTCCAACTAGCATGGAGCAGAAGTTTAACTGTAGCCTACAAAACACAGAAGTTTTGCTGCTCCCTGAGCAGCAGATGGAGTTCTAATGCCAACATCTCCCTGCAAAGATTTTGAAAGAACTGCTGCAAAAATTAAATGAAGCACGTGGAAGTATGCATATGCCAGATATACGAGGTATCCAAATCGGTTGTAATCCTTATTATCTTGATGTAAAAGGGAAACACAACTTCTGCACTGCTATTCTACACAGGCTTCCCACCTGTGAGGCAGCTTCCGTGGCAGCACTTTAGCCTACATGTATCTAACAATGGAGAGCAACTTATGTGCTGCACAGGGCTGGGGAAGAGGCACAGAGGTTCTCCTGTCTTTTGCTGATAAGTCACTTTCAATACTCCTTCAAGTCTACATCGTTCAGTATCAAATTATCCTAGTGTAGAAACTGCAGACAATGCAAGCTCATACCTGTTTGAAAAACAAGTTCTTTTCCTCCTACACCTGCTGCCTCCAGGTTAATGAAAGCTCTAATTGACTTGGCCCACTCATGTTGTGTAATGAAGCCGTGACTAGCCTTGATGGGAAAACAACAAACAAAAGAGTAGATCAAATACCTTCCAGATCAGCCTAAATGTTGTTTTCCATCACATACGATCATAACTCAAGATTGGACAAGACAGCCAGATCACTTACAACACAAGTGCAGAAAATCCAAGTCTTGTAATTGAATTACTACGGACAATACTCTTAATCTGAGTATATTGTTCCCTTTGAAATCAAATACATTTTCCTCAGAATGTTAAAACCGGTATTTAACTAGTCTTTCAACAGATTAAATACAAGGCATATCTGCAGTTGCTCTTTCCTTTGTCAGAGTCTTAATACACAGCATTGATAAGTATTTTATGATTCTGCCATATTCTCACCTGCAAAATATTTTCTTCTGCACCATTAAATAAAAATATAATAGCATGCTGCAAGGGCTCCGATGATTTTGAAAGTGTGTAAAGTATTTCAAGCATCACTGCGCAGCTAACAGCATCATCGCTGGCACCTTAAAATAATCAACAGGGTAGTATCGCTTACAACAAATACACAGAATTGCAACAAAGACCAGACAAGCAAAAAGCTTTATGCTATCTCAGTCACTTAACCTGAGGTACAATTATGTCAAGCTTTATTATATTTTCTGCTACCTGCTTGTACCCTGCGTCTACGCTAGTTAAAAGCAACAGGAGAAATAAAAATAATGTTCAAAACTTGAGCAAGTAAAGTACAAGATACCAGATCCAATACCACTGTTCAAGTAGACTAACCAGCTTACTAAGCAAGCAAATTGATCATTATCTATTTTCCTAAGAACAATACAAATAACCATGAACATAACTGTCACTTACAGCGTACTCAAATTTTAAAAAGTAAACATTCCCACACAAGTCACCACGAAGCATTCTACACTCTTACAATACATTCAATTAAGTGGACAAAACCTCAGAGTAACATAAGGGCAAGACTGCAAAATAAAGCAAAGGAAACACCAGAGTTCACACACTGAAAACATTCTTAAAATGAAAGTATACATTATATTACGGTATTTTCATGATCAGATGCTTTCCACCACCCTTCTTTCCTTGCAGAAAATCCCTTTTGCTCTGAGCTCAGCAGTCTGTTCCGACTTCTTCACCCAACGCTGTTCTAGGCTTCATCTCGCCTCCTCCCAGGCCCCACCATCTTTTCACCTTGCTTAAGCATCCGCCTCTTAGCCAAAGTCTCCCATTGCCCTATTTCCCTCACCTTGGTGCAAGCTGTAGCACCTCCCTACCCCACTCTAATCAATAAAACCTGGGAGCAAAAAGAGAAATTCAACCTCAGTCCTTTAGGCCTGGGTTGCATCTGCGATGCCAATGTGCACTGAGAGGACAGTAACAGTGTGGTCAGGCCTCAGCATGCTATTAGGGCAGACTGATTAGCTGCTAGAACTGCTTAATTTATACACGAAAAAAAGCAGCTTTTCCAAAGCTTGTAACTTGGCAAAATTTAGATGTATCTGTGTCTTCTGTGAAAAGGGCGTATTCCTGATACAAACGTAAATCTCAGTCTAAGTTTTAGCCTTAGCTTATTGAGTAAGAATAAATAAACCCAAAATCTTTCCAATACACTGTTTCTCAGAAGTTGATGCCTTGTTCTCCCAAAAGCGTTCCAAAAAGCCCCCCCAAAGTACCTGTTTTAAAGCCCTGGTTATATTGCTGCCCAAATTTATCAGTAGTTTACTCTTAGTTACACTGAGTTCTTTCATCTAACTTCTGCTGTGTTGAAAACTCCGCAGAGAAGTGATCCTAGTTTTCAGCGAGATTAATAACACTGCCTCGCTGTGAAGCTAAGAAAAGTGAGTTACAGGTTTCCAGAGACATACAGATTTACATCTGATGAAAGCAGCTATGTAGCCATTGACTATGACACCAGCTCACACTGAAACAATCACCCACAAATACTTCATATACAGAAAAACTGATGGGAGGTGAAAACAGATTTTATGGCAAATACCAGTAACCTAAGAAAACTGCATCACCAGCTACATCTGTGATGATAATTTCAAGGACGTCTCTGCCTTAAAGTTTATTAGAAAATAATCAAACAGGCCACATAAACTGAAAATTAGTACCACTAGAACATGAGACGTGTTTTAGGAGTTTACAGTTAATGTTCTTCCTTCGCAAAGAACTCATGCTTTCCTACACTGAAGCTCTAATGGTTTACTGACTTTTGCTTTGCTCATTTTGCCCACGTAAGCACCAACAGCAGATTATGCTTATTATACGTTTTTCAAACATATTACTTATTGATCATTGAGTCCTGCTGATTCCGGTCAAGTAACACATTTTTGGTAATGAAGAAAAGCTGTAAGCAAATAACTTACAGAAGTACAGGAGAACAGACAAGTTTCTTGCTTAGGTTATGTGCAAGTTTCACACCAAGAAAACGAAAGACAGAGCAGTTCCTCACTGTCATGGTAAAGGGCTAGGCTGCTCTGTGACTAAGGGCAAGCATACAGACTGATTTCTAGCTCCTCCACAGATTTCAGTATAATCCTGTACAAATCACTAATGTTTTTTGACACCTCTGTGCAAGGTTGGTGAAGTATTTTACTGTCTGAGTAACCGTAAAGAAAGTAACTGAAGTAGACAGAATCCTGTGTTACGATCCATAGAAGCAGACACAAAATTTACGTAAGGGATCCATTTAAAGACAGTTTTCAATAATCCTTGTATTATGCTTGTGAAGTATTCTTTCTATGCCTAGGCAGCCATAGCCAGACTATAAATACAGTAATTAGCATCTCTGCAGTTCCTGAATCACAGAGCACGTAGAATAATCATGTAGTTGTTAAGCTTAATTTGGAAACTCATCTTGCCTAAATATGACTAAGGAGAACAACAAGCTCTGTATACTATTCCCTGACAGAAAAAAGGCATAAAGAGTATGGCAAATGCTTTGCTTCTCTAGCTAATACTCAGTTGTTTTCTCAGTAATGAAGACTATTTGCATGTGCTAAAGAACAGAGGCTTACTGCCAAATATTAAATATCGTGTGGGGTGTAAATGAAGAAACTTCAGTAAAAGCTGCACTGTTGGTGACTGAAATCTGTACGTATTTTTCAACTGCAGTGAGGCACACACCTGCAGCAGAGCGTTACAACTGTTTTTGTGCAGTTCTCAGTTCCCTACCTTGCAGACACTGTTAAAACTATGTACAAAGCCATTTACACCCTTGCTGCAGTAATTATTCAACACAATTAGATTCATAAAAACACAGAGGCATGAGAACAGGGGAGTACGCCAACACCGACAGCGAACGCAGCCGCTAGAGAGGTACACGCTACCAGGGCAACAACACCTTAATCTTTGATGACTACAGTGTTTTGATACAGAAGCTTTGAATGTGGAACGGAAAAAAAAAAACAGCACAGCTTAATGGTATCACACTAAAAATCTGAGTTAAAATACGATACCAGCAAAAAGATGGGAAAACACAGACTGGTTAGTGGGGGTGGAAGTGTCTCTGGCAGAAAGCATCCAGTGAAAGGAAAGTCAGGATTAAATCAGTACAGACGTATGAAAACACCTGAATGACAGGTGGAAGCAGCACATGAACCACATGCATAAGCAGTGAGTTACAAGAGAGGCAGATATACCCAAACTTTCTAGAAATCTAAATACAGTATCTGTAACTTGCTGCCTACCAGCGAGCATGAGTGAAATCCTGACTTTAACAGGACCTCCGAATACTGAATCCCACTGAAACCAGACTAGTTGACACACGCAGTATTCCAGCACACAGCTGTTCAGATTACTCGGTACGAGAAGACAGCGAGCCAAGCTCTGGTGGCTCATGTCACACACACAGAGACGCAGAATGAACGCGTGGACCTACCCGGGGTGTTTGGTACGGAATCAAAGTGACAATTGGACAACACCGCATGCTCAGCTCCACTTCGGGGTTCCAGCTTCACTACGACATTGGTTATGTTTGCATAGTAACTAGTAAAGCCTCCCAGAAAGTCAATGCTGAAGGAGCCTGTGGGCCTCTGTACATCTACGGATATCTTGTGGGCGTCTGCGCTTTCTCTTTCTATTGCCCTGATCTGCTCTAAGAGGTAGTTAACTGTAAGGACTTCGTTTTCCGGACTTCCAACTGTTCTGGGCCCAATTGCTGTTATGCTGTTGAGATACTCCCTGTGAGAGATAAAAAAAATTACACATTCAGCACCAAAAGGTTTAACAGTTAGTGTGTAACTCACCTACGGCTGTAACATTTTTACACACCCTCCTACGCCAGTACCCACAGCAAGAGGAAGAGACTAAAGCCGATTAGATGGTCGCTGTAGCCAAGGCGCCAGGGATCATTACGGTACGGGGCGGGGGGCGTACCCCGCACCCCCCCACCTCCCCCCCCTCCCAGG
>Ga0065711_1009850_pt1 | contig 10439 bp, 10 predicted proteins | sample Hoacrofraction12_FD_59098 | JGI IMG/M metagenome (GOLD analysis project Ga0065711, IMG submission 59098) | Hoatzin crop microbial communities from Cojedes, Venezuela - Epithelial fraction 12 v2 (version 2) | ecosystem: Host-associated > Birds > Digestive system > Esophagus > Crop | place...
TCTTCAGGCTGAACAAGCCCAGCTCCCTCAGCCTCTCCTCATAGGAGAGATGCTCCAGTCCCCTCACCATCCTTGTAGCCCTCCACTGGACTCTCTCCAGTAGCTCTTCACCTTTCTTGAAGTGGGGAGCCCAGAACTGGACAGAGTACTCCAGATGGGGCCTTACTAGGGCAGAGTAGAGGAGGGGGATAATCTCCCTTGACCTGCTGGCCACACTCTTCTTAATGCACCCCAGGATGCATTGGCTTTCTTGGCAGCCAGGGCACACTGCTGGCTCATGGTTAACCTGTCATCCACCAGCACTCCCAGGTCCCTCTCCGCAGAGCTGCTCTCCAGCAGGTCCACCCTGAGCCTGTACTGGTGCATGGGGTTATTCCTCCCCAGATGCAGGACCCTGCATTTGCCCTTGTTGAACCTCATCAGGTTCCTCTCTGCTCAACTTTTCAGCCTGTCCAGGTCACGCTGAATGGCAGCACAGCCTTCTGGTGTATCTACCACCCCTCCCAGATTTGTGTCACCAGCAAACTTGCTGAGGGTACACTCTGTCCCTGCATCTAGGTCACTGATGAATACGTGGTATAAAACTGAGCTGAGTACTGACCCCTGGGGGACATCACTAGTTACAGACCTCCTATTAGACTCAGCACCACTGATGACAACCCTCTGAGCTCTGCCATTCAGCCAGTTCTCTATCAACCTCACTGACTGCTCATCTGGCCTACATTTCCTGAGCTTGCCTATGAGGATGTTATGGGAGACAGTGTCAAAAGCCTTGCTGAAGTCGAGGTAGACAACATCCACTGCTCTCCCCTCAACTACCCAGCCAGTCATGCCATCGTAGAAAGCTATCAGATTGTTTAGGCATGATTTCCCCTTGGTAAATCCATGTTGACTACTCCTGATGAACTTCTTTTCCTCCACTTGCTTAATGATGACCTGATTTTTTTTTCTTATATTTGTGATGATTTAGGAACTACATTTATATTTCAATTCTAGTTTTGAGCCAGCCATGATGTACTTGCTGATGATAATATACTGGGAGATGTTGTTGACTCTCTCAAGGGACAAGAAGCCTTGCAATGTGATCTGGAGAGATTGGACCATTGGGCAATTATTAATGGGATTAAACAAGTTAAAATGCTGGATTCTGCACCTACTACAGAGTAACACACCGAGCATAAGTACAAATGGGGAGAGGTGCGGCTGGAGAGCACAAAGGGGCCTGGGGGTGCTGGTTGACAGCAGGCTTAATATGAGCCAGCAGCATGCCCTGGCAGCTGAGAGCACAAACCACATCCTGGGATGCATCAAATACAGCATAATCAAACAAAAGATATGATTAGCCCACTGTATTCAGCATTGGTGTGGACTCGTCTTGAATACTGTATGCAGTTCCGGGCACCACAACTTAAAAAAACATGTTAAAGTACTTGAAAGTGTCCAGAGGAGGGCAACAAAGCTGCTGAAGGGGCTGGAAGGAATGTCCTGTGAGGAGCGATTAAGGAATTTGGGCTTGTCTAGTTTGGAGAAAAGGAGGCTGAGGGGTGACCTCATTGTTCTCTTCAGCTTTCTGAGGAGGGGAAGTGGAGACGGAGGTGCTGATCTTTTCTCTTTGATATCCAGTGACAAAACACATGGGAATGGTTCAAAGCTGCACCAGGGGAGGATTAGACTGAACATTAGGAAGCATTTTTTTACCAAGAGAGGGTGGTCAAACACTGTAACAGGCTTCCTAGAGAGGTGGTCAATGTCCCAAGCCTGTCAATGTTTAAGGGGCATTTGGACATGTTAATAACATGATTTAAATTTTGATAAGCCCTGTAGTGGTCAGGCAGTTGGACTTGCAGTAGGTCCCTTCCAGCTGGAACCGAACTGTTGTATTCTATTCTATTCTATTCTATGCTATGCTATGCTATGCTGTGCTATTCTATTCTATCCTGCTTTCAAGTCTACCTTCATTAAGACCTGTACAAAAATATTTGGTATTACAGTACCACTCCTGACAGGAGTTTGTATCATATGTTTTGGACATTTAATAAGAAAATCTTCAAAGGTGTGTCATTTGAGGAGGGGGAGAGTGTGCAACAGCAAATGGCAAGGAATTTGTAAACTTCACAACTTTGAACATTAATTTCAAGTAAGATAGGGGACCTACACCTGGAGCAGTGATATGTACGCACAGGTGAGCCCTGTGTATTCTACAAACTGTGGTTATCTCATAGCTATTAACTGGCAATTAATCATTGAGAGACACAGGCAAAGCTATCACAAGCCTAATTTTTGTAAATAAATCCTCCTTGTATGCTGGCATCAAATCCACAAAAAGAAAAGGAAATGTATGGCTCTCTATTGAAATTTTATTGTTCAAGTCCCTAGTACCATTTTCATTTTGGAAACAAATGTAGCTCAATGGGTAGTTAGCTTTTCATGTTCAGAGAATATTCATCCAATGGATAGAGTCACATCTACACATGGCATCTTAAAGCCTACCAATTGCTAGTACAGTGCCAAGAATATTTTTTTATGTCTATGGTATCTTATTCCAAATATGAGACATGACAGAAATCTCACAAGCAATAGAAGAGGTAAATGACATGTTTAAAAGTGTACTGTCTGCATGTGCCTTATAAGTAAAAATAGACCTTTTCACCTATCCCAACTAAGCAACAAAATCAAAACAAAAAAAAAATGACACTATTAGGAAGCTATTAAAAGCATGTAGCACTCACTGCATGACACTTCAACGTTATTGAAAGTCTGTCAGTTCTTATCGATGTATTCCTAGGTCATTATTTCAGTGTAATTTGTTGCCACATACATGCTAAAATTGGAAATCTGTTTGAAGTGTTTCTAATTAAAAACTTCTCAATGATAGAATTACCTAACTACAAGTTTTTCTTTTTTAAAAGAACTTGATTTTCTAAGACAATTTGAGATTATCCAGTAATGTAGAAAATACTAGAAAGTCAAAGGTAGATAAAACAAAACCAGACAAACCTATCACAAGATAGTGAAAATAACGTTGTAGTGAGGAACAGATTACAGTCAATACTACTGCTATTGTGAGGTTATGCATTGAGGGAGATGGAAGAGCCAAAGCCCAACTAGAACTCAGCCTAGCTACTGCTGTAAAAGGCAATAAAAATGATTCTATAAATACATTAGCAACAGAAGGAGGGTGAAGGAGAATCTCCATCTTCTATTAGATGCGAAGGGAAACCTAGTGACAAAGGATAAAGAAAAGGCTGAGGTACTTAATGCCTTCTTTGCCTCAGTCTTTAACAGTAAGAGAAGTTGTTCTCTAGACACCCAGCCCCCTGAGAGGGAAGACAGGGATTGGGAGCAGAGGGAAACCCCCAAAATTCAAGGGGAAATGGTTAGTGATCATCTATGCCACACAGACACACACAGACTATGGGGCCGACAGGATCTACACAAAGGTAATGAAGAAGCTAGTGGATGTACTCACCAAGCCACTCTCCATGATCTGTCAGCAGTCCTGGCTCACTGGGGAGGTCGCAGTTGACTGGGGGTTACATAACGTGATGTGCATCTACAAGAACGGTCAGAAGGAGGTTCCCAGGAACTACAGGCCTGTCAGTCTGACCTCAGTGCCAGAGAAGGTTATGGGGCATATCATCCTGAGTGCCATCATGTGGCACACACAGGACAACCACGTGATCAGGCCCCACCAGCATGGGTTTATGAAAGGCAGGTCCTGCTTGAAAAACCTTCTATGAAATGTGACCCACTTAGTGGATGAGGAAAAGGCTGTGGATGTTGTCTACCTAGATGTTAACAAAGCCTTTGACACTGTTTCCCACATCATCCTCCTGGAGAAACTGGCTGCTCATGGCTTGGATGGATGTTAACTTTGCTAGGTAAAAAACAGACAGGATGGCCGGGCCCAAAGGGTGTTGGTGAATGGAGTTAAATCCGCCTGGCAGCCAGTCATGAGTGGTGTTCCCCAAGGCTTAGTTTTGGGGCCTGTTCTGTTTAACATCTTTATCAATGATCTGGATGAGGGGATCGAGTGCACTCTCAGTAAGTTTGCAGATGACACCAAGCTGGGTGAAGTGTTGATGTCCTTGAGGGTAAGAAGACTCTGCAGAGGGATCTGGACAGATTGGATTGATGGGCCAAGGCCAACTGTATGAGATTCAACAAGGCCAAATGCCAGGTCCTGCACTTTGTTCACAACAGCCCCATGCAATGCTACAGGCTTGGGGAGGAGTGGCTGGAAAGCAACCCAGTGGGAAAGGACCTTGGGGTGATGGCTGACAGCGGGCTGAACATGAGCCAGCAGTGTGCCCAGATGGCCAAGAAGGCCAGTGGCATCCTGGCTTGTATCATGAATAGTGTGGCCAGCAGGAGTAGGGAGGTGATTGTTCCCCTGTACTCGGCACTGATGAGGCCAAACGTTATATACTGTGTTCCGTTTTGGGCCCCTCAATGCAAGAAGGACATTGAAGTGCTGGAGAGTTTCCGAAGAAGGGCAACGAGGCTGGTGAAGGGTTTAGAACACAAGTCTTATGAAGAGCAGCTGAGGGAACTGGGGTTCCATCTCTTCTCCCAAGTAACAGGCAATAGGACAAGGGGAAATGGCCTCAAGTTGTATTAGGGGAGGTTTAGATTATCTATTAGGAAAAATTTATTTGCTGAAAGAGTTGTAAAGCATTGGAACAGGCTGCCCAGGGAAGTGGTTGAGGCACCATTCCTAGAAGTATTTAAAAGACATATCAATGTGGAGCTTAGGGACATGGTTTAGTGGTGGAATTGACAGTGTTCGGTTGGTAGTTGGACTACATGTTCACGAAGGTCTCCTCCAGCCTAAATGATTCCATGATTCTGTGAGTCTATGAGAAGTCTGTGGGGCCTGGTGGGATGTACCCACAAATGCTGAGGGAGCTGACAGATTTTATTGCAAGGCCAGTCTTGATAATCTCTGATCTATCATGGTGATTGGAAGAAGTGCTTCTAGACTGGAGGAAAGCAAACACCACTCTTGTCTTCAAGAAGGGCAAGAAGGAGGACCCAGGGAACTACAGGTCAGTTAGCTGCACCTTGATCCTTGGGAAGATGATGGAACGATGGATGCTGGAAATCATTTACAGGCACTTGAAAGACAAAAAATTCATCAGGTGTAGTCAGCACGATTCAGGAGTGGATTCACCAAAGGGAAGGCATGCTTGACAAACTTTATAAACTTCTATGACAAAATGACTGAGCCTGTAGATGAAGAGAGAACAGTGGATATTGAATGCCTGGACTTCAATAAGGTCTTTGACGTTATCTTCCATAAGATTCTCATAGAGAATAAGCTTAAGTATGAGCTGGATGAGCAGACAGTGAGGTGAACTGAAAACAGCTTGAATAACAAGCCCCAGAGGGTGATGATCAGTGGTAGGAAGTCTAATTGGACACCACAAACCATCAGTGTACTCCAGAGGTTGAAACCGGGTCCAATTGTGTTTAACATAGAAACATAGAATCACAGAATTGTAGAATTGTAGAATGGTTTGGGCTGGAAGGGATCTTTCAAAATCATCTAGTCCAACTCTCCTGCCACGGACACGGACATCTTTTACTAGATCAGGGTGCTCAAAGCCATGAACGACCTTGAGTGTTTCCAGGGATAGGGCATTCACAATTTCTCTGGGCAGCCTGTCTCACCATCCTTGTTATAAGAAATTTCCTCCTTATGTTCTATCTAAACCTACTCTCTTTCAGTTTAAAAACATTGCCACTTGTCCTGTCATTACAGGCCTTGGAAAAAAGTCTTGCACCTGACTGAGGTACAAGCATTTATGAACTTAATGAGGTTCACGCAAGCTTACTCCTCAAGCCTGTCCAGATCCTTTTTGATGGCATCTTTTCCCTCTAGCAAATTGACCACACCACTCAGCTTAGTGTCATCTGCAAACTTGCAGAGAGTGCACTCAGTCCTGCTGTTTGTCATTGACAAATATATTGAATAGTATTGGTCCCAGTACAAACTCTTGAGGAACACCACTTTTTACTGGTTTCCACTTTGACATTAAGCCATTGAGTGTTTCTCTTTGGATGTGACCATCCAGCCAATTCTTTATCCATCTAACTGTCCATCCTTCAAAACGGTATCTCTCCAATTTAACAGCAAGAATGTTGTAGGGGACTATATCAATGGCCTTACAGAATTCCATGTAGATGACTCCCATAGCTCTTCCCTTGTCCATGCTGGCTGTCTTTAATCACTTCCCTGCCTTCTATATGTTTGGACATAACATCCAGGAGGATCTGTTCCATGTTCTTACCAGGCACAGATTTGAGGCTGACTATGACACAACAAAGAAACCTTAAAAGGGATGATACCTTATAAAGGAATGGCTGTTTCTCTCTTATATCAAGATTCGCCTTCTCCAGAGATTACCTGCACAACCAGACCCATGAAGTTGAAAGTACTGTAAATGTCACAGTAAAAAGATCAATTCCCTTTTGATACTAGATTTTTAATAATTTTTCTATATGTTACTTAAAGGACTGGCAAGGCAGATAGATGACTTACTTTGTGCTTTACTGTCTTTTATGATGTTTTTTACACGTTTTATATGCATTGTTAGACTGCTCTGTCCTAGAATTTTATAGGCTTTTGTTAAGTGGCTAAATAGTTCAGGATTTTTTCTACATGTCTAATACTATCATCACTCTAAGAAAAAGTATACAACAGCAGTTGAAGATGCTGGACAGAGCACAGTGTGAATAGCCCTTCTCACACTGCTCCATCTTCACATCTTTCATTGCTGTTTATAATAAGCTAAAGGACAGACTTTGAGAGATCATACATGCATTGATTTGGTCTCTTGATTGTGACAGCATGTTGGCTAGTGTATGATCTTTGTTAAACAGAAAGATGCAATATGCACTAGCCAACATACCTCAGAAAATCACTGTGGATGTTTGAAGACAGATGCGCTTTCAGAATTATATGAAGTGTGCTCATAGATCATGTAGTCAGGTGGCTGTGCTCGTATTTGCAGAAGTATTCATACAAGTCTATTGCTTCATCTCAAGGTCTTTTTTATTAAGATGGGTACTGTGTTGCATAGCCTGTTATGATTAAATAAGTGTGTGCAGGAATGGTGCACACTAGAGTGGAAGACTTATTGAAAACTCAACCTTTTCTCTCATAACTGAACCCTCTTAGAATTTGTGTGAAGCTGCAAAGGTTCAAGTAAGGAGGGCCGTTTGGTATTCATTTTGTAGGAATAAGAAATACTTAAGCAGCAGCAGTATGCATCTTCATTGATGAATTGTAGTTTGAATGAGCAGATTTTGACTTTGCAAAATATACCCTTTTTTTTTATCCATCAAAATGCATGATGGTGGAAAAGCAGTATCACAGGGCGTCCCATCATGAGGCACAGGCTGTAGTGTCGTTTACGTAACAGGAAGGTGGACCTTAGCATATCTAACCTCTATGTGAGTTCACATCTAAAGCTCCACAATTGTCCTTGACAGGTTCTTCATCTTCCATGTCAAAGAATCAGATCACACTTCATTATGCATGCTTCTTCATCATAGTCTTATCTGCTGTGATATCTAACAGTGATCAGAGTTATCATTTTGGACTGTCTTTAGGATGGGACCTTACAAGTCTGCCTATGTTCTCAAATTAGAAAGTTCTTTTTGGAATGATTTTGCCTCTCGTCTGTAGTTAGTCATGTAGCATGCATTGAGGTGATCACCGGTGTGCTCAAGGCTGTTCCTCTCCCACTAGTACCAAGCATAATTCACACATCAAAACTCCAGGTAGAGCACCCCAGGGCGCATGGGATGCACGTCCCTCCAGCAGATCGTGTTCTACACATGTAGAGGACTTTTTTAGCAATGGCAAGATGACCTGGGCCAGTTGGAAAAAAAAATCTGTTTCTTAACACCTGATACATATAAACATGTGGTAGGTGCCTTATGTCAGCGAGGACCCAGAGCAGGGGTGCTCCACAAAGGGTGATGAGCTGGGGGTTGAAACAAGCTGACCCTTGCTCAAACAGGGCAACAACCATATGCTGGCAGTGCACAGTCCCACAGCACCTGCACAAAGGGAGCAGTGCCAGGATGGTGACGGTAATGGGTCCCACCACAGGCACACAACCAGCAGGCAAAGGCGAGGGTGCAGCAAAGAAATCGGCCCAATGTGGTGACTGAAATCACCAAATGTGGTGAAGATATCAGTTGGACTTTCTCTCTTCTCAAGGCAAATTTCCTTTATTCCAAAGCAAAGCAAGCAAACGAGCGAGTAAACTAACAAGCAAGAGAGCAGCAAGCGAGCTAACGAATGAACAAGGGAGCGACCTTGCAAAACGGTCAAGGAAATAATTTATTTTCATGGATATGATTCTGAGCTATGAGGCCAAACAGGATGATTCCCTTCTTTCTCACACTCCAGTCCCTAATCAGAGAGAGGTAGCTTTCTCACACAATCATCCCTTGTGACTGCCTTCAGTCACAAACAACCATCTAGGTGCTCCAGGTGGTTTTCCAGCCTGACCCTTTTATCCACTCATGCACACAGTAACTATTTCCCATGTGGCCTGCTCAGATCTCTGTGTCCCTGCGCTTATTCTTGATCAGTATTCCATATGTTGTCTACAACTCCATCACAAGTGGAGAGATCAGGTCTCAGGTTATGCTTGGTTGTGCAGCCAAGTCAGAAGCAGCAGGGGATGAGGATGGGTGCTGACCTGCCTGTGATGTAGCTCAGACTTTGAGCTGGTGCTCCAGGCTGAGCTGCAAGAGTGTTCCTGAGACATGGGCAGGTATCCCAGGTGAGACTGATGAGGACCATGAGGGCTTCTGGGTGTACTGAGGGCACTATACCCAATACTCACAATTGGCATGAAGCTTGTTCCTGATAAATTTGTGATGTGGTTGTACGGTCCTAGAGCCATAATGGGACATGGCAAATCACACCTCAGCACCTCTCTGTGCCACCCAAGTAACTAAAGACATATCCATATGCTGTAGTAGGAACCATTGTAGGACTGACTATTTATTTTCTACAGGTCATAAAATACCTAAAAAGCCTGTGAAAGAATTAGAGTTTGTTATGAACTTAAGATACATTTGAACTAATCATTTTGAGAAAAACTCATACTTAGCTACTATTCCCTTAAGCCACCAAATATTTTATGTAGTCTTATAAGGATTCTTAGAGTATTATGTTAGATTAAGAGCAAAGTAAACAAGAGTTATAAATGAGCTTATTTTAAAAAAAAATACATTTTTATTACCTCTGTCATCTCTCTGGAAATGTAGAAAATAAGAACTATAAAACAAGTATATAATGGGAAAAGTTTACTTTTTTTGAACTTGTTTCCTTTTGTTTTACTTTGTTTTGTACAGCCAACTAGTAAGACATTAGTGACAAAACAGATGGTTGCTGGCACTCTAGTTTGAATGTTACTATTTGAGGAACAGCAATGGCCTTTTACATATTCAAAGACTGCAGCATCTATCTGTAGCTCTGTGATATTAAGTTAGTCATGTATGGTAAACTGTAATTCAGGCATAGTTCCAGCTAATGTAAGAAGCCTTGATTTCACTGTCCAGCATTTTTTCGAACAATTTCCTCTGACATTAAATGTTGTTCCCTATTTCTTCACCACAGATTATTTTCTTTTTCAAAAATAAGGAGAAATGAGATCTTTTATCAGCCTTCTCTCTCTTCCTCTGGTATTAATGAATTTGATATTTCCTACTTCCTTACATACTCTTTTGTGGATGAGAAGTAGTTCACTTTAAGGACATTATTATAAAGAAGCCCAGAAACCTAAGCTTAGGGGAGAAGGTAAAACTTGTTGTCATATGAACACCCAGACAAAGCAGTAACTTGTCACCAATTTTGCTGGGACTTCCACAGTCTTCATTGAAAACTAAAAGCATTTCAGAGATTGTGGACATATGGACTCAGCAGCACTGTGTTATCATGATGGCCATGATGATTTCAGTGACATCATTTACATCGTGTCTTCTTGTTTTTCATCTGTCACCTGAAACATACAATGTATATGCAAATATACAATGCATAATAACACTGTTTAGGAGTCTCACATCCAGAATGGACCAAGCCATCAAAGTACTCTGTATTTTACTTGGTTCATAATACGCAGCAGCCTGTACATTGTGGGTGCTTGCAGGAGGAATATTTTTTCAGAGATTTTTTTCAGAAGACCTTCAAAGAGGTTGGGTGTGGTGCCATAGGATGCATCTGATATAACTGAAAGAACTTATTCAATAAGAACCTACATACCTCCCCTTCATGCTTTATTGTTGTCTGGAGTAGAACCTTTTACCAGAAGGCTGTGCTGCCATTCAGCGTGACCTGGATAGGCTGGAAAGCTGGGCAGAGAGGAACCTGATGAGGTTCAACAAAGGCAAATGCAGGGTCCTGCACCTGGGGA
>Ga0065711_1013038_pt1 | contig 10439 bp, 18 predicted proteins | sample Hoacrofraction12_FD_59098 | JGI IMG/M metagenome (GOLD analysis project Ga0065711, IMG submission 59098) | Hoatzin crop microbial communities from Cojedes, Venezuela - Epithelial fraction 12 v2 (version 2) | ecosystem: Host-associated > Birds > Digestive system > Esophagus > Crop | place...
TTGGGGTGGACCTGCTGGAGAGCAGCTCTGTGGAGAGGGACCTGGGTGTCCTGGTGGACGACAGGGTGACCATGAGCCAGCAGTGTGCTCGGAGCGGGGACTGAGCTCTCAGCCGTGCCACCAACACCCCCACTGCAAGCAGGCTTATTATTAATAATAATAATACTAATAAAGTCAGCATTTCCTGGTGTGGTGTCTGCTGTCGGAGGCTGATCACCCGGCTCTGGCGATCCGCTCCGGGCGAAACAAACCTTTGTCAGGAGCACACGGATCCCTGGCCGGGGGTCAGAGCAATGCAGAGCTACGGACTGAGAAAGCAAAGCCAGAGACCCTCCCCTGCCAGAGCTTAGCCCCCAGCCCAGCACCCCACAGGCTGAAGGGTCCCCAAACACCATGGGGAGACCCACTCTTGCCCCCAGCTCGGGCTGAGCTGCCGGGACACATCCAGCCCCCGTGGGCTTGCAGAGTGATCCTCCACTGACGCTCCAGCTGAGGCTTTGTGGTACGACCAGGACCCCGTCCAGCACTTTTCTCCTTGTATACTCTTTCTAAATCAGATTTTGCTCTTTTCTCTGTTATCTGTACAAACCCCTTAGGAGCTGGGAAGTAGCCTTGTCCCCTTTCTTCTCCCCCTTTAATTTCCAGTTGTTCACCAAAATGCTGCTTCCCTTTCTTGCCTGCTTTCCTGTGAGACAAACACGCCTGCGCTGGCCACGCTTTGCACGTCCCAGAGGCAGCCGGCATCCCTGGCACGTGGCGGGGGGAGCAGCTCCCGCACCCCTCCGCAGCTGGTGGAGACATCGGTCACAGCCACAGAAACCCGAGTTTTAAAGTAGGAGATGGTGAGGAAGAGGTGCTGAGAGGGGTAGAAAGCTTGGTGCTGCCAGCATCCTGAGCAGCCCTCTGGGAGGGACAGGGGGATGCACGTGGGAGCAGGGTCTGGTCCAAAGGCAGGACACGAGAGCGGCTCAAGCGGCCCCAGAGGGTTCGGGACCCCCGGCTCCATCACACTCCGGCCGCGGGGCCACACGACCACCAGCCGACCGCGGAGCCAGGGGTGAGATCAGTGCCACTGTGCCCAGCACCCTGGCTCTATCCAGGGCCCCGTGACTAATTCGGGATGCGGTGGACGTTTTTAATATGCCGCTATAAATATTCATAGGCTGTCAGCTATGAAAAAGGACCCTGCCTCCCGCCGCGCTGCCCTGCCAGAAGGCAGCATGAGGGAGACAGACCGAGCCCTTGCTGGTGGCCACGGGGGCTCAGAAACCCTGGGGGGGGTCACTGGGACATCCCCAGTTTACACCAGCGAGCATCCCTGGTTGGTGCACACCTTGCAGATGGCCCGAGCCAGCTCCTGCCCAAATTCTGGTTGAACCTCAAAGCAGTTTCCTCATGGCGGTGACGTCCCTGGCAAGCGCGGGGGCTCGCGTGCCGGCACGGGCGGGGGCCGGCTGTCAAACCCGCGCCTCGAATCCCGCAGAGCCGAAGCTCGCGCCTGTCACGGCAGCCTCCAGGCTGCTGAGCTGCAAAAACCCGATGAAAGCCTTGTGCTGAGCTGCGGTTCTGCTTTGCCGGCGTGCATCGCCCGAGGGATCGCCTGCCACCGGCTCCCACGTCTCCACCTCTCCCTCCTGGCCCCGCACCACACCGGCATCACCGCTACCCCAGCCCCGAAAGCATCACCCTATAGAGCTCTGTAGCCCATCTTGTGCGTTTCTGAACACCTAGCGATTCCTCTTTTGTGTGCTTCACCCCAACGCATCGATCCAATTTAGCCTCCGTAACTCCAACTAAATTAGCTGCCTTTAATCCGTGGATAACTGCAGCGAGCCCAGCTCTGCCTGTCCCAGAATCGTGGGTGTCGGGGATGGGGAGGAGAGCGCTGGGTCAGGCAGGGACAATCAGGTTCCTCGTCTGTGGGCAAAGCCCCCAAACAAGCCAGTGGGCACCAGTCCCAAGGCACCGGGGCAAGTGGCCTCAGGACAGCCACGCTGCGCCCCGAAACCCAGCTCCTGCAGCTGGGGGCCCGTCCTGCTATTCCAGCGGGAGATTTGGCCCCAAAACCCGGGCATCACCACCTGGCTCCTGCTTTCCCCAAGCCCTGGGGTCGCCGCTGTGGGTTTCGGCTTTAGCTGGTAGCAGGATCGTCACTACACGCTCCTGCCAGGCTGCAACGCGCAGGGGATGAACTCCCACATCCACCTGGCCATGGGCGAGGAGCAGCCCCAGCCCTCGCTGGAGCTCTGTGTAAAAACCCAGATGAAAAGCAGAGCCTGCTCCCCTTTGGTTAGCAACCGAGGGAGCTCTCAGCATCTCTCGCCTCTCATTTAGCACCTCGCAAAGCGCCGCAGGCACCGGAGACGCCTCCGGCACCTCACCTGGGCTGACAGCCTGGCACAGCACCTGGGGGACATCCCCACGCTGGTGACGAGGCCATTCAGGACCCACTGGGGTCCCAGTCCCTCTGCGCAGCCCAAACCCCCCCTCCCACACGAGCACCCACAAACCTGCCCCCTCCTCCCCAGACACCCTCCTCCATCCTTCCGTAAAGCCCCCAAAATACACATTTAATTTTGATTTAACGCAGTAGTCACCGTGGTCAGTAAATACCAAAACCATATTAAAGGAGGATTAATGGCCGTGTAATGGCCAAGTGTCTATCACCTAACCCTCAATAAGTGTGGATGGCCCCCCGCCGCCCTCCCACCACGCCGCGGGCGCTGCGGGGCCTCCAGCCATCTCTTCCCACCCTCCCCTGCCTTCCCCGTGGTGGCCAAGGGTGACAGTCCCTTGAGAAAGGGGGTGAGATTGCTGCAGGGTTACCAGGCAGGAGGGGAGATCTCCAAGCGTTAAAACCGGTTCAAAGCACGGGCCCGTGGCGGCAGCGCCTGTTGGGAGCAGCTGAGCATCGCGTGGGGATGATGACCCCCCCAGAAAGCCTCAGCTCGCGCTCCTGGCCATGGCAGCCAGCGTGGGGACAGCTGTGAGTTCCCCTGGATGGCCCTGCAGTGGGTCTGCCCTTCTCTGCCCAGTAAAAACCAGGCGTTGAATGGCTTGGCTGCACCCCGCTTGTGCTTCCTCCCTCTGGGGAGGGAGGCAGGNGGCATCCCCACCCCACCCCAGCCCATCTCCCCGTCACACTGACCGCTCACTGCACCCAGCAGCATCCCAACGCCAGCCTGCTTGTAAGAGCAGAGCCATGGGCACATCTCTGGGGTTCCCCTGCTTTGGGGATCCCCGCCCCAAAACACAGCATTTGGGGTCCCCAGTTTATCCTGGCAAAAGAGGAGCCGGAGCACACGGCAGCCCTGGGAGAGGCCGAGCCGGGCACACGCTCCTGGGCCACACAGGGGTGGTGGATGGTTTGGGTAGGAAGAGCCAGGACACCCATTTGTGGGAGGGGAAACTGAGGCAGCAGCCAAGCCAAGCGCCTTCCCCCTGCAGAGCCCCCGCACCGTGCTCTGGCCCTGCCCCCAGGTCCCTGGCACCGATCTGCATGGAAAGCCGGTTTAAAAAGAAAAAGAAGGAAAAAAAAAAAAAGGCACATTTTGAGCAAGGGTTGGCCAGCATTCAGCTGCAAATTCACTTGTCAGGAATATTGGAACTTCTGGAGCTGGATGGCGTGAACATCTGTGCAAAGCGAGCGCCGGGGCGGGGAGGGGGGAGCGGAGCCGGCTGCCTGCGGATGCTCCGGCGGGATGCAGCCAGCCCCCGCCACGAGGATGGCCGGGACCCAGTGTGTGCCCCCCACCCGCCTCCCGGTGCAAGGGGACCCCAGTCAGCTCCCCGAGATGCCCCGGGGAGGAGGCTGCGACTCGAGGGACTCCCCATGCCAGCTGCAGACTCCCCTTGGGTGAACACTGGAGTAACTGGGCTGGCCAGTGCTGGGCACGGAGCAACTCCTCGCACCCACGGGACGCCAGCCCCACATCTCCTGCCCTCCCTGCACCTGCCTGCCATAGGCTCCTCTAATATTTTGGGGTACAACACGGCATTTCCATGACTTTCAGAGCAACCATGACCAGCACCCAGCGCTTCCCAGCCTCCTCCCGCATCAGCTCCACCGCAGCCCCCAGCTACCAAACTCTGCCCATTTATGCCCACAACAACCCTCAGGCAGGAGCTAATCAGCTGCTGGGGCGGGAGCAGATTGGGTGCTCAGGTGCTGACTAATTGGGTGCTCAGGTGTTGGCTAATTGGCCACCCAANCGTCACCCAACGGGGTGCTCAGGCGTGGATTAGCTGCGTGCTCAGGTGTGAACTGGGCACCAACACGGGAAGCAACTGGGTGCAGAAACCTCTTTTATTTTGCCCCATGTACCTTCTCAGAGGGGCTGGAAACGGGGACCCCCACACTGCACCCCACCGCGCGCCTCGCCGCGGGGTACAGGCGCCAGAGCAGGGCTTGGGGACGCCCCTCTCCGTGCCCCCCTCCCGCGGATGCAACATCGCAAACAACAAAGAGCTCTCAAAGCCCCGTCTCCCACTGATGTCGCATCAACGCCAGCCGAGATAAAAGCCCAGAGACCCAGAACCAGAGCCGGCTTTGCCAGGGAATATTAATTAGAGGGAAAGCCTCATTAGAGCAGCAAGGGTGGCTGCCAGCACTGCCTCCCCCCCCCCTCACACAAGGGAGGAAAGGGGGTCTGGTGCTGCCCCAGCACGAGTCCCAGCAGCCCCCCACATCCACTGCCAAAGGAAACAAGGGAAGGGGTCAGGAAAATGGATTTTAAGCAGCAGCGTAGGGCTGCTGAGCACCGAGACCCCCCCCTCCATCACCTTACCCAGAGCCCAGGCCAGCTGGGCAGCACCCTGCCAGCCCCGTTTCCTGTTAATCACCCCAGAAAACAACACTTGCAGCAAATTAATGTCATCTGCAGTGAAATCAGTGGGTTAGTGACAGGAAAATAATGAGCAAGGAAACATCGCCGAGAGGGTTTAACCGCTGTGGCCACACCGGCTCCTGCGGCCAAGCCCTCCTTCGGCACCACCTGCCAAGGGTGGGCAGCACCCATGGGTGCCCTGCGTCCAGCCCGCCCGGGAGACACTGAGGGGACCCGAGAGGGGGTCCTGCAACTGGACTCGAGCAAAACCACCCTTTGCCAAGGCCACAGAGCCGCAGGGCTGCAGCAGCCGGGTGGCTCTGGGGACGGGGCAGGGAGCATGGGGTGGCACAGCATGGGGCCACCGGCTCCGGGCAGCAGCGAGGCGAAGACGCCAGGAGGATCCAGGTGCCACAGCATCTGTTATTTATTACAGAGAACTTTCCTTCCTTTTTTGGTTTGTCTGGGGGGTTTTTTGTTTCTGAGAGGTGAGCCCAATTCATCCTGACAGGTTCACAGCACATTTTTGCCCGGCGGCTGCTTACAGAGACACGCCAGCGAGCAAGACGGTGCGGGAGAAAGGCACCCTGTGCCTGTGCCAGGGGGGCTGGTGGGCACCGGAGCGGGCTCAGCACATTGCCCCCAGCCCCGTGCCGCCTCGGGGCCACACGTGAGCCCGGCTGGCCACGGGGCCGAGACGTCTGGGCTTCCCCACGGGTGCTCAGCACCAGCCCTGCTCTCTGAGGATGCTCTCCCGGCACAGACACAGCAGCAACTCGCTCTGAGCGCGCGTGAGGACGGGTGTCAAACCAACCCCCGCAGCAGAGATGCCAAGTTTAAAAAAACCAAAAAAAAATCAGAGGAAAGCAGAAAAATCAGAGGAAAGCAGCCAGCCCTCTGCCAAACCAGCAATTTTCAGCTGGATTTCCAGAAACACTTCAGCTTTTCAAACCAAGAGAGGAGAGAAAATAAAACCCCTTCTCTTCCACAAGCATAGAAAGCATTCACGAGATGAGGTGCAAAATTCCTCTTTGACTTCAAAGGTATCTCTCTTGGCTGGTTACCCCCAAATCCTGGCACAAGCCGCTGGAAAGCCGTCGGGCAGCGCGGCTCAGCACCGCTTCGCTGCCGGATGATGCCATCCCGCCGGCCGGGGCGCGGGCTGCTGCGCCGGGGAGCCCCAGGGTGTCACAGGGATGCTGAAAATGTGGTGCTCGCCTGTTTGGAAGCAGGGAGGAGGAGGAGGGACGGAGGGGAGGAAAGGGAGAATGAAGTTTATGCTGCGGCAAATGGAGCTTGTGTGGTTGGTGACAGCATCCCGCTTCTGCTGGGGGGGGCTTTTCTCCCTCTGCTCGGTGTGTGGAGACAAGGAGAGCTGGCAGTGCCATCCCCCTGGCCAGCATCAGCAGGATGCGGCCGAGCCCCCAGCGTGGACAGGCAAGACCCTCGGTCCAGCCTAGGCTTTGCTGGGACAGTTCAGAGCAAACAATTCCCTCCCAAAACACTGGTTTAGAGGCAGTTTTGGGGGTTATTTCTTGTGCTGTTAATGAAACTGCTGCAAGCAAGGGCTGGGGCCAGGCTGGGCCACTCCCCTGCCTGCAGGCCTGGGGGTCCCCAGCCCCTCTGCTCCTGCCCCAGCAGGGAGGGTCCCAGGCGGGACATCTCCCTGCCTGCCACCCTGCTGGGGACCCCCCAGCCAGGGCAGTGCCAGGCAGGGGCACCCACCCCCAGCTCCCAGGGTCCCCTGCCCCCTCCAGCCACCCCAGCCCTGGGGAAGCCCCCCACCACGCCGCGGGTCCCAGGGGGAGCAGCACAGCCCCGCGAGCCCCAGCCTAGCGTGGACGCAGGCACTGGCCTTCTACAAAAAAACCCAGACTTTGGATAGAGCTTTCTGGAGCTGTACCGGGTCTCCGCACCCTCGACACAGCCAGGACGAGATGTTTAGCTGGTTGGAAGAGCTTAGGCACGTTTTCATCAGCTGGGGAAAGCAGCAGGTTTTTTTGTATGCACTATATATTAACTTAATGTATGTTACAATCCACCCCGTAATGGAAAAATACCGTGGCTGCCACGACCGGTAACGCTTCCAAAAGCACTTGACTCCCAAGCCATCCAGGTGCTTTTGACAGTGTTACCCTGGGTTGCTATAGGAACCCTCACAGTTTCCCCATCTGACTTCTCCATTAACGCTGGGATTTATATTTAATTTGTTTTCCTTTTCCTCGGCGAGAGGAGGCGAGCAGCAGGCGCCTGGGAGCGGGAGGAGCTGCTGCTCAGTGGGCTTCTCCTGGCCATGCCAAAACCAGCACCAGGGCCCAGGGCTGGTTCTGCCGAGATGCCACCGCGCAGCGGTGCCGGCAGAGCCTCAGCTGGTGCAGGCAGGGACGGGCACAGCCCCGCTGCGCTGCCAGGAACCATCCAGGAGGCAGCTGATGCCCAGGGCGGCTTTATTACGGGTCTCTCCCACGTTCCCAGGCTGGCATGGCAGTCTGTCCCCCCTCGCCTTCCCGCAGGCAGAGGGGCCGAGGGGCTCACGGGCACAGCATCCCACGCAGCTCCTGGGGCGAGGTGACGGGCAGGGAGCAGGCGAAGTTGCTGCAGACGTAGGCGGTGGCTTTCCCATCCTTCCTCTCCAGGGACGCAAGGAAAGGCAACTGGCGGTAGAGGAACCCAGCGCTGTCTCCGTCTGCCAGCATCAGCGCCTGCCGGGGAAGGAGCCGTGAGAGCGCAGGCAGTGCCAGCTGGTCCTCCCCTGCCCGCAGACATGCCAAGCGCTGGCAGCATCCCCAGCGAGGGGACGGGACAGGGAACCGAGGGGACTCGTGCCACGGTCCCGTGACAGCCACCTCCCCGCCATGCCTGTGCCACAGCGAGCCCACGGCCCGCACCATCCCCAGCAGCTTTGCCTCCCTTTTCCCCCCCCAGACACCCGGCAGCCGGGGATGAAGCCCAGGGATCGGCACACACTGGCCCGGAGGGGGGCTGCCCAAGCCGGGGGGCTCCCTGGGGTCACCCACCCAGCCCAGGGACAGCCCCAGCCCCAGCATCGCCCCGTCCCACCCTGCAGCCCAGCTCCCCCTGCACACCGGGGGGGCTGGGGGGGGGTCTCCTGGCTGACAGCAGCACCAGCCAGGGGTGATGACGGGGCTGCCGTGATAATCAGCTTTTCCAAAAGGGAAAATGTTTGTCAAAGCCTCAGGGCCTGCGGGCTGATCAGGGGAAGGGCCAGGAGCTGGCAGGGAGCCTGCTGCGGGCACAGCTGCGAAGGGTGAGCTCAGCGCAGACCCTTCCCGAGCCCGAGGCACGGCAGCAGCCCCCCAGCAGCCCCCCAGCGCCGGAGCACACGGCTGTGCCCTGCCCGTGCCCGGCCCCACACGCGTGCCCGCTGAGCACTGACACGCTCGCCACACGTTCGCGCCGCTCGTGCTGCCAACACCGAGCGATGCCGCCCCGGCTCCCACCGCCGGCACCCACACCTCGGCACTGCTCGCCCCGCGTCCCCTGCCACCGGCCGCGGGGCCGGGAGCGAAGCCAGCACCCTCACCCAGAATGGGTGGCCACACGGCCCCCCCCGCGCCTGGCAGCCCCTGTGTCCCCGGGGGTCACCGTGCCCCCAGGCCCTCGCCCTGGATAACGGCGGCTGCAGCCCCCCCCTCCCGTCCCGATCGCCCCACATCTCCCCCTCGGCCCCTGCCTTGACCCAGCTCCGGCTCAGCCCGTTTCCCTGCCTGCCTCCTGCTCTCCCCCCCGACCTCCTCCCCCCTCGCCTTTGTCTGGAATTAATTCCAGGAGTGATTAATTACCAATTCATGTCCGATCTGAAATTCATTATTCATTTTTCTCACAGGCTCCCTAAGGTCCTCTTGCGGGGCCGGGATGAAGGCGAGCGGCAGGCTCGCGCTCCGCAGCCGAGGAGATAATGGGATCCTTCATAATTACCCTAAAGACCATTAACAGGGCAGGGATCTACACCAGGAGCCAAGATCCAGCCCTGGAGCAGGGATCCAACCCTCTCCGCTCCCGGCCCCGGGACCCCCAGGGGAGCAGCCACCGGCATCGCCCCCCGAGCACCCGCATCCCCGCGGCTGCTGCCTGCGGCAAGGGGCTGCTCCGGGCACGGGGTCCATTTAAACCTGCGACCTCAACGCTGATCTCGTTACAGCAAGGATTTCAATGTGAGATTTATAAGGAATTAATTACTGGGACGACCTAATTAATTGTGTTCCTGCAGACAAGCCTAGCCCCCAGCACCCCGCCGGCACCTGGGGAGCGGAGGCGGCAGGGGACACGGCGGTGACATTTGCCCAACTCCTTGGCAAAGCTTTGACTCCCAAAGCTGCCACGTCCCCGGCGTGGGTGATCCGGGGCTGCTCCGCCTCGGGCTGGGGACGGAGAGGTGGGGGGCAGCTGGAAGGGGCTGCAGGAGGGTGGGAAAAGGAGCACCCACATCCCCCTTCTCCGTGCGATGCAGCAGAGAGAGGGACGGCTGTCGGGCGGCGGGCGGCTCCCGAAGGCAGCGCGACCCTCGGGGCAGTGGGATTCTCCTCCCTCCTCTCCTGATCCGTCCCACCACCACAACACGAGGCACACAGAAGGGACCCCCACCCTGCCTGCTCCAGCCTCCAGCCACAGCCCCCCCATGCACCCCTCCACACGCAGCCCAGGCTCTGCTGTCCTCGGCAGCTCCCGAGCACCCCGTAGCTTCGCTCCCCAACGGAAATATCCATCCTGAGCACTCAGTCCTCCTCTTCCTCATGCTCTGAGGAAGGCAACAGCCTCCGGGAGACAGACCTGCCCCTGGGGAGCAAGCGTCCCCAGCAGCCAGGCCAAGCTGCACGGGAGGAGGGGGAATGGCTGCGCTATTTGCTCTGCTCAAGACCCCAAAGCTGCTGGCTGTGTCCCCCCCTGCCCCGGAGCCTGCACGGACTCAGGGGACCGACAGCTGAACCAGCTGCAGGGAAAGGGAGGGGGTTATTGGGAGCAGCGCTGGGCTCCCCGCTGCCACCACGTCCCTTCCCGTCCCCGCAAACTGGACCCCCCCCCTGCAGTCCTTCAAGGGGAGAGAGGAAGAGCGCAGGAGCACGCAGCACGCGGATCAACGCTGCCAAGGGCACTGCTGGACAGGAGATGGTGGAAGAAGGATGGGAAGCCATGTCCCTGACCCACGCTCCCGGGCAGAAGCTGTGACCGTCCTCCAACACGGGTGTCAAAGACCGCTGGGCACGCAGGCAGAGGGTCAGGGACAAAAGGCTGAGCTAATGCGAGGACAGAGCAGGGAACCCCGCGCTGATGGCTCAGCCCTCCCAGCTCAGCCCAGCCCGGGTTACAGAGGGAAACTGGTGCTTTGGCCCCGGTGCCAGCTCCCCACGCGCTGCGGCAAAACACGCCAGTCCCTGGCACCAGGACCCCGACAGACGGGGGTGAGCCTGGTCCGGAGGCTGAAACGCTGCAGCCCCTCGCCTGCAGCCCAGCCCTGCTCCCCTCGCCCGACCACCCTGCCGAGGCGTGAGCCGTCCGTCCCCGGTGCAGGGACGCTGCCGGCCGAACGCGACGGGTGCCAGCTGCCACGCTGCCTTCCCTGCCAGCTCCGCGGCACCCACGGCCGGAGCGGGG
>Ga0065711_1051280_pt1 | contig 10439 bp, 10 predicted proteins | sample Hoacrofraction12_FD_59098 | JGI IMG/M metagenome (GOLD analysis project Ga0065711, IMG submission 59098) | Hoatzin crop microbial communities from Cojedes, Venezuela - Epithelial fraction 12 v2 (version 2) | ecosystem: Host-associated > Birds > Digestive system > Esophagus > Crop | place...
AACACCCGCCTGGACAAGGTCCTGTGCAGCCTGCTGTAGGTGACCCTGCTTCGGCAGGAGGCTTGGACTAGTTGACCCACAGAGGTCCCTTCCAACCCCTACCATTCTGTGATTTGCCTATAACAAAAGTATTCTAAATTTTAAAACTGAAGTGTAAAACGCAGCTTGCACAGGAGACAGACTAAACTATGGACACGTTATACAAACGCTTCCCCATTTCCTCTGCAGTTTCCATCACCCTCACGCACGGTAGAAAACAAAACTCAGAGTCAAAGATGATATACCACTGATACGCCTAAAATCTCTCTTTCTCTTCTTTAATTCTAACCCCTTCATAGCAGGGACAGGATAGGCTCATTCTCCAGTAAGTGCATGCATATTCTACAGAACATGGAATGACACCTTGTTGCCTGGCACTAAAAGATAAATAAATGCATTTCAGCAAATATCATCTCATCCTAAGGGGCTAAGTGATTGAGGATTTGTTCAAGAAGAGGAAGTTTTTCATCCTAAGTAATTGCTTCTTACATGTGCATCACAAAAGACCTTTTGAGGTGGGTAGAAATATTGTAACAGGAAATGGAAGTGGTGACGGAATACAACAGCAGCTCAGTTATTAAGATTTATTGTATCTGCTGTGTTAATCATGAACTGCTCAAAGCTTACGCGAATTGTACCTCCACCTCTTACATATTGCTGCCTTACGCTAGATACTGTGCTGGAAACCAGAACGTTATTCTAGTAAATGACTTCAGACTAGACAAAGTTCAGCTCTTAGATCCGATATGTTAAATCGGGATCTAAGGTTCACTGAAAAGGCACGCACATAAGAGATACTTCTTACAATAGCATTATGTAAATTTAGCAGTTTCTCTGCCAGAATGAAGTAGGAATTTGACATAAAGTCAGTAATTACAATTAACAGTTTAAAAAATGAACTTACAGCCTCCTTCTGAAACACCCACATACATTTGTCACAAATTATTAGTTCTATTTTTCCTGCACATTGTATTTCTTCAGTAAAATTAATGCCCCCACTTAACCTTTAGGTTTCCTTCTCCTGTTAGGAATTCTGAGTAGCCGGCATCAGTAGCTAGCAGTCCTACAAACTGCATTGTGGGCCGTTGCTGAATAAACGCTTCTACAGCTTTATCCGTAACGTGTTTTCTTCCAGAGATGTCCAAAGACACGAGGTTAGGCAAGATATCTTTCTGTTCTAGTAAACGAAGTGCTATATCTGATGTGAACTGTTTGTCATCTGAAATATCAAGGTGATTCAGGTATTTCAGTTCTCTTATAACATCCAGAATCTGGGTTGTGGTCATTTTCAAGCATTTCAGGTGGTGCATGGTCAAAGATTTGAGTCGGTCTTTGCAGGTGAGGAGTGCTGTTATGTCAGTGACAGAGGTGTTCGATATATCCAGACTTTCTAATCTAGGAAGTGAAGCAACATCTGCCAAGTCCTCGTTGTAGAACAGAACATTGGTAATACTCAATGCACGAAGCCCAGACAACTGACTGAAGCACCTCTCGTATGGGTCTTCCAAAGAGAGAGTCAGTGAGTTCAGCACAAGGCACTGCAGATTTTGTTGGATCCATTTGTTACTGCCAAGTCCACTTATAATGTCTGTGATTGTTATGTCTGCATTCACCCCAGTAGCATCAAGTTCTACCAGCTTGTGATGGCAGAATGCTTTCCGGAAAGCCACAGCAGAGATTTTCGCTTTCCGGATACAAGCTCGTTTCAAACGCATCTGGTTGCCTCGGAAGATGCCCACAGTTCCATCATTCAGAAGCCCTGTTGGAAAACAGCATTAGTGTCTGGCTTCAGTGTTTTTTAAGGACCCAAAGGGTACAAAGTGCTAACAAAGAAAATGAATTGCAAAACAGTTTGCCTTGGATCATTATGCCACTGATCCCAACATTTTATATTTGAGATTCCACTTTTAAGATTGCAATCTCACTTTTGGAAAATTCCAGGTTTAAGAATAGGACAGGTAAAATAAGACGCAGTATATACACATTACCCATTTGGTTTAGAACGTGGAACATGCAATAAATAAAACATGGATATGATTCAAAAACATTCAGACTGCTGCCTGCATTTTCTGAATTATCTCACTGAACTGGTTAGAAGTGTGCTAAAAACAAAATTTCTGGAAGTTATTCTTTCCTGGTCACAGTTCCATTAACCTCAAGATAGTACCAGCATCAATGACCAGTTCTCATCTTGATTTAACTCCATTGAATAATTTAGCATTTGACTGAATCCCTAAGTAGGATCGATACACTAAATTAAGCTAATTAAGTTCTTCTCTATATCCCTCATGAAGCAGGTAGGAGTGTTGCTCAGAAACAAGCCAAATGTGAGAAAGAAACCTAAGAAGTAATTCAAAGGGGAGAAAGAGGAGGACAAGGAAAGGGTGGGAAGGACAGAAAGGCAGCAATGAAAAAATAAAATGCAACAATCTTATTTGAGATTATTATCTTTTTGCTCTGTAGTAAGAAGACTGCTTAAGTAGGCTTTTCTTGCAGCATACTGGCAACATCCTACCTGAAATAATACATTTAGTTCATGCACAGGATTATCCAAAATGCATTGAAAACACCAAGATTTCTTATTCGTATCTCATCAACAGAAGGATTACTGCTTTGTAGAAAGCCATATGAGTAGGGTATGGAAAGCACGCACACAAAAGGAGTAGGAAGAACACATCCTTCTAGTTTCACTCTAGAGGGTTATAAATGTCACACTCCTGGCTTTTATCTCCTATATTCAAACATACTGAACATAGAAAAGAAACTGAAAATGCAATATGTTTGAATAAAAACATCATTCCCACTACAGTCTGGATTTAAGTCATGAGCTAGTAAGTGCCTCTATGACAAAGTCAAATTAATATTAAGATTTGCAGACCTTTCTAAAGGGCAAATGGTTTATGCATTTCTGACCAAGTAGAATCATAGAATGGAAGGGACCTTATAGATCACCCAGTTCCAACCCCCTGCCATGGGCAGGGACCCCTTGCACTAGACCAGGGTGCTCAAAGCCCCGTCCAACCTGGCCTTGCACACTGCCGGGGAGGGGGCAGCCACAGCTTCTCTGGGCAACCTGTGCCAGGGCCTCACCACCCTCACAGTGAAGAATTTCTTCTTTAAACCTAATCTAAATCTGCCCTCTTTCAGTTTAACGCCATCACCCCTTGTCCTATCACTCCATGTCCTTGTAAGAAGTCCCTCTCCAGCTGTCTTGTAGGCCCCTTCAGGCACTGAAAGGCTGCTCTAAGGTCTTCCCAGAGACTTCTCTTCTCTGGGCTGAACAGCTCCAGCCCTCTAAGCCTTTCCTCACAGCGGAGGTGTTCCTCACACCCCAAGTAGCCAGGACATTCCTCTTTTGCACAGAAAGCAAAAACATGGGGTGACACAATTGGTTCCCATCAGAAAAATTAAATGAGATAAATAATTATAATTTGGTTAAAGCATTAATAAATTACTTCTTAATATTTGCTCATCTTTTCATGTGTAGGATCAAGTTAGTCTCTCTCACTGGCCTACCTTAACCACACCCTGTTTACCTGGTGTGCACTTTTGTGACATCCTGCCCTCAACACAGTGTTTCAGATGTTTCGATATCTGGAACTGCCTTCATCACTACTGGCATTGGTAATTACTTTTTGGTAATTCAGTTTCCTTGAACCCAATTTATTTGGACTACTTCAAATAATTACCTATGAGAAAGTAATGTGTTTGAAGATGAAAAGGTTTTCTGCATTTGCCTTTTTTTTTTTTTAGGACTATTCCTTCCATTATGTCTAACCAGAACAACTTGAGAAAACTATAACACCAATATTTGCACAATAAGACCCAATCAAATCTATAGGGTACTTGGTCTGTTTAAAGTAATTTGTCTAGTGTCATGTATCATCTCTTAAAAAAGTCTCCAGGATCTCCAAGAATGGGTCTCCCCCCTCTTCTCTAGGGTAATCCACACCAAGAAGCTTTTATTGACACATTTTCTTATGTCATGCTTAAAGCAAGGAAAGGAGAGGGCAGCCCTCTCCTCAGAGATGTGCTGACAGAGAACACGATAGGCCAGTACCTAAAATGCAAGAACACCACAATGTGGTTTTCACAGATGTTGATACAGCTCTTGAAATTGTCTGCTTTTGAGCAAATAATTCCACTTCAACAAAAGTACCAAAAAAAGATATGAGAAACTATTTTAATGAAAATCATGAGATTATTTCCTAGTTTAATCACAAGGACACACGGTAAAGAAAATTCAGTTAATTGCTCTGCGGGAGATACTGAACTATTTGAGTTCTAGAAGCGGCAGAATCAATTTTTTTTTTTTTTAAAGTGATTGAAAGAAGATCTATTAAAGAATATTCAATTAAAGGAACATTAAAATTAAAATCATAAACCCAAGACAACAGACTTGCTATTCAGAACTATCTATACACCAATGCAACATTCAGCTGAAGCAGTGGAAAAGCCAGAATAACAGAAAATGTCTATTCAGAGAGTAAGGAACACAGTTTTAACAGCTGCAACATCAGATTCTACCAGAAAATACACCAGAACTGCAGGGTCACATTCCAGTAAAATATTTTCACTGATGACCCATAAATAATTGTTTTTACCATGAAACGCCATCGTCTGCAGCAATCGATCAGCCACTTCTTGAGGAAACATTCCTGGCTCCTGCAAGCATAGCGTTCCATCTTGCCTTTCTGTGCAAAACTTCTCTAGGTTGGCAGTCAGGAAATTCAAACAGATATCAAGTAAAGAGTAAGGCGAAGCTTCTTCCTGTCATACACAAAACACAATGAAACAAAGGAGATTTAGTCAAATCATTCTCTCTGTCCATGAATCTCCCATTCCTCCACAATGTTGGGTTTAGGCAAATCATTTTTTTTGTTAGTCTAATCCTCACCGGAACAGGCAAATACTACAAGAGGAGACATCCCCCTTAGCGCCACGCAAACGTGTAAGTCAGGTCATACAATAAACAACTGGCCAAACCGATGGGCTGCCTCCTCCCGCAGTCACTCCCAGAGCCCCATCCAGGCTGGTCTGCTGTGCTGGAGCCCGGCTTGCGTCCACAGAGAAAGAAAAGTAATTGCTGATAAGATTATTTGAATTTATGAAGTCTACTGGGAATTAATCAATCAAGACAGACTGAAAGAAGATTTAAATAAAATTTTATTTCTTGATTTAAACTATTTATTTTAATCTTTCATTTTGGTCAACCCACATTTGAAATCTGCTACCAACCTACATGAGAAATCTCTCTAATTTCACATATTGTTAGGAGCAATTTCTGATACTGAAAAGGGCAGCTAGAGCTTCAGATCAAAAAAGGAAACTCAAAGAGAACTGTTATATTGCTGCACAAAATTTGGAATTAAAGTAACAACTATTACAGCATTCCTTCCAATTATAGATACCAATTTCCTCTTTTTTATGCTAAGCACCTCAAAATCATCTATAGTAGAAACCTGGGTACAAAGGACAAGGCAGAATATAAACTTGAACTTTTCCTTCAGAGTTTGAGATTGTACATTGATACATGAAAATCTCAAAGGTTTTTTTATTCAACGTCTAATAATAGCCTACTGTTTTCAGTCACACAGATTAATCAACATAAAGAATGACTCGCAGCACTGTGAATCATCCCCAGCACTACACAAAAGAAGGCCGAGTGACTGGTACATACTCCCCCAGACAATTTTGAAAATAACAGCATCAACTGTTGCCAGATCTCATCTGTAGGAAAAATTGTAGCTTGCCTTTTATATTGAAAGTTCTGGATAATTTCACCTTCCTTTACTAGCTCATTTAACTTCTCTTCTGTTGCTTCATTTGCCTAACGTGCTCATCGCAGAAGTACAGAAATATATAAAAGGTTATATAGAAGAAATATAAAGAAAGTGACAGAAATATGTCTTCAAAATCAGGTGTACATATTTGAAGACTGGGAGGCACCACATTAGGGCAACGATGGAATGGAGCTTATCTCTAATGAATCACATATTGACAACAATGAAAGACTGCAGTTTAATAGCTCCTGAAGACTTAACTACAGGCTTGGGAACCAGAAACTCCACATTATTCAAATACAAGCTCTTCCTGCAGCTTTTGACACACAGCTTCCAACTCTTTTGACTCGATTTTGCCAAGTGCTTTTTTTTTTTAAAAAAAAAAAAAAAGCTTGATTATTACATTTTATTGTTGAAGAAACAGGAGTTGTTTTGTGACATGACTTGCTCTCCTTAACACAAAACAGCAATTTTGGCTGCCTTCAATCTTAAACTGATACAAAAAGGAAGGACGGAATCTGGAACTGTTAATGTCTTTTGTTTCTTTATAATGCACAACAATGTCTGAAATACTTCTAAAGACAGAAAACAACTCCTTATTTTAAAATAGTACATTTTTTGAAGAGGAAAACTCGCTTTGTAACCAGGAATTACTACACACACCCAGGACTTACATGACAGCTGCCAGTTCAAACAAAAATCAGAATCCTTACTCAAAGGCATATGAAAATTATTCCCACTGAAACAAAGACATCCTCATCTCCCATTAGATCTTGTGCTTCTAATTTGATGCTTAAATACGACAAAACAGAATACTGGCTCTCTTCACTCCTTCTGGCACTGTTCCACAATTCCTGCCAGAAAAGCTAAAACACTTTTACATATCAGCGAGCAAACTCCAATGAGAATTTTTAGTCTTGCAGATAGGCTGCTAGCATATGACTCAGAAAACTATTTTTTCAACCAGTACCTCTAACTGGCCAATCTACGATTTGGAGATACTGTTTTTATTTTCATATAAAGCAATCCCTTTAGAAGTCCCTACAATAAAAGAACAAAATCTGCAACGGTGATCAACTACATTCGCAACAGCACAGTATCATTTTTATTAACTCCACTTACACCAGCTGTAGGAGACATCTGTAACTTCAATTTGTTGCCAAAAGGCTGAAGAAACACACCTAACAAAGGTTCCCGAGGTCACCTGGGCAGATAGGCAAAACATTTTTATCTATATCTAACAAAGTCCCTTGACAAGCATCATAAAAACGATTTCCTAGACTGCCTGCTACTGAAATAGAACAGCCTGAATGCAGCCTGTAAACCTTTCATGTGAGCCAGCAGCATTCCTTTTCTCAACTTCTCTTTACTTAAGGGAGAATATTGCCTAGTTAAAGACCTCATAGTAAAAGTCTTCAGTTGATTTAACCTCTTGCAAGGTTAGGATTTAAGTGGTTCCTTTCTATGGCTACGCTTTTGAATGTCAACTTGAAAAACCTTGCATTTCTTATCAGCTCATTTCACTTTCTGGTTCTAATACTCTAATGAGATGCTGTAAATGTGTGTCAACCATAGGGCAGGATGTTTTTTATTATTTAATAAAGATCATCCAGCAATATTTGAGTAGAACTTTTATTATGCATATTTGACTTTTTTATAGCCGACTTAATTATCTGATACTTCCATGCAACCTCACAGTTTCTTTCATTCTACTAAATTAATTCAGTGGCCAGAAAAGACATATAAAAATAAAATTCTCAAAACACAGAATTCTGCATTACATGATGCAAGTCTGGGCATCTTCTTTAGCTAAAACACATATTATAAGAGTAACGCGACACATGTAAAACTAATGATCTTATGGAATAGCACATAAAGAAGAATAATTGCATTTAGGTGGGCTTTTTAAGGATTACTTAAATTAATTCTTTTAAAAATATAACTTTGTAAGTGCTTCATATCACCAAGGCAAGCAAAAAAATACAAAGTGTCCAGGAGGGATAAACAGCATGGCTACTGGCATAGGACAGTAATCCAATACACTAGTGGACTGAAATGCAACACCGACTTCAGCATGATGTTACCCAGTTCAGTTTACAGCTCACACATCAGTGCAGCTGGAAAGGTTCTCACAAAGAACACTCTCCTCCACCGTTTCTTTAAAAACTCCTTGAATCAACTTTAAATATTGCTACAATATATTTAACCTCTATTTCAAAATGCAGTTCAAACGAAAAAAAAGAGCTTAAGGAGACATACTAAAGTACCTGGAACAAGTCAGAGAATCTTAAAACCAACATTATGCCTAGATTAACTGGCTGAGCGCGAGTATCAAAACAAAATCCTGTTCCTTTGGCAAAGCACCACCATGCAACCACCTGCTTACACAACAGTAACTAAGAGAGAGACAGGTTTAACTTCTGTTTTCCATCAGTAACTGCAATCTAAATTTGCACAAAAAGTAAATTCCACTGCCATGTGGCCTTTTTCACCAGAGGTATTGTGATCCTACCAACTTGAGCCTGAAAGATACAGTTCCTTCTGGCTTAGTGTCTCAGACTCATTAAAAATCACACCTTTTTTTTCCATAGGTAGTTTTGGGGGTTTTTTCCCCCCACCCTCAATAAACCAATATAAAACACTGGAAGACAAATACCAATTTCAGCTCTAACAGAATCAATTCTGTGAGGTACTCCCCAATTTTTATACCCGATCGCAGACCGAGTAAGACAAAACGCAAATGTGTAAGGTCTCTGTATGCTGGGCCTGTCTGCTGTTTTCTATCCGAAGTCTCAAAGAAGCAGATGGGGTACAGGATAAGGGACTTTTCAAACTGAGGCACTTAGTTCTCTCAAAAAGTTAGCTAACTTAGAGCCTTAGTCTTTGGTGTTGGACCTACCATGTTGCTGACTGCTTTCCACCTCTCCACAGCCCCCAAACTTTACTTACTTTCTTAAAAAGAACATTCCTAAAGCGGTCAAGAAATAGCAACTCAAGTAAGGGTCACCAAAATTCTTCCGAGCACCAATAAAGGAAAGGCAGTGAAAAATAAACAGTTTCATGATTTATGTTACAAAGAAAGCTTTATGATTATCCTACTCAAATGGAAAGAAACAAATGTAGGCAATTTATTAACCAGACTCAAGGAAGGATTGTGCAAAAACTCAAATTTAACATTAACTCTTCTGGCACAAGCAGCGGGAACACACTGATTAAAGTTGCTAGTGATACAAAGCTGGCAGAGATCACGAGAGGTCTAAAATTAAATAGTGCCACATTAAAACTACATAGTAAGGCCACGTATTTCAAGATTAATATCAAGAACTTCAGGCATGAGTTCATCAGTTAGAAATTATGGGAGAGAAGAACCGGAATGGTTTGCTTAACCAAAAGAAAATAACGTGAGGCAGCCAAATGAGGTATCAGGAGAAGCATCAAGTAAAAATAAGGAAGTATTATGTCATTTCCAAGACACTTGGAGATCTCACGGGGTTATTTACATTAAGAGATATCTGCACCATTTCAGTTTGAACCAAACAGCTACCAGAATCCTCTGGGGAGAAGCAGCATGTTGGGAGTAGGAAACAAAACCAGCTTTCCTTAGCCTAGCAGATCTAAAGGTGAGAGATATGAGTGCTGCCTATAAATACAGCAGTGAATAAAAACTGCAGAAGGAAAAAAGCTATTAAGGTGCAGCACAGCACCAGCACAGCAACAAAGGCGCACAGAAAGGCCACGAATTAGAGTTGTTACCATAAATTTAGGTGTCAGTACATAGCTCCAAAACATCAAACAATGAAGCTCTACCCTGGTCCGCTGAACTGAACAGCAAATGCAAAAGGTGCCTACTTTTAAAACAAAGGCAAAAAACTTTATTAGAAGATTAAATGAAATGAGGCTTTTAATAACAAGGGATGAGAGCGGATAAGCCAAGGAGTCCGTGCTAGTCGTTTAGCAGCAAATCTGCACACTCATCTCTCGGAGGAGCGACCACAACAGCACCCGTGTGCTCTGCCCCGGGGCCTGCCTGCCCCAGGGGACGGCCGACCCTCCTCGGCCCGCTCCCCGCTGCCGGAGCTCCCCGCGGCGCGGTGCGCCCAGCCCCGCGTACCGTGCCTGCCCTGGCTCGGCTTCTCCCAGGCAGCGCCCGGACAAAGCGAGCCCCACTGGGACAAGCGCTGCCGGAGGGCCGGACCGCACCGGGACCGGGGCCATCAGGGGCTGGGGGTGGCAGAGACTCGGCTGTCCCGTCCCGCCCTTCGTCCTCGGCCCCACGAGGTGCTGCGGGAGGCGCCGGGCAGCGAGGCCGGGCCGGCCATCACGCTGGCGGCGCTGAGGCGATAACGGGGCGCGCCAGGCAAGGCTGCCGCTGCCCCCCCACCCCACCGGCACGGCGCCGGGCTTGGAGCTCCCCTCCGCCGGGGCTCGCTCGCCCCTTTTATATAGCGGGGAGGGCTGCCGGCCCGGGGGGACGCGCCTGTCCCCGCCACTGCCCCTCGCTGCCACCATTGGCCTCACCTGCCCGGCCGCGCAGACCCCCCGCCCTCGCCTCCCCCACACAGCCTGAGGGAGCGGAGCTGGCGGTGCCGCCATAACGGCCCCTGCCCCCGGGGCAAC
>Ga0065711_1051302_pt1 | contig 10439 bp, 10 predicted proteins | sample Hoacrofraction12_FD_59098 | JGI IMG/M metagenome (GOLD analysis project Ga0065711, IMG submission 59098) | Hoatzin crop microbial communities from Cojedes, Venezuela - Epithelial fraction 12 v2 (version 2) | ecosystem: Host-associated > Birds > Digestive system > Esophagus > Crop | place...
TCCTTCTCTGGAGATATTCAAGACCCGCCTGGACAAGGTCCTGTGCAGCCTGCTGTAGGTGACCTTGCTTTGGCAGGGGGGTTGGACTAGATGACCCACAGAGGTCCCTTCCAGCCCCTAACATTCTGTGATTCATTCTGTGATTCTGTGATTCTGTGATTCTGTGATTCTGTGAAGGACTGGTGCTGGAGCAAGGGCCAGGAAGGGACAGCGTGGTTTGGGGGCTGACAGAGATAGAAGGGGCTGCAGGGATGGGCCAGGAAGCCCAGGGAGGGAGACTGGAGGATGCAGTGGTGGTGTGGGATGTTATGGGCGAGAAAGTTTGGTAGGTTGGTGGTGGTTTGAGAAGTGTGAGTGGTGGAAGGGGTTCCATGTGCCCCGTTGTGTTAAACAACAAGGTCTGTCACAGAATCATCCAGGCCAAAGACCTGGAGAATAAAAATTCCCAGCCTCAGGTCCAGCTGCAGGCTGGTTTCAATGCATGCCATGTGCTGACCGCACAGCAAGGGCAGTGGTGGGGCTGCCAACGCCATGGGGACCAAGCTCCATGCGTAAGGACGGTGCAGCACAAGGCTGACCTCTGCATCACCTCCTGGCACCAATCCCTCATCCTTTGGCTAGTTTCTGGACCTGGTCCACTGTTTGTGTGTCCTGCAGGAGCTGGCAGGCTTTGAAACTGCAGCTTCCTCACTTGGATGGCTGATGAGATGATGAGGATGGCAACTGTGCCGCAAGGAGGGATTTAACGCACCCTCCCAGTACCTCCCAGTGCTGCGTTAGTCACAAAGGTCACATCTATTAACAGACAGAGCTGTAGTGTGTGGCAAGCTGGTCACATGTTACCAGCTTCTTGTTTCCACCCAGTAATTTGTGCTAAAAGGGAAGTAATCTTCTGTCAAACAATTTCTCTGGGACCCAGAGGTCTCAAGGCAGAGGAGAATGCTGCTTCCACCTGGTGGTTAACAGAAATAGGGACTGGAGAGGTAAAACTGTTGAAAGACTTTGTCTATGTAAACTGTTTAATATATAAACTATTTTTTATTAAATTCCCCAAGGGGGCACAAGAACAAGAAGTGAAGCAAGAAGCACTCAGAAACGCTTCTCCTACTGCCTTTGCATTTACAAGGAGAGCACACTGGCAGACCCTCTGCCCCATGTGAGCTTTCTAATGAGACCTCCTCAAATGACACATTTGGCATCTGCAGGCAAGCCAGAATTGCCTGAGTAGTAGAAAAGAAATGAGAAAACCCAGTTCCTGCTATGGAGCTCGTCCGTGGGGCAAAGGCTTGGGTTGCTGCTTGAGGAAGAGTTGGCAGCAGTCAGCACAGCTGCAGGAGGAGGTTCCCTCCCTGGTGCTGGTAAGACTGTTAGTGCTGCCATTTGGTAAATAAGATCAGAGAACTGAGCTGGCTGGAAAATAACCCTTCACCCCCTGTTTCAGCTGGGTGAGTTTTCAGCCAGATCAGTTCCCCAGGCCAGCTCATGGTGCAGCTGCATGTCAGCTTGTGATGGCACAACATGAAGACAGCACAAAATTAGGCTGAAGGCACAGATGGAGAGACTCTTTTCAAAGGAAAATGCTCATCCATCTACAGCCTGAATGAGACCTGAAGCTCCTCTTTCCTAACTGTTAACAAAAAGCTCTGTTAGGCAATATCCTCAGCAATCATGAGGCTTTGCACTAGGGTAGGTCTGCTTTTCTTCCAAACATCTGTCTTTGCATGCCGGCTTGCCCTCCCTGTGGAACACGTGCAAGTGGAGCAGATGTGATAAGGAAGGCAAACAGGAGGCCGGATACTGAAAACCTGGATGAGACCCATGACTGCAACCTCCTGCTGCCAAAACGCATCCTTGAATAGTGGGGATCAAGGTGTGGTCCCTGTGGAGATGCCCAGCTTTATAAAGTGGGTATCAGCATGATGCAGGGGAGCAAATGTGGTACAAAGATACACAGAGATGTCCAACTGCAGTGTCAGAGCCAAATTACTGCGAACTAGTTTTTCTTTTTTTTAATCTTGATAAGAAGAAATAACCTGAGTAGCTGAGTGCCAGTGGCATCAGGCTGAATAACAGGGCCAGGTGTGCTGAGTGGGGCAGATGTCTGTAAAGCTCTTCATGAGGATGCTGTGCATCCATCTGTGTCTGCTGTCCTAGGTACACTGGAAGAAAACTGAGAAATCTTATTAAATTGTGTGACAAATGACATTACTCTTCTTTGGGTCTGAGAGGCTGATTTCCTCCCAAGAAACATGTTTTACAGGAATCTTTCCCAGCCCTGGCTGAAGGACATTTTCCAGCAAGCCACTTCCTTTGTGCATTTCCCAGTGCACAGCTGACATGAACAGACATGGCATGTCACAGCCGGGAACGATTTCCAGCCTCGGTGCAGGTCAGCAGCTATGCCATGTCTGCAGAGCAATTTGGCACATTTTTAGTTTAACCCAGTAAATCAGATCAGCTTCTTAAAATGATTTTGTTTCCAGCACTCCAAGAAAAGCAGTCTACTTCAGCTGAAAGAATAAAAGACTCTTCTCTCAAAATACTGACCATAATGTGAGCATTTATTGAGAAACTGCATGTGGGAGTCGTAAACCAAACAAACCAAGATCAGTCCTACAGAAAAACACAACCACAGAACAGGAAAGGCTAATTTCAAGGTCATTACCCGAAATGATTGTTGTCTGTATGAGAGAGAATCGTGATATTTGGGAATGTCCACTGGAATGTGAAGCATTCTTCAGTTCTGGGAAGAAACATATTTATTTTGCTGATTGATGCAGTAGTCAGTGCTTTGAGTAACTAATGAATAGTGGTTCCTTCCATTTAAAAGGAACACTTGGAGGCCATATTTCTTAAACCCACATACTCTTAAGGAAAACTGAAACTATTGGTTTTGGGGGGGGTTTTGCACCTTGCCTTGGGGCCACGACTCTGTGACTTCGCACTACTGGATTATATTCCATCTGGAGTGAAGTACAGGCAATACTGCTTATTGCAGAGTGACTATTAAAAAGATTGAAAAAATAACTGTGCTGTGGGCAATACCTACAGAGTAGTTATTATTTAGGATCATGCAGACTCTGCAAAGGAATATCTTTAAATTCCAAATTTACTTGGATCCAATCAGGACTGAAATCATTCAGAAGTGGCATATAGATAACAAACACAGATAAATTGCAAATTCTGCCTGTACAGACTCACCTGTGCTGTGTCTCCTGACATCTGGGAGATATTTTTTGACCCTGAAACTCCTCACTTGCCTGCTTGCCTTTATGTCTTTAGGGCTTGATCTGCTGGAGTCACTGGAAGCTTCAATCCCGATTACAGCGGGGCATGTCTGGGCTCAGCCTGGGCATTGACGGAGTTGAAACTACACCTTTTCTTCTGCGTTCTTATCTACACCTTTGGACTGCAGTTTAACTGTGCCAGTTTCACCCCAGCCCCTGATTTCACCTCCTCATTCTCTGCGTGCTGCCACCTTTGCTCCCTTTGGGATCCCCCTCTTTACTTGAGTCCTATCTAATCTGTTCTTGCTCCAGGTAAGAACAGCTGTGCTGGTTTAGACCATCTAACCTGCCCATCTGCTCTGTGTCCAACAGTGGCTATAAGCAGACTCCTAGGAAAAATTAAGAACAGAAGTAACACATCGATCATTTCTTCCTTAATACTACCACAGCTTCCAGCTACTTTCAGCTGAAAGGATTTCCTGAACCTGCTGCAGTTTGTCTGTGGCATGGAACCCTCCAAATACATAGGAGAGCATGTAGGCTCCTTGCCACCACAGCGTGCTTTGGAAAGGACATCCTTGGCAGGTCCACTGCCTTTCTGCAAGGCAAAGTTTTTCCTTTTGTTTGCTTTGAACTTGGCTTCTAGCAGCTTTGTTAACTGGTCCCCGATTCTTGTCCTGGAGACACAATCAACACTGGATCCCTACCCATCCTTTCTGTGTTATTACTGAATTCATAGATTTCTGTGTACAGTTTTCCCCACCTCATCTCTTTTCCAGCTTGAGACAACCCACTGCCATGCACTGTTCCTGGTACAGAAATTGGGTCGCAGCTTTGCTTGTCCTGTTAGCCTGCTGTGAACCTTTTCCAGCTCTTCTCTGTCCTTTTTGAGGGGACAGAACTGCACAGAGTATTCAAGGTGGGTGAAAGATGGATTTATACAGCAGTGCGTCATGTTGGCTATTTTGTTGGCTTTTCCTTTCCTAGTAATCCTTAACATTTATTTTTTCTTTGACGGTTACTGAGCAGTGATTTGGTATTTTGAAGAAAATGTCTATAGTAGCTCTACCAAGGCCTCCTGAGTAGCAGTGGTGAGCACAGAGTCCATGTTTTATACATGAAGCTGGAGCTGCTTCTACCAAAATGCTTTCATTGCTTTACATCTGCCTAGACTGAATTTCATTTGTCATTGTATGGGCTGGTCACTCTATCTCATAAGTGATATAACTCCTTGAGTTCCTCACCATCCGCCTTCATATTTGCTACCAATAACTCTGTATTATTAAGCCTTGTTATTAAGGCTTGTCACCTCCCTGCTCACCTCCTCTTGCAGCTCTCTGTTCTGGCTTTCCTTTGCTGCTAACCTTTCTGCCCTTTCCTTGCTTTTCTCACTCCAAGAACTCACAATATCCTTCAGATTTGTTCACTTGGACCGGTCACTCTACACATTTGTCATCTGCAGCCCACACCATCCAGAAAAGCCATACTCTTTTTTCGTAGTTTCTGACAATACCAGCACTCTACTTTGCCAAATGGTTGTAATTGTGGCAAACGGAGTTGTACCAAACCTTTGGTGTCTGGAGGGAGGCCGTCCCTGCTGCAAATCTTGTTGTGAGAGACACTGGAGGGAGAAGGGACAGGATGGGATGCTTCTGCCAAGCAACTGAAGTAACACTTAGGAATTTTTGAAATTACTCATGATGTCATTTTTATTTTTTGAAGGCTTTAGAAAATAAAGTTGTGGTTTTGTTAACAGGAAAAAGAGGATTGATTATCCTTTTTTGACCCTAGTGGTTAGCCAAAGTTTGGATTGTTTCAGTTAATTCTTTCATGTCTGAGTTATTTCAAAACCTAGCTGTTTTTTTTCCAAAGAACAGGCACTGCCTTCTTTGCTTAACATCAGGAAACACTTTGTTTGCAGGTACAAGCTCTTTTCCAGCCAGTGGTTCATGCAGTTTGTACTACCAGGCAATACCTCGCAATGTGTTTTGCCAGCATAGCTCAGCTCCCTCAGCAGACTTGCATCATGTGCCTGCATTTTGGGTGGTGGCTCCTATTGTTCCGGGCAGTTGATTCTGTAAAAGATGCTAATTGATCCCTTTTGCTGAACAGGAATGAATAGAGCTGCAATACCTTCTGTTTCCAACAAGCTTTAACATGATCCATCATAGAAGGAACTTCATAAGCAGCCAGTGGTCTTCCAGTGGTGTTGATTTTTCAAGAAGGAGTAAAGTCAGTCTGAAAACTCTACTTTTCTTGACTACTTGCTTTCACCAGTAAAGCATAGTTGATCGTGCAGTGTCTTCATCCTGTAGACATGCCAACTCTGTGGACAGCCTGGAAAAGTCAAGCCTTTCAGTAGCAATAATATGGAATTCCACCAATGGAAGCAATTTTAACTAGGCTGAAGACTTTTAGAGATTAACTTGCTGGTTAGGCTTCCCAGTTGAAAAGTAGAAAGTAGTTCATTGTAGCTTTTCTTGTTTTCAACGATTTGTAAGTGGGCTCTCTTTAATGAAAAAGTTAGGGAGACAAGGAGTTAATTTGGAAACTAGGGTTGGCTTCAACAACATTCAGAAATTGCCACATCCTTTTTGCACAAAATACAAATATTTTTGATATACAAAACTTTCAATAGGTCTGTGCAATTCCAGAAATGCCTGTGGCAACAACTGAGTGCAGCTCCTAGCTCCAGAGTTTTGCTTCTCCTCCATGTGGGAACATCTCATGCTTATTTCCAGTGATTTGTTTCATGGTGACTGTGTTTTTTCCTCCCTCCCTTCAGACTGGTCCGTACTACAAACCTGAACACATCTCTGAGTACCCGAGGTAAGTGACACAGATCTGAGCAGACCTCCAGTAGCCTGCTCACATTTTTTATTATGTTGCCCAACATCATTGCTCATAACCACATTTAAACGCAATCATACCGTACAGACCAGCCAGACACCATCACTGCAATTCTCCACTTGAAATTCTCTTATCTTTTCATGGTGTAACACAGCTCATTGCACTGATGGTGCTCTGCGCAGCAGGAGGGGTAGCATTGCTCCTGCAATCCAGGGATGTTTTGTTCAGTGGTTGCACTTCTTCTCCGTTATCCGCTAGCAAGACACGCTCTCTGCTCTGCTTCAGAGGGGACAGCACAGAGGCCTCGCTAACTGCCACCTTCTGCTGCCTGTTCTCTACTGCAGAGAACACAAATCCTTTTTCTCAATAGACAATGCTGCTTTTTGTGTTACTAATGGGATCAGAAGAGAACAGGAGCTGTAGGCTATAGAAAATGCACTCTTTTTGCAGAAGCTGTTTATGGCTGCTGTCCTCGTTGCCTTACAGAGCGCTCGTGTGGCAGGAAAAGCCTGATACTTGGCACATTGCTCCTGTCCAAGGAGCTCTGACAGAGTAATCCAGGGCTGTACCCGTGGAATAATTTTTCCCTAGCACAGCCCTGATGTTTTTAACAGCTGAGCACTGAATTTAGGTATTTAAGAGAAGGCTCCGGTGAGACCATATAGCAGCCTTCCAGCACCTGAAGGGGCCTGCAAGAAAGGTGGGGAGGGACTGTTTACACGGGCGTGTAGTGATAGGACAAGGGGTAATGTCTTTAAATCAAAAGAGGGTAGATTTACATTAGATATGAGGAAGAAATTCTTTGCTCTGGAGCTGTGTTCTTCTCTGGGAACAGGTTGCCCAGAGAAGCTGTGGCTGCCCCCTCCCTGGCAGTGTTCAAGGCCAGGCTGGATGAGGCTTTGAGCAGCCTGGTCTAGTGGAAGGTGTCCCTGCCCATGGCATGGGGGTTGGAACTAGATGATCTGTAAGGTCCCTTCCAACCCAAACCATTCAACAATTCTATGATTCTGTTTCTGCACAAGGCAAAAGCAGGAGGGGATGCAACCCTGGACAGACAACATTTTTTGAGAATACGCTGTCCAGCTCTACACCCAGGGAGGGAAGGAGGCTGTGGTGTTGCCTCCTGCTGTTAAACTCCCACTGCCAAGAGAGGAATGGTGTCAATGCAAATGAGATGCCCTGATCTAGAAGCAAATAACTCATTTTATCCAGGCCCATGTGAGATGGCTCTGCAACAGAAAGAAGGACAAGGGCTGGTGTTGCAATGAGCAACACTAGCAACCACCAGCAGTTAGTGCTGTCCCAGCATTTCTGTAGTAGCCTCAAGCTTTGAAATATTTATTAACTAGTCGAAAATCTTTTCTTTGGCTGAAATTTGGCACCCGAAGTAGGGATTTATTAGGAATATCATTGCACCTTTTTTCACCCAAAGAATTCTGGTGGGTTTATGTTCTTGTTTTGGGGATTCCTGTTCTCATTTTGGGGATTCCTTCAGGCTATTGCAAATGTAAGAGCAGTTCAAATCATATTGACGTTTTCTAATGTTTTCCCATCTCTGAGAGCATTGTTAATAGACTTAGAGAGCTTGTCACTTGTTAATCTCTATGTGTCATACAAAAAAGAGACCACTATTATACGTAGTCTAGTTTCTATTTTCATTTCTTGTTGACTTCTCTTGAGTACAGGCTTGCAACAGCTGCTCTTACAGGCTTGTTACCCATAACCTACATCTGCCTTTGCACAACAAGCTGGAATAAAAGCAGTGGATTGAACATGTCTTTCTGGATAAAAGTGGACTTAGTTCTCTATTGCCTTTTACTTGGGTGGAACAAGCACAATGACACCGTATTGTTTTATCATGCCATATCACTGTGTGTCATGTAAAAGCAGCTCTAAAAAATGCAATGCAGTGGAAAAGAGCACCTGGTGGCATCGTACAGCTCCGGAGTCCTGTGACTCTTTGTGTCCAAGATTCATTCAGGTTCATTTCAGACCTAAGTGGTATTACCTTTTCTTTAAAATTTTGTAATAATGAAGACATATTACACTAAAAAGGAAAAAAACTTTGAAGCTGACTTGAACTGGTACAGGCAAATGAATTATGATAAAATCGTTCTGTTATTGGATAATTCTCATGATTCTTGCTGCAAATATGAAAATGCAGCATGTTAGAAACTAGTGATCTTGCCTCTCAGATGCAATTAATTGAAATTTTCTATAGCATATGTGATGTAGGTAATTGCATTTCCCCAAACAATACAGTAATAATGCTCTGTACTTTTATTATTCATTCCATTGATGGTTAGCTTGTCCTTAACCCAGTAATAAACCTTTAGTTGTTCAACTCTGAGAAAATCTTTTTGATATCAAAAAGCTGACAAAATTCATAGCATTTGTGGGTGGGGAAGTAGCTCTGTGTTGTAGATTCAGACTCCACTGATGATTAGCTCTTGGTATGCAATAACTTAGAACTTGTCCAAACAACAGTTTATGCAAAATTTGGCTTTGCTTTTGCAATGCTCTAAGTCTTTTCATCACTAAATGTATAAATAGCCAATCTTAGGCCAAGATATATATATATATATATATGGGGTTTTTAGGTCTTATTTCAACGAGACAAATCTTCTGATGCAGTCTGAGGAGCAGCTCAACCTGAAGTAGAGGCCAGGAGCCCACAGTGGAGGGTGGGAAGGGTGAAGGACTGCATCAACCACTGCAGTTAAACAAAATGCTTGTAAATCTTTGCCCTTAGCGTGCAACAAGAGTGAAGGAGTGAGCTCTCATCTGGAAGAGCACTTGGAAAGAAGTAGCAAGCATGCTATAGATTAACACCCTTGCTGGCTTAATGGAAACCTTCCTGCCTTAACAACCTGCTGGACAGGGGTGTGATTGATCCGGCAGTGCTCCCTACCACAGAGGAAATCTGTGTACGCTGTGACGGACAGGTGGAAATGAGTGCAGAGAGAGCAGATGTCCCAGCCAAAGACCTGGCCGCGTCCACAGCATTCCCCACAGCACTGGGATCGCTGGGTGTATCGTCTCTGCCTGTGCTGCAGCCACAGGAGATCTGCTGCCAGCAAGGGCACAGCTGAGATTTATTAAAAGGACCTGTGATTTAAACAAATCATAAACAGTCTGAGTGCGCTGTGGTTCAGCTGGACTCCGCTTGCTTTTTGCCTCTGAAGCTTCTTATTACCAGGAACCTGACTACAAAGACGTAGCTTCTTTCATGCGGTGTCCTGCCAGGCTGGGTCACAAGTGCACTACTGAGAGCATGGATCTGCTCCTGCGTCTACCACTGGGTCCTCCTCTGCATCTCTGCAGGAGACATCAGTCCCTCTTCTTTATTATAAGGATGCTGTGCAGCAAATTGCTAAACCAACCGGCATCTCAGCCATCTGGGAGATGACTGTAAAGGCAATTGCTCTGTCAGCTCTTTCTCATGCCTCTTCTGCGGATGTGCGTGCATAATCCCACTGGGCTGGGGCTGGGCTTGCAGATTGTTTTGCTACAATCAACTACAAGTTTGCTAAAAATGAGTGTCTTGCTGTTGTCATTTTATATATATTTTTGAGGGATGCTGCCTGAGAGGTTTGGGGTGGGGAGTTGGGGAAGATCATGCAGTGGGATCAAATGAGGAGGCACCAGGAGGCTTTGGGTCTCCTTTAATACTGGTCTGAATCTGCCCTGTTAATCCTGACAAAAAAGTTGTTTTCAGCAGCTTGGCTTACAGGAATGGACTAGGAGGATCAGTCCAAGGCTGGCCTTTGCTGGCAGCAAAAGACTTTAGATACAAGCCTTCTGCTGATGCAAACAATGGAGGAAGGGTTTTTCCTTCAGACAAGGCTGAACAATGTGAGAAGGAGCAGGGAGACGTGGCCGTGCTCACCGTGCTGATGTGCCCTACAGTAGGTTGAGACCAGGATCTCATCTTTGCATTGGATTTTATATTGCAAACAGCAATTGCATGGTTGCTCTTCAGTGAGGAAACCAGACGTTTTCCAATAGCAAAGCCTGGGGAGCAGTTTCTGGTGTCCACAGGGCTGGGTACTCCTGGTGCTGCTGCTGGCGGAGGCAAAGGGCAGACTGGGTTGTGGAGGTACAAATAAATTTGCATGTAGGTAGCCTGCCTTTTGGGGGCGACTTTGAAACATGTTGACAAAGAGTGCTTTCCTCTCTCCTTTGTACCTCTTCTGCCCTTAAACAGCAGATTTCAGCACACACAGCTTCCAGGCTCGGACCTTTTACATTTGGAGCAAGTGCATTTTCTGCTGTGGTTTTGCAGTCACTGTGGGTTGGCAATTTCTGCTGCCGCCAGCGTTGCTCCCCGGCTACTCACCCACACAGTGTGGATGGCAGGGG
>Ga0065711_1051304_pt1 | contig 10439 bp, 4 predicted proteins | sample Hoacrofraction12_FD_59098 | JGI IMG/M metagenome (GOLD analysis project Ga0065711, IMG submission 59098) | Hoatzin crop microbial communities from Cojedes, Venezuela - Epithelial fraction 12 v2 (version 2) | ecosystem: Host-associated > Birds > Digestive system > Esophagus > Crop | place...
TCCTGACTATGCTCTTCGTTATTCCCTTTTCCCTCAGCAGCGTTAGTTCCAGCAGCGCGTGGTCAGTGCAGCCCAGGCTACCTCTGATCGTGACATCCCCAATGAGCTCACTCGCATTGGTGACCACCAGGTCTATCGATCCCCCTCGAACTGACACTTCTGCAGAGGTGGGTGTCACCGAAGTGGCATTTTCTGCAAAGAGCAGGAGGCTGCAAGCTGGTGTCTAATAACCACAGCCCTGTCAAACCTGCACAGCCATGTACAATAAAACAGGCGCTCGCTTTGCGTGCCACAGGATGCTGATGGGACTTCCACGGGCGGCTGTCATGGCAGCCACCACCCCGGGGTGAAGGAGAGGAGCCCGTGCCTGTGTCCCAGAATGGTTCCCAATGGGAAATCTACTTACTTGGGCTTGTGCAGGGGGAAGAATTTAGCCCTATGTGTTGCTGTGGAGTTTGGTTTCTCATTGGCCTCTGTGTAGCGTCCTGGGTGGAAAATGATGTGGGGAGGCTACTGGGGACGAGCAATGGCAGCCAGCATATCAAGGAGAAGAAATGTCATACAGAGAGGGAGAAAGGGGCATTTGTGACTGTGTCAAGTGAAAATAGGGCAGCCCCAGGGGAGAAGATGTTCAGCAACCTTTAGGAAAAACAGACTTTGGCAAACAGAAGTATTGTAGGAAAGTGAAGACAAATTTATCTGGTGAATCTAGTGATTTTATCGGGGTTATATGAAGGATAGTTTTGTCCCAGTGGCATAAGCCCTTTATGAGGGAAAACTCTTTTAGCTGCTTGGTAGTAAGAACAGCGAATGTCTTCCTAAACCTCAGTTTTTAGGTGGGTTGTTGTTGGAAATGAAAACTAATACATTTTTTTCTCAGAAAAGTTTGTTAAAAGTCTAGTGTGCTTTTCTTCTCTAGATGTAGTTGAAATGTTTAGAAATTAAAAATGTTGTCAAGAAGTATCCATTTTTTCATGCAAAGGTTTGTGGAAGGTACTCCTAAGCCTATTTTAGTGCTGTTCTGCATTCACTTGTCCATTTACTTCAGAAGCTTTGCTGATTAATTTCATAGTTGCACTCATTTCTTGCCTAGCCCTATAATTAATTATTTTTAATAACAGGAATATGAATCATATTATTTAGTATCTTACTATTACCCTTAATCTTTCCAGGGATTACAGAAATAGAGAAATTTGTGCAGGGCATTTCGATGTACGTGATGGAAACACAGTTGGTAGATATTTTTCTTCAAGAATAGAAGTGCTCACATAGGTCCATCTGTATTGCTTGCAAATTTAACTCAAATGAAAGTAGTGCATAGAGAGCTACATGAAATGAAAGCCCTTTGATGTAAATACCTACAAAAGGAGAAGCTGTGTTCCAAAGAGCTTTTGGTGCCAGACCAAGGGTAAACTGCTGAGGTCCTACCGACCACCTGTAACCCCATGGGATTTGGAGCCGAGCCTCTTGAGTTCAGTCTTCCAACCACAAGACCATCCTTCATTTCCCAGCGTGGTGATTTAAAACTTTAGGCCAGTTTTTCCTAAGTGCTGAGTGTCTGCCAGTTCCCAATGAGAAGAGGCGCTGTGTGGTGATTCATTTTTTAAAAGGGGAAAAAAGGTCCGTGCTGAATATAACCTTCGTGGTTATATTGTCATAATTTCCAGCAGACTTTCTCAGCTACAAGTCAAGGGTGTATCACTGTGGTTTTTGTTACTGAAGTACATCTCTCTGTTGTACTTATAACCCCTTAGAAGCTACTTTTTCTTTTACAGTCTGATCTCTGATATTGCGCCTTTGGGCTATATCCTGCAGACAGGCTCAGACAGTGCTCCCCTCCAAGTCATATCACATACTGACTTGCGAATGAAAGATATTTCAGATTAAGGAAAATAGGAAAGTTCAGTGCAAAAAATAATAACACAGCTCTTATCCAATTCTTTTCATTCCCTGATTTCCAGGGGGTTTGTGAAGCAAACTGTGCATTTACGCATATTCTGCAGATGGGGCAACACCCACAAGGTCCCAAACCTCTCAGCTAAACACGAATGAATCCGAACTAGGTTGTGGGTCTCAAATCTCCTGGCGAGTCTCTTGCTGTACCATTTTCCAAAATTATTATTGTCTAACGGAAATTTACATGGTTATTTTTGGTGGGATTTTTTTGTTTCCTGAGTGAACACTATAGCTTTTGATAATTTAGTTTTCCCAGTGAGTTTATCGGAGAAGTGTGTTGGCTGATGGGGTCTTTTTTAACCAGGGCAACTGGACAAATATCTGTCATCAAGAGGATGTCATTGGTGGAGTGTCAGAGGTAGGGAGAATATTTTACACCTTGGGACAGAGTGAAGTGTCAGCATCCCATGGCATACTTCAGCTGGAACACGTGTCCCAAGTATATCAAAAGGTTCTGCCAAACTGATAAGGCCTGAAAGTTGGCCAGGAAAAAAAGCTACTTCATACTATGGACATTGCATGAGAACACGTTAGCCTTTCATTTATTTACAGGAGGATGCATATAAAATGTAAATTCTGTTCTCTGGTCCATGGTTGTTTAACGAAAATAGGAGAAATAGAGTGTAAAGCATCACTTTTTTTTTTGTCTTCTGTACTCATTTATCTGCAGAAGAGAAGGCATTGCCCCACATGTCCCTTGTATGTGGTTTGCCTGGTATCTCTAGGGGCTTGGCTGCATTCAGCCCTGAGTGCTTTGCTAATTCTCATGGGGCACAATCTGTTTAAGATAACAAGTTAAGAAAGCTGGGTGTTCATACTTACACTTGTTTGCTGTGTAGGACTGTGGGAAATAAAAAGGGTCATTAGCTGCCAGGTTAGCACTGAGTTCTCTTGTTTCTTCATGGCCAAGACGTCTGATACCAGACTGTGTGCCTGCAGATGCTGCTTTTAAAACAGGAGGTCTTAACTTTTTTTCAGGCTATCTCCTTGTAAACTCTATTCAGTCCCATACAAGCTACTGCTTGGTAGGAAGGGAAGGAAAAGGAGACACCTTTGTCCCAGCTCCTGCAGCCATTCTTCATGTTTTCATCATGTTTGTATCTTTGGTAATAGAGAAGTATTACTGTCTTCTTCAGCCATGAGTATTCACTGACTGGTTTGTGCTTCTGTTTGTCTGTGTGAGTGAAAGGAGGACCAGGAGTAAATCAAGCACCTGAATTTTGCCGAGGAAATTGGATGCTCCTCATTTTAGGCAACCAGGCCTTAGCTGGTGGGATGGATGGTTGAGGCTGTGGTGGCACAGGCCCTTGTGCATATCATATAGCGTGTGAGTGTTCAGAGTTGTGCTTTCTTCCTGTTTTCATCTTCCCTCCACCAACTTTCAGTACTGCATGCTTTGAAATAGTTGGTCTTACACCATCTGAAGAAAGAGAAAAAAAAACTAAAAATGTACTTTTACCATGCTTAAAACATTTTGGAGCTCCTGAAACAGGCTGATGACTGCCAAGGGTCACAACATGCCCAACAGAGAGAGGAAGGAAGTGAAATTAATAACATAATAGGTAAAAGCTGATTTTCACACTCAGCAGATGATTCACAGGTGTTGTGGCCCTGGAGAGTCTGATATACCTCCTCAGCTCATTAGAAAGTTGCAGTAAATTGGAAAAATAGTGTTAGTAACATGGCGAACGTGGTCTAAAGCTTGCATTGGGATTTCAGGTTTTCCTTTCAGATTTTTCAGCACATGGCATTATGCAAGCTAACCCAAATTCATATCAAGAGCAGAATCCAGTGCGGAAATTGGTGTTATGTGAGAGTTGGATGGAGCTGTCTCAAAATGACTTGCTTTGCTACTATTCTGTTTATGAATTTTGAGTAAAATCATCGGAGTTGGGTTTATGGTGATTTGACAGCGCCTGCCCAGCAACGAAAACTAGTAGAACAGCTAAAACAACTCGAGACAGGCAGACCAGGACATCTTTCCCATGTAATCAAACCTCATGTTATGAGGAATTTGACTTGGGAGAACTTATTTTATGTCTTTCTTTAGCAGGCTCCCAAGGTTGCATTCTCTGAGCTGGGAGTTGTGCGGAAGTGTCACAGGGAACGACAGCTTGCTTCAGAATTAGTTATGGTGAGATAAGGGTTGTGAAATAGAGCTGTTCCTCTTGGAGCTGTCAACATCTCCCTCATGCTTGTTTGATGCTCGTGTTGCTTTTTGTGGATGCCAGCGGCATCCCTGGTTATTAAAGCCACTTCATGATTCATGCCATCTATGTCGGTTTTAGTGAAATCTTAGTCTACTTGATGACATTGAGATCTGGTATTTCTGTGCCATATTGTGAATATTTTCTTCATTTGCCATTTTGTTGGAAATGGTTGAGGTCTGATAAATTCTGAATATTATCTGTGAATTTCTCTGAACGAGGACTATGATAAGACCTCATGGGTTTGCAGCTTCTGTAGAATAAATCCAGACAGGATCTCACGAATTCACCACTAAAAAGTGGTCACTCAATAGGTGTTGCTGACTTAATCTTTCTGAAGGAGTGTATTGAAAGAGTTGTTTAACTGAAGTGACTCCTCAGTTGCTCCCACATAGGCAGTTGGTTTGGAAGTAGTTACTAAAAGTAATGGGTGGTGGGAAGAACAATACTTCAGTCTGACAGATTTGAAAGTTACATAATTTTAATGGTTTGAAGAGTCTGTCACCTATTAACAGTTATTGAATAGCTTAAAGAAATAACATGCTGAGAAAGCTAGAGACTAAAAAGGTGAAATTGGTGTCTATTATTATTTTTATTGTGCAGCCTCATCACCTCAGGCATGAACCTATCTTCTCTCCTCATGAGGCTCATTGTCCCTGCGTATTTTGGATTTAATGTAGGCACTGGTACTAACATGGGATGTTTGGTCTGTCTGTGCCACTGTTTTTCCATCAGTTAAAGGGAATAATATTTGCCTTCTTTTGCAAAGCGTGTTGAGATATAAGGAGAAAAAATATGAGAGAAAATCAAAGTACGATCAATTATGGTTGTTTTATTTAGTGTTTTATTGATTTAATGCCATCTTCTTGTTAGCTTCAAAGATTCCCAGGGAGAGTTCCTAGAAATTCAGTATCTCTAAGAGGAAGACAATTCACAGAGGACTAAGCATGAAGAAAAAGAAAGAGGTCTCTGAGATTGGATCTTGTTAAAGGAAACGATAGAAAAGAGTCATACATCTTTCAAAATGTAAATAATACTTAGGGGACACATCTGAAGCTAATGCAATTAGGCATAATGCGAGATTAATATACTTGTTTCAAATTATCCTATAATCAGCCCTTTAACGAAAGCACTCGGTCCAAAACCAGATAAATGATAAAGATGAGCAATGAGAAGGAGAAAGTGCTTGAATTGAGTGAAGACTAATAATAGTCTCTATTTCTGCTTGAGCCCACATGAGACAGTTTTCATTGGGTGTCCCATTTTACAGATGGAAGAACTGAGGCAAGGGTGAAAGAGATTGTGGTTTTCGTCTATATCCGTTCTGGTGTCTGCATAGGGTGAGCTTGACTTGGGCTCTTTTCTAGGGTTTGGAAGAGAAGAGGTACCAAGATATGAATGATGCTACCATCCCTCACCAACTGCTGATATCAAGTATATTGTTACATGGGTGAAGAGCAATGCTATTTGGTGATGGCCTTTAGGTTTATCCATTTGTGATTCAGATATGATTGAGTTTCACTTATTAAATTAAACATAATTTTGACATATCTAGGCAGTTACAATGCCATTGTGAAATAGGATGCATTAAATTTTTCATTGTAACTAAATGAGGGACATGTGAATATGACTGAATTTTGCAAACACTAGCCCTGCTGTTATATATGCATGTATCAATACATATGTGTACATATGCAAATTAAAAAAAATCCCACCCAATAAATTTGCAAAATGCCTTTCTGCTCTTGTGCCCAAGCGACAGCCTCAATTTCTGACATTTCAAGTTACATTAAGAGAAGACTGACTTTTGAAGTTAGACATCCATGACTTTCGGCATAAGAAATCTTTCTTGCTAGAAAAAATTGCCCTTTAAAAATTGGGTTTTTATGAAAGTAAATGTCCTGTGCAAATACTTCTCTAATATGCTGATTTGATGAACCCTTATTTGAGCGACCTGCTGAAATAATCTAATTATAGTGATGACTTTAGGGTTTTTCTGGAGTTTCAGTTGATAGTTTCATTAGACTGATCCTGTACTCAGGATGGGAGAACAACAGAATCCATTTTATTCCAATCGGGCTGCTTCTAGCAGCTTTCTTTCAGTTTTAACACTGAGTAATACTGGAGGTAAAGATAGAGTGCATAAATCAGTCTTCAGCTCAGACAAGTATTTGGATACATTGTTTTCCCTTTGCCTTCAATATAAGGCTTTAAAATCTTTTAAATTACTGATCTCCTTGGCTGTTCTGTTGTAGGACATCAATTTACATTTAGTATTGTGTGACTAGAAGAGTCCTCGCCATGTCATGTTTGTTAACCGAATTTGTTTCAGGATGGGAATGTCACAGGGCAAAGCTACCACCTCCAGGAGGACAAGTTGCCATGTCTGCAAAGGGACTAAGCATTAAGCAGGCAGAGAAAACTGATTTTTACAGCTGCCAAAAGAAATTTGAGACTCACTGCAGGTGGAGTAGGAAGCTGTCGCTGCCTCTCACCAGTGCCATGATGGGCGAATAGACCTTGTCTGAGTGCTTGGTCTGGTCCCAAGAGCTTGTCAGTCTTAAGGCAGGAAGAAGTAAGAGTAGGGATAGGAGGATGTTGGTTACCTGTGCCTTTGTGCCTGGTTTGGAGGGTCTGGCATGCAAGATCTATGTGGGTAGACTGAAAATGATTCCAATAAAGAGTTCAAAAATATGCTTTAAAAACTAATTGAGCTCTTTGTTTGTCTAACCAAAGACTAGGCCTGGAGGGCTTGCTGAGAGTTTTTCAGAGGTGTTCGAGGAATAATAGAGGATTCTTCAGTCTGTCGGATACGTCTCCCAGACAATCTCTTGTGATGCTAAAGCTAGACTTATCCAGAAGCAAAACACAGATTTTGACATGATCATTCATCAGTGGACACAAAATAAATAAATAATGTGCTGGATCAGACATGCCTTGAGAGACATATGTTCCGTCAATGTGGGATTAATTCAAGGAGGAGGATGTCACGGGCATCTTAAAATCAGAGCAGACATAGCCTTCAGAGAACACCTGTAGTTCCTTATTCTGCTTGGATTTGATGTTATTTCTAATTCTGGTTAATTATTTAATGTGTTTATTTGAATCAAGGCAAATGGGTTTAGGAAGCTGTGCTAGCTGCCATAATTTTTCGGAGATGTGAAAGGAAGCGGTGGTTCCCATCTCCCAACTGAACACACCAATGTGATTCTCCTAATCTGTTCACATTTACCGAGAAGTAACTAATTATATCACTCAGTACAAATTAATATTACATCAACATGTTTATCCATCTGTATTTGAGAGTAACACGTCTTTCCAGAAAGAAGGGAATAATGTAATTAAGGTTAAGCAAGTACACTGACGTGAATTTGCCTTTGGTTGAGTGCTCTTTGCTTGAGGTCTAATGAAACTTGTTGAGTAAAACTGTCTTATAAAATTAACTGGGGCCAAATACATCGCTCAGCTGTATGCTTGTATGGCTAACTGATCCAGCAGGTTAGACTTCAGCACATAGCTGCTTGCACATGGGTTTGTACCTATCAGTGAGTTTCAGATGGAGTCCTGCACAGTGTAAGACACCTCTGAAATCATCGGTTTAGTTTTTTTTCTGAAACAAATATTACAGCTCTCCCCACGTGTCCAGAGTGGTGCAAATAGACCTAAATGCCAATGTCAAAATTGATGACAGCCCCTTCAGAAGAACACAAAACTGGGGGCTCTCAGACGGTTTGGCTGAGAAGTAATTGTGCTTGTTGGATGAGTGATTCCCAGAATCTGATTTTCCTCTGTCTCTCCACAATGTGTTCATCTTTCAGATATGCACCGCTAAAGGAAAAATTAATCTTTCTGCAGCTTCAATGTCTGGTAGCCTAGTTAGGGTATGCAGAAATGTTTCCGGATGATGCTTTTCGACATCCTGGTCAGCATCCCAGGGCTTGCCCTCATGAGCAGTGCAGGCAGCAGGGCCGCAGGACGGTCACAGTGGCTGCGCACTCGGATGTGGGTCTCTAAGTGATCTCCAGCCCTACAGGAAGACCCATTTTTTTGAGAATACAAGCCAGCGTTAACCCCCTCTTCCATAAGGATTTACTTTCTTTGCTTCCAACGTGTGGACTCTGCAGCAAGGAAGGATGAGTCAGCAGCTGAGGAATGATAATCTGCTTTAGCACCAGCCTTGGACCAGGACGCGTCCAGGACCTGGTTTGGGTTTGCAGCCAGCATGGTCTCAGTGTGCATGTTCACAGCAAGGGCTGTTGCTAAGGGTTTGTTTCTGTATTTCAAGGAGATTCTCCAAGGGGTGAAATGCAAATGTCTGAAAAGAAGGGAATGAGGTTCACTCATAAATACAGCAAAGAGAAATCAGCCTCATCTAAATGCTGCGCAGAAGTCCTTTGTGCTGCCAGTGGTTCAGGCAATGCCCACTTCATACGTATTCCTCTATTGTTATTGTTTTCTGTTATTATGTGCTACCTTACTTCTGCTGCCATAACACTTAGAAAACATGGCACTTTCTCCTCCAGAGTAACTACATTAAAGCAGATGCGATTTATCCCCAGGCGCGATGAGGCAGGACCATGCTCAGACCAGCTGCTATCACCTGGGTGAGCAGCACTCGTGCCATCTCTTTGCAGCCTGAGCATACACTGAGGTGCCCTCTCTACTCTGATAGGGTCACAGTTTAAGATGGACCAGAAAGCATGTGATAAGTCATGTATATTATCTCAGCTTCTAACTTATGTGCCCTCTGCTTTTTGTAAAGTTTCTTGGAATTAGAGGCTTTTTTCTAGTTGTGAACATCAATTATCCCACAAGCTTCAGTTAGCAGCTTTGATTTAGACCTATGAGCCTGTTCTTATAACTAATCAAAGCTTTGAATAACACTAGCTATAGTGATGCCTTTGTAACTTTTCTAAAAATTACCTCACACCTGTCAAGAGATTTGTTTTATTAACTTGAATAGTGACAGTATTTATCCAGTCAATAGCCAGCCATTCTCTAGAGAATCATTTTATTTTGGATGCCTACCCATTTTTCAGAGGCCTCATGTTTGCATGTTTTCCTCTGTCATTTGTGAGTAACTTCATTGCACGTTCTGCACTACCGAAAAATCAAATTGGAGGTCCTTGTCATACAGTGCTTGCAATTAAAATGAGAGGACCAGACATAATGAGAGCTGGCAACAGACTGTGGAGGGTTATGTAGAGAGAGACAGCGCAAGAGGAGACAGATATTAATTCTTGTGAGAGCATTTTTTTACAAGTGGTACAATTTGTGTTATGCCAAAGTCTGCATTAAGAGCATCTAATTGCAACCAGCAATGGGATCAAGTGGGCCAAGTGCATATTAACGTGTGTATTAACAAGATACACAAACAGGGTGAAAACCTTGGTCCTTCAAATTCAATAGCTATTTTATCCCTGGCTTCAGTGCATTCTTTATTTACTCTACCACTTTTAAGGAGAGGGTGTGCCCCAGGTGCGGCTGGGATAGAGTTAATTTTCACAAGAAGCTGGCTGGGCTGACCCAAACAGCCAATCAAATGGGATGTTCTATACCATGTGATGCCGTGCTCAGTATTTAAGGGGAGAGCTGGCTGAAGGAGGGGCTTTTGCTACTCAGGAGCAAGCTGAGCATCAGGCGGGGAGAACACTGCATGTTGTATAAGCTTTTTATCAGTATTACTGATTGTTGTTTTCTTCTCCCTTTGCCATTCTGTTAAACTGTTCTCATCCCAGCCCATGAGTATTTGCCTTTTTCCTTCTGATTCTCCTCCCCTCCCCGGTGGGATGGCGGAAGGAGTGAGAGAGTAACTGCCTGGTTCTTTGTTGCACATTAAGGCAAAACCATAGCAGGATGTTTTTGTCCATGCCAGTCTAGTCCGTGCAGCCAGGAGGACAGATGTATATTCTGGGGTTCCTCTGGAAGGCTGCTGCCTACTGATTTAGATAGGCAAAGATCTTCCGTCTCTCAAGCCCAGTGATTACATCGCATTAATTTCAGGGATTAATTGCCTTAATTCAGTAATAATCACATCTGGAGCTTGGTCCATGAACCAGCTCATGGGAGAAATAACCTCACTGGCCAGGCTCTTCTCAGTGGTGCCCAGTGACAGGACAAGGGGCAATGGGCACACACTGAAGCACAGGAAGTTCTGTCTGAACACGAGGAAGAACTTCTTCCCTCTGAGGGTGACGGAGCCCTGGAACAGGCTGCCCAGGGAGGTGGTGGAGTCTCCTTCTCTGGAGATATTCAAGACCCACCTGGACAAGATCC
>Ga0065711_1009854_pt1 | contig 10438 bp, 3 predicted proteins | sample Hoacrofraction12_FD_59098 | JGI IMG/M metagenome (GOLD analysis project Ga0065711, IMG submission 59098) | Hoatzin crop microbial communities from Cojedes, Venezuela - Epithelial fraction 12 v2 (version 2) | ecosystem: Host-associated > Birds > Digestive system > Esophagus > Crop | place...
GCCTCAGGGAGGGCAGGGTGCGGCTCCACCAGTCGATCTCCCTCTCACACTCCCGGATGCTCCTCAGCCTCTCCACTTCCTCCTTCAGTTCTGCCACCAGGCTGAGCAGGATGTTTACTTTATAGGATGACTACATCCTATACACTGCATTAAACATTAACATGGAAGATAAATTTCTTAGTGTATATTTATAGCATGGAAGATAAATTTCTTAGTGTATATTTATTCTGGAAACCAAAAATCTGTTTGCACCATGTGGAATCAAACAAAGACTGATTTAATTTAGTTATCTTGTGTAACAGTAGCTCTGAAGTTAAAGTACTATCGGCTTCATCATGGGCAATTAGGACTTGCAACTAGTGTGTACATCTGTGACCACAACTTCACAATTGCTTGACATTCCATGTAAATTAAGGTAGCTTGAAAATAGTACAGCTCATTACTGGCTGCAGCACGGACATTCTCTCAGATGTTGTGGTGACTGTTACCTTGAAGGAGGATGTTCAGACCCTATTTACACTTCAGGATAGAGGAGCACTCTCTACGTCCCACCTGGACTGCAGGAGCAGCACTAGATACACACCACTCCATCTTCTCGTCAACCCCTTCCTATGTTCCGATTCTTATGGGATTTCCACCAGCTTCGTAGAATGAGAAAGGAGATGTAACACGTTCTTCCAGGTCCTGACCAGTCAGCTGCAGACCTTAATGAACACACAGACGAAATTTAAAGCCCCTTTACCTAGCTTAGATAAACCAGTCTACTTTTTGTGAGACAACAGCACTGAGGAACAAAGCTGTGATGCTCTGCATGGATCTGTTTCACTTCTTCAGTAACACTAATTCAGTGTCAGAAGAATATGGGTTCTTGTCAATTCCTCTTTGAACTCTTACCATTACTGAGGTGTATGCAGACAGGAGTCACAACAGAGGCAAAAGCAGATCTGCTGGAGTTGGTCTCAGTATAAAAAGAAGCCCTTAATTTTATCTACCATAATTTCAAAGACACAATCTAACATTCTAGATGTTAACACAATACCTCTATGCAGAGCTTTCATGGAAAGCTATTGTATTATAATGATAATTTTCTTAATCTATAATCAATAAAACCACAGTCTCTCAACAGTTCATTGGCTGGTCTTCTCTTTTGTAGATATACTTGTTGCTTGATTACTGCTTTCTAGACCTGACTTGGAAACACTTTTCCATTATTGATTTTTCTCTGATTTTGCATATTGCATTAGTGAACCAAGTAGAAAAATGACATTTCTTAAAAAATCCTCAAAGGTATTCAGTGGAGAATGACATGATGACTGTCAGCAGAAGAAATTAATTTCCATAAAGGCTCTCATTTAACTTTTATTTAATTTGACTTTTCCATTTTTTGTAAGATGCAAAAATAGAATATCACTGCATTCCAAAAATAGTTTTAAATAATAATGTAACTTCTGCATTAATAAAACACTTATCTTTTTTTTATGACATGCATTTTTTCAAAATTCGCACAGTCTTCTAGAAGTTAAAATTTCAAACAATTAGGTTTTTAGTTAGGAGAACATTCCACTGTAAGTGTATCAGTCTTCGCTTCTCTTGACTGCTTTCCTCAGCAACTGACCCAGAAGAAATTGTGTTTTCACTGAGCTGCTTGACCGTCCTAAGAGGTATCTAAGATCTATGCAAACTAAGAGGTATCTATCCGGTTTTTCTGCTTTACTAATGTCTACACTGTTGTGATAAAATCAGGCCTGACACTGCTTTGCCTGGTAAAACCTTGCTATTCCACAGAGTTTCATTTCCTGTCAAGTATTCATTAAACTTTTTTTTTTACAGCTGCATAGTTCATCTTTCCAGCAGTCCTAACCAGAAAACCTATAAGAATGTCATATGTCTCATCACCCATGCAATAAACAAGGATGTTTACTTGCTCTTCATCAGAGAGTGCCTCTGATTACTTCTGTGGTGAAAATCTCTGACCCTGTAGTGACTTGGTGAAATTAAAGGATGAGGTTTCAAAACAGTTAATATTACATTTCTACTGCTAAAAGGTCCATATTTTGTCAGTACAAAAGCAATAATAAAAATATAAATCTGTCCATATTACTTGAAGAGAATAAAGTTCACATTTTGGTTTCATACAATGATTCTACAGAATCTGACTACAAGGCTGCCTTCCATCAAAAACAGACAAATATTGCAAGCATAATCACAAAATAAGCCACCATGATGAGAATCTCCACCCTATCTCCTTTTCAGCCTGCAGTCTGAAGCATGTCCTTGGACTTGATAGATAGGACACGGTTAAATTTTACTGTGGATTGCTTTTTTGTCTGTAAGATACTTAAAGGAACGTTGCATTTCATTGTTTCATATTGCTGCAGTAATCACGCAGCTGAAAGTACAGACAAAGTATAGCTAACAGGCAAATCTTTAACTGCAAAGTGAAAGACTTGAAATGGTCCAGCTTAACACTTGAGCTGACTGTTCTCTCCAAAACATTTTGTATTTGCACTAAAAGATCCCCAGAGTGTTGAGAAATTAGATGTGAAGAGAGTAAAGAAAAAGACAAATATTAAGCCTTGCAGAAATCCAGCCTACTGAAAAATAAACACAAACAAATCTATAGGGTTCATGATTTTTGCATGATTCTCACAAGGTGAGAATCCATTATTTTCCAGATAAGTAGAAAAAAGTCAAAATCTGATGGGCAGTTTGTTGAATGTTACTACTTATCGGCTTTCAACTGAGCTATATTCTATACAGATACGTTACATTATCTTCTACTTCTGTGCGAGCCGAAGGCTTCATTCAAGCTGAGAAAAGTTAGTTCTGTTTCATTCTGTGTATTCCCAACCCCAATTTTGTTACCATAAAAAGATATACTTTACAGTATGGTGGCTTACCTAAACTTAGTTATCTATGTCTTTATGTATGCCTTAAACATGTTTACATTTTTCCAAGTAATAGTCTTCTGTCTAACAAGAAAACAGCATCCTCATCTTTAAAAAGTTTATCATTGAGAATGAAGAAATGAAGAAAAAGGACTAAGGAGCTGAAAAATATTTATACATACATAGATTTATCAGGGTAGTTAAAACTATAACTGGAGATAACTGAAGAAGGGTTTTTTTTAGTAGTTTCTGCTGCTCTTAAAAACAGCAGATTTTAAGAACATTAGGGTTATAACACAAACTTCAATAATACGCTTTGGACAAGCACACTGATGCTTATTTTAAACTTCCTATTTACATCCTAGATGCAGTAACAGGGTGCTTACAAAACCACATATCTATGTGCACCACTTCTGTGACATGGGAAGTAATGTACCCAAGAAAATTGTTCATCAGTTCTGCACAAAGGCACTCAAAATTACATTTCTCAATAATGGCCTGAAGTGTCAGAAACTGTCATAACTTTATGTATTGATTTAACCTGCACTCCTACCATATTGATTTGTCAGGGTGTTCTTAGGAAGTATTTATACGCTAATAATACCACCTTCTGTATTTTCTCCCATATAAGAAGTTGGGAAAACCAAATAACATTTCAAAAGTTGTTCATGTCTTCTAACAAGACTTCAAGGACCTCTATTGACATAAGCTTGTTAAGAAAAAAACACAGTGTGAAATCCCTGTGTAAAGTTAGCATTGAATTTTCCCAGTGTATGTTAAACTTTGAGAAAACAAATATCTAATCTCCCTTGTATACCAAGTCTTTGTTATGCTAAATTGTCAGCATAGTTGTCGCTCTATTATAAATAATGTGTTTGAGTTCGGTAGTTATTTTCCATAGATCTTACCAAGCTATTATTTCACAACCAGGCAACATAAACATCTTCCACTCTAAAAAATATATATATAAAAACCCATCTGAATAACAGTAATGCACTTTAATACAAAAGTCAGTGAACGTATTTGGCGTTCATTCTAATATTCCATACTGATTAAGATGCTTGTTTTATGACATGCACCTGGTCTTCTGTATTAAACTAAAGGTGTGTGTCACACTACATTTCTCCAGAGCACGGGACATTCTTACCTGTACAAATAATTTGAAGCTGCCATTTGTAAACATCATAATACTAAAAGGTTTAACAATAAAAGTGATTAATTACCAATTTTCTATGGTTTAAATGCTATGTGATTTCCTGATTTTTTAAAAAAATTGTTTGCTTATTATGATTGGTTTGTTGCGTTGCTGCAGTGAACTCCTGGTACACTTAGAGACAATTTGTGTCCCAAAGCAATATTGTTACTGGAGTCTGTTAACTGCAATGCTTTAGTGTGATCTAATGGCTATAATAGGTTCAAGTAGAATTCAGCAGACCTAAATTCTCTTGGTTTTGCTACTCTGCTACTATCTTACCACAGAGAAACTACTTCTGTTCTCTGTTCTCTGGCTTTAACTACTTACACTGCTAGCTTTTGGGCTTAGAGACTGTTTCTTAGTATACATACACACATTGTTGAGCACAGTGAGGCCTTGATCTCACAATTTGTACTTTTGGGCATTACTGTCAAACAGATATAATAGTATCCTTTGCTAGCTAATAATCTTGACTTTAGCAATGCCGAACACTCTAACTTGGCAGTTCTCTCAGCATTTCTGTTCATCTCTTCTCTCAAGAAGAATAAACTCCCTATGTAACTGTTTTTTCATACTCTTAGCTATCTAAAAGAAATAAAACTCTCTTCTCACCTCTTCTAATCATCAATATCCTAACTGAAACCATTGGTAGCTGTAGTCAGTGAATTACTGGATTGAACTTGAAATCACAAATTGTTACAGTGGGATGGAGGGCAGGTTTCAGAAAACGCAAGTTGTTGCAAGGAATTCTTAACAATTGCCAGATAAATAACTTCTCTTCTGACTGGTGTAAAGGTTCGTAGAAACCCTCTATTAAGGGGCAGTTTTCAGTGCATTGACAATTCCAGCGTCCGAGATTCAAGAGAACAATGACTGGAAACCACTTAAAGGATTGCAACATTAGAGCTAGATACTTCAGAAACTGCATACAACCTTACAGATCTATTTAAAGTGTTCCAGCTGTCTATTCTACAGATGCTTGAGATGGATGGATTTTTCATCAGTATTGATAATGTTTCCCTGGCTCTGCCTGAGAGAGCTTTAATAATTGCATTGAGACTATTTTGACTTTCCTACTGTATGTGTTTGCAATGTCAAAATTTAATTTGGACTTTCTTTTGTATGAAAAGACCACAAAGCATTGAAAATATGTTCTTGAAAATTTTATACTTAAATAGCTATTAACATCTACTTAGGATCTCAGACTGTAGACTGGTGCCTTTATCCTGAAGATTTAAGGAACATAAAGCCAGAGAGAAAGGCGTATAAGAAGTTAGGAACAGATTAATCTCTGCAATTCTTCAAATATTTCTTTCAGTATTCTATCACTTGCAAGTGAAAATATTTTCATGCCTATCTGAAAAAAATCAATACTTACACTTTTACTAATTCGTTCTGTAAAAAAAATCCTTCAAAAAAGAAACAAAATCTTGTTCTTATATACCTAGGCTTATTCTATTTTGCATATTTTTATAATTCAGAATAGGTGTTACATATAATGAGCTAGCAACTCATCATATTGGGGATTTTTATGATAAATTGGGTAATATAGATTATCTTCAGGAAAATATTCCTTCTAATATACAAGTGGAGTGAAAAAATAAACTGAAAATTATAAATTCACTTTGATTTGTTATTGGTTTTAGGAATAATAATTAAAAAATATGTATTATTATACTTGGGATTGAAGTTTTCTTTCTCCATGAAACAAGTGTTACACGGATATTAGAAAAATTTACTTCCCATTTACTCAAAGAATTAGTTTTTTGGGAAAGTCCTGTTTTCAGGAATAAGAAAAAGCTCCCAATGCTTATCACCGTTTCTTCCTTGGGTGCTGAATGGCTGCCAGCTAACCTCAGCTGTGAAGGAATTTTTTGAATTTTCACACTTAACCATCGAGTTCTGGAGAACAGAATTCATTTCTCAGATTTTGAACCAGTGTGTCAAAAAGTGATTTGTTCAGCTTACAAGTAACCTGATTTGCACTGGAAAAGTAGCAAGGAAATGGCGACTCCAAACTACCTATGCTGAAGGTTATAGCAGAAGCCTCCTTCGTAATAGCTCATCTTGCACTGTACCATCTTTAAGATCCTTTCCGATTCTTCTCTGGAGATGTAATTACAGCCCTGTGGGAACTGATTCTGTTCCTAAGGAAATTAACTCAGGCTTCTGCAGCAGTGGTAGAGGACAAGCTGCTACAGGAGAAAGATAGGAAGGACAGATACAATCATCCAGTCATAAATAAAAGTAATCTTCACTGGGTGTTAAGCTTGAATTAACATTCTGTTTTTAATATGTGTTGCCAGTAAGAAAAGCATACATGAGCTGGGCCTGTAATCCTATATTTCAATATTAATAATTCTCATGGACTTTTTAAAAGTACTTTTCACAAAGAAAAAGACAGAAGCAAGTGGGGTTTTTTTGTCTCATATGTGTGATCTTTCATTCCAACTTATTTCCGACAAAATCCACAATTCCAGAGATCAACTATATTTAGTAAAGCACTTGTCTGCATGCTTAGGCTGGAGTACTTGTTTAAATCCAATGAGATACAGGAAAGTGCTGATTTTTCCTCCTACACTAATAGCAAAGAATTTTAATTTGCAAATGTATCTAAACGCATACTTAATACTGAATATTCATCTTGTCCTGCACTATCTTTGATTTCCTTGAGACTAATTGCAACCATGAAAAATTAAACTATACCTCTGATTATCCACAGCCAGACACAAACATCTATTTTAGTATATTTCAAAAGCCACATATGTCAAGAAAAATGCTGTACCTGAAGATACTTCTTTTAGTTGAAATCATCAGTGGAATACGAAGCCTTGATGAAGCTATTGATGCAAAATGTAATTTCACAAATGCCTGTTACATCAGTATCGTTATACAATGTTTTAACTCTAACTTATTAAATTTAAAGCAGATATATTTTTGTGCCTTGACACACATACTGTAAAAAGAAATTAGTAAAAATTTTAAAAAAACAGCAATACTATAAGATGTAACTGTAAAGAACTCTTTGCTTTTTCTTTTATAATTTAAATACACAAGGAAAATACAGCATTTATACTTTGAACCACCAAAAGATTTGTAAATAAATTTGTTGTGTGGATGACACTTATAACAAGCACTTTTATGGCTACAACACTTAAGGAAACTTTTGCTTACAATCAGATAGTACTTAAATATAAATCTGTAACAATATTACCACTATGCTTTTCAGTGATCTTTGTGCTCGGATTACTTTACGTCTCCAAATTTACATAAACAATCTTTCTATTTGGCCTCATTTTTGCGAAAAATTCTTCCCATGTTCTTTGAGAGATCTGCAATTTCAAACACAATTGTTATCCTGCCATCAGGACAATCGACCAGTAGTGTCAAGGCAACATTTAAATTTGATTTGGATGAATCCACACAAATAATACAGCTTCTCAGAGTGGCACTCTTAGTAAGAAAATGAATAATTAGCTGCACTTAATTTCTAGAGGACTTCATATAATTTTCTTTAAGACTCTCTATTGCTTTTATTCAATTGCTTTTCAAATGGTAGCAATAAATGTCCACTGATTTAAGTTAGGTAAGATTTTGCCAAGTGTGAAAGCTAAATGAGGCCACTTATCTACGGACACTTTGACACCACCTTATATTATGAAAGAGAGGTTAAATATGGAAACACACAAATGCAACATTTTAAAGTTCTCTACTCCCCAGTCTCAGTATTAGACTTCTATTTTTAAGTCATGACAAAATATTGATGGGTTTCAATGCTTCAAAAATTCAAACTGAATGCTTAAAGTAAAAGTATGAATTTTATTGTGGAAAACTATTTTATAGAATCATAGAATCATTTAGGTTGGAGGAGACCTTCAAGATCATCAGGTCCAACCATTAACCTAACACAGTCAGTTCCACCACTAAACCATGTCCCTAAGCTCTACATCTATACATCTTTTAAATACCTACAGAGATGTTGCCTCAACCACTTCCCTGGGCAGCCTGTTCCAAAGCTTTACAACCCTTTCAGTGAAGACATTTTTCCTAATATCCAATCTAAACCTGCCCTGGCCTTTTCCTCTTGTCCTATCACTTGTTACTTGGGAGAAAAGACAGACCTATTTTTATAGATATATAACACACACCATGAAGTCTTATATCAGTTATAACTTTTGCACCACATAGATATAATCATGTCATTTTTGTTTATTCATTGGCCATGTGTCATGCCTGAATTTTACTACAGTTGTTTGGAGATCTTGCATTTAAGAGCTGATTTTGCACATTTAGGTCAATAAAGAACTGTACTTGGCTTACAGTGACAGAAACTGAGTAATTAATACAATATTTTCTGAAGCGACATAATAAAATTTTTTATTTCATAATCATGGTACGAGCATTTACAGGATAAATTACTTTTTTGTGACTATTTTATTGTTGATTTTCCCTCAAAATCTATAGTGTTAAACTTTTTGGGATATAATTTTAACACTACGGACTGCTGAAATCATGTTGAATATTGAATTGTGAAGTCCGTTACAGATGTTAACAATATCAGCTTCATCCAACCTATGAATTACATATTGCTATTAGGGACTCTAGGGTGTACTCTAATAAGTAATATTGCACGTTAGTTTAAAACATTTTCATGCCAACTGTCAAAATGTTCACCTCATTTTTCCTTTACTGTATACAGACTGAGTGCTTTTGTAAGTTTAACTCCAGTTTTTTATAACACTTTGGTTATACGGTCATTAAACAAACTGTCTGACTATAAATTTTGTCGAGTTTTCTCCCATATTATGAACCATGTAAATCCAAAAACTTAATCCACAAATGTCCTCCCATAGAGATCCATATTTGCCTTAACTTATACTCTGTTTCTATCTATTGTGCATCTGCAAACAGTTGTTTACTTCAATTTCACTAGTAATGGTTCTTTTGAACATTCTCAGCACAGTGTAGAAAAAAGGCACAATCTGATGAAACTTCCTTTACGGAAAAGTTTTGTTATTGTTGGTTCTCTGTTTTGTTTTGCTTTATTTTTAAATAATACTTACACAAAGCCAGTCCATGGTATGCATATCATTTATGTTCCACTCACAGTAGGCTTTATTTGGACGAGTTCTACCTTCAGTTAAGAATTTTTATAAATGCAGAAGGGAATGTCCATAAAGAAAGTTGATTTTTCTTTTGGCTCAGTTAAAAAAAACAACTAACCAGTCAACCAACCAATCAAACCAACTCCCCACACCCTCCCCCACAAAGTGTCCAAAATATCTACATTAATCATTATAATTCTTACAAAAATAATTGGATATTCTGCATTGCTTCTGTTCCATAATAGGTGGAATCTGAGATTACTAAATACATACTGTGACATGTTTAAAGCTTCATAACTATGAAAGCATTTAACTCAGCTGTAAGCATTGATTCAATAGATGTATATCAATGATTACTGTAGTTTATCTATTAAAGATTTAGTGTTATGTTATTTTGATTAAATATTCTCCAACTAACTCAGTACAGTGTAAAATCAACAGATATGAGCATTTACAACACACACTGTAAAATCTTCATCTGTTTTATAACATAGCCCATGCAGTGTCATAAAAAAACATCCTTGCAGAACTCCATGACTTTCTAAAATAGCATACCTAATTAGAGTGTTGTGATGTGTCTTTATACAGATGTATGCATTAGTTTCAACAGAAATTCTTTATCATGGTTAAGCAGGAAGCTGATTTTTCACATTTTCTTTCTTTTACATTGCTATGTTAGTTGTATATAGGTGCAGATTTTTAAACACCACATTTCTGATTTTTTGCTGGTCCTGAATAAGAAGTGGATTCTTTCATGAACAAGTAAGTCTTTTGTCAATATTTAGTGAATGCAGTTTAATGATGTGGCTTTTGTACATATGCATCAATATTTATGTTAATTAGGTTATTTATATCAATGATACCATTATAAAGTAGTCTACTGTAGTAAGCAAAGGGTGACAACAGGTTAGAAAGTAAATGAAGGACGAAAATTCTATCATTTCTGGTGCAGCAAATGTAACACAGCAGTTTTTCACATCCCTTTAAAAGATGTTGTGCCATTGAAGCTTTGTAAAAAGTGTACTTGGGCATGCAGATACTAATGTCTAAATTCAGCTGACACACTCCTGCTTGTACAACAAAACTCATTTACAACAAATTGCATTGTCCTGGGTTCGACCAGGACAGGGTTAATTTTCACCAGAATCCAGGAAGGGGCACAGCCGGGTGGGCTGACCCAATCCCAACCTGGCCAAACAGAGCCGGGTATTCCATACCATGTGCCGTCATGCTGGGTTCCGGTGGGGGGA